>Ga0172375_10001506_pt1 | contig 37466 bp, 38 predicted proteins | sample LakKiv1m_FD_114537 | JGI IMG/M metagenome (GOLD analysis project Ga0172375, IMG submission 114537) | Freshwater microbial communities from Kabuno Bay, South-Kivu, Congo - kab_092012_11.1m | ecosystem: Environmental > Aquatic > Freshwater > Lake | place: Democratic Republic of the Congo... | reverse complement strand
GTATGCTCCGTATTCTTGTACCAAGAAATCTGCCATACCGAGTACTGTTTTGAGGCTCGAAACCAAACGTTCTGCAAATGCATGATAAAGACCTAAGCCGTCGTTTTTGACCGGTTTTGTAACGCGTCGAATAAACTGTTCGTCGTCAATACGGTGACGCATGTAGTCGCCGACCAGTTTTTCGAGTTTTTCTTCGGTTTCGATGTCGATTTCTCCAAGGATGTACGACGTCAACATTTTTGCTTTTAATTCTTCCTCTGACAGGTGTGGGAAGAGTTTTGCGTACTCTTGGAGTCCAAAATTCATCAAAGGAATTTGCTCGTCAACCTTGATGGGGGGTTTTTCTTTTTCGTTTTCGTTACGCACTTCTCGAATGACTTTGCCATCTTTCATGTAAAAAACCCTGTCTGCGTAGTGGAGGTGGTTCGGATTGTGAGTCACCATAATAACCGTTTTTTTGTCGGTTTTGTTGAGATCTTTCAAAAGTTCAAGTACCGTGTCGGCTGATTTTGAGTCGAGGTTTCCGACGGGCTCGTCGGCTAAAATGATGGGCGCGTTGTTTGCGAGCGAACGTGCGATTGCGACGCGTTGTTGTTGCCCCCCCGAAAGTTCGGTTGGGATTTTGTCTGCCTGTTCGAGAATCCCGAAGCGTTTTAATAATGCGTTTGCTCGGACTTCACGATCCTCTGTAGATTTACTTGCAAATATTTGAGGTAAAGCAACGTTTTGAAGTACCGACAACGAAGAAATAAGATAATATGCCTGAAATACCATGCCAATGGTATTGCGGTGAAACCCCACCATTTCTTCACGAGAAAGTTTTGAAATTTCTTTACCCGAAACAATCACCGATCCTTCGGTTGTTTTTTCGAGGCCCGCAATAGTATAGAGCAACGTAGACTTTCCGCACCCCGAAGGACCGAAGAAAATAATATATTCTTCAGGAAAAATCTCAATATTGACGCCATCGAGCGCGCGAAGCTTCGCGTTTCCCTCTCCATACACGACCGCGATGTTGTTTGTGCGAATAATGGGTACTGCCATATTACTGGAGGAACCCAAACGCGTCTTCGAAGTTTTTAATGATGAGTTCAAGCACGGACTTCGATTTGAGCGGTGTGTACATCTTGTACTCTCGGCTGAGTCCTTCGTTCCCCGGGAGATCTTTTGCTCGAACCTTGAATGTATAAATGGTTCCGGGGCGAAGTTTCGAAATCACTATCACGTGTGAAAGTGTCATTTCTGTTTCGCTTTCGCTCTTCATGCGGAGCGAGTCTCCTTGCACGCCTTCGTCATACAGAATGGTGCCCACTGACGGCTCATTGGTTTGCCAAGAGATCACCGCTTGAACCGTGTCGGACTGTCCTGCGGAGAGGGTAAGCTTTGTACGTACCTGGTCAATAACCGGAGGTTCGTTGTCGGGACGCGTGGTAAAGCGAATGGGCTCAGAGTCAACTTGAATGCCGTTTTCTGAACGTGCGGTGACGATGGCGCGGTAATCAGAGCGCTCGGCGAGTCCCAAAATAATTTGGTCGTGCGAGGTCGTGAGTGTGTCGTCTTCTTGTGTTTTGCCCTCTCCCGTTTTTAGGTTGCGGAGCGACAGTGTCCCTGTGGTGGGCATATTCGTTTTCCATGTAACAGAAACGCCCTGCTCTGTCGCCGAAAGAATTTTAATTGATTCAAACTTGGGAGTGAGCGGAGAGGTCTTAAACGTGCGGTCAATCGAGATTGATTTACGCGTGTTTTTTTCTGCGCCCGAAATTTGGTAGTGGTATGTGGTGAATGGTTTGAGTTCAAGAAGTGCTACGCGGTGTGCGGTCACAAAAGTATCCGAATCCCCTGCAGTCATATTGTATGGGTTTTCTTTACTCTCGGGTTTGTAGTTTGCGTCGGTTGCATATTTTACAATTCCCGTTGTTTCGGCAAGCGTTTCCCATTCAATAACCGCTGACGTATCGCTAACGGTGACGTTTGGTTTTGCACCGAGAATACGAGGAGGCCCAAGTACCGTTCCCACAACAATTCTCACAGCTTCTTCGCGCTGATCTACATTTACACCCCCAAGCGCATCAAGGAATCCTTTAATAATGCTTTGTGTGGTTGATGAAAGCGCCCCAAGACTTTCGAGAAGACTGAGTTGCTCTGCGCTTGCCGTTTCGTCAATCGTTTTTTGAAGAATATCGAGCTCTTCACCTGGGGCAAGTGTTTTAGTAGTAAATTGGTACATGTCTGAGCGGTCTTGGTTGCCGCAACCATCAAGCATGACAATTTGATAGTAGTATGTTTTTTCGTAGCGCAATGGCTTTAAGTCCACCGTGTGTTCATTCCCATACGAGGAAACATCCCCGCCCAGAAATTCGAGTTTGTTGGGATCAGTTCCGTATTCGACAATGTTTGCCGATGGCTCATCGGTTGTCCAGCTAATTGTTGCTGCCTGCGAGCCGAGGTTAGAAACCAGTGTTGGTTTTGTGGATGCTCCATCGGGGTATGCACTAGTAAGCGATGGTGCGGTGGTATCTTCAGTACAAAAACCCGGTGGCGGTGTTGGTGGGCAGGCTCCACCAGCGCAGTCGCCCGTTGTTGATTCGGCGGTTGTGGTAAATGTATATCCTGCTCCGTTATTATCATCAATCGCTATTTTCCCCGCATCACTTTCTGCGCTAACTTTGTAGTAATACAGTGTTTCGGGATCAAGATTTTCGATGAGAATAGTGTGGATTTTCGAAAGTGTGTCAAAATTTACTTGGTCGCTGTAGTTTTTTGTGAGCCCAACTTCAGCTGTGCCAACTGAGCTCACATTGCTTGTTGTGAATTGAATAACTGCAGATGACGACGTAATGGAAACTGCGGTAACGCCTGTGATTTCGGGAGTGAGAATTGGAGTTGCGAGCGTAGTAAATGTGAGTGTTGCTTGCTTACTGGGGTCTCCCGCGTAACTCACGCCCTCAATGCCACCGGCGGTTGAGCGTGCCTGGTAGTAATACGTAGTTTCCGCAGTGAGGTTTTGGAGTGTGACTGAGTGATTGGTATTCGAAACTCCTGCGTCCCCTTGTGATCCCGCAGTATATACACCAGCATTAAATCCCAAATCAACAAATGAATCACTGGCGATGTCTGTTGTCCACGAAACTGTTGCGCCATCTTGTGAAATGTTTGTAACAGAAAATCCAGAAAGTGCGGGCGCTGCATCCCCCGCCTTTGTGGTAAACGTGTACCCCACTCCGTTGTTATCGTTTGTTGTCGAAAGGTTAGAGATGTTTCCCGACTTCACTCTCAGGTAGTATATTTTTCCTGGTTGTAGACCACTCAACTGGACTGCGTGTGGTGCGGTTCCCGAAACAACGGGATCAAATTGTGTCTCGGATCCCGCAGTAAGATCATATGATTTATCTCCCAGCGAGTATTGCACAACTGCGCTCGCGTCTTGATCGGTGTTCCATGTTACTGTTGCGCCCGATTCTGTAATATTTACAATAGCAATATTAGTAATTGATGGCGGTGATTGTGGGGGGCATACGGCAGATGTAAACGATAGCGTACTGCCATCCGATGGATATGTGCTGTCCGTGCCATTTCCCGAAATAACACGATAGAAGTAGTTTTCTTGGCAACGAAGACCTGTCAACAATACGCTATGGGTAAGCGTTGGCACGGCCGAGCCCTCTGAAAGAGATAAATTGTTATTTGTCAGACCATATTGTACATACGATGTTGCGGGTACATCGGTTGTCCATGTAACCGTTGCGCGTCCTGCGACGCTTGCGCTTACCTGTACTGAAGAAATAACAGGAGGAGAAGTGGGTAGTGCTGTTGTGTTTACTGGAATATTAGATTGTTCGGTAGGCGCCCCATCAGTATTGGCCGAGCGGATTGTTGCGACGTAACTCGAGGATGGAGAGAGAATATCATTTGTGCTCACGTTGTGTTCTCGTGGTGTGGTATCGAATCCTGTGCTTCCAAAGGTGTGACCGTTGATATCGAGTTCGGCGGACGCGTCAATATTCGTCTTCCATGATATTGTAACTGAATTGCTTAATGCGCTGACGACCACATCAGAAATAATTGGTCCCGCAGCACACGCGCTTGTAGAAAACGCAAGCGAGCTATCATCGCCCGATGCTTTTTTTGTGGCTATCGACGCTGTCCCTCCGTTTGAAGTAGAAGTAAACTGAACATTATAATCTGTTCCGCACTTCAGACCATCAATGCCGATTGAGTGTGTGGTTACGGGTATGTTGTTGAGTTTCGTTACTTCGTCATATGAAGTATTCCCAACACTAAGCCCCACAAGGGTATTCGCAGGAACATTGGTTGTCCATGAGGCGGTTGCGGTTGTTTTTGTAACGTATGTTATAGAGCCATTGGTAAGTACGGGCGGATTATTTGTCTCGCAGACCTCTCGGACAATAAACGCAACCTCATTTGATGTGGGAGATTCGTTTCCGATGGTGTCTACCGCGGTGACGGTATACGTTGCAGTTCCCGACGCAAACCCTGTATCAGAGTAACTTGGTGGTGCGTTTACCGTGCCAATGTCTGTGACGCTAGCGATTGTTGTTCCATTGCGTTTAATGTTGTATTTCGCAAAATCCCCAGGGTCGGTGATTGCGATCCATGTGAGGAATGGTCGGGTTGTTGTGGTGACGGGGTCACACACATTTTGTACTTGGAGGGTTGTTGGGGCAGAGGGAGGAGTACTGTCACATCGTATGTGGTTTGATGTTGCGGTGGTTTCGTTGCCTGCGGCGTCGCGAACTTTAATGGTAAAGAGGTTATCGCCGTTATCGTATGCGGCACTGCAGTTGAGTGTGGCGCTAGGAATGGATGTGCTATATGTTGTCCACGCTCCATACGTATTACCCGTGTGATCGTTTTTGATCGCCATTTCGGTTGCCCCCGAAAATCCCGAAGCCGCAAGTGTAATGGGGCCAGAAGCTACTTTAGAAGTTATGACGGTTGCTGCCGTGGGGTAGCCAACCGCTCCGCTCGCGGGAGATGTGGTGTCGACAAACACCGATGTTGATGTGAGTGCGCTGACTGCATTCGCTAGTTCGCGGTCGTTTACGACGATACGAACATCAATATTTCGTGATTGATTTGCAAGGTTTGGTTCAGACTTAAGGTCCCATTTTATGGTATTCGCTCCTTTGCTTACCGCTCCTGAGCCAAGATAAACGCGGTAATTTGCATCGGCAGCAAGACTTGGTTTTTGTGCGAGCGTAATTGTTCCATAACCGCTTCCTGAGAGTGCCGCGGGAGATGCCATAATCCACACCTTTTTCGAGGGACCAGCAATGTGTTCCGCGAGACGCGTGCGGTTGACCGCGCGAGTATATGTGTTTCCTGACTTATAAACAAACTCATCATCAATAAGCATGAGGCTTTTGTCTGGAATTTTTGTAGGGTCAGAAATTTCGAAGGATGAACTCGAGCTATTTGTCAGTGTTCCTGTAACAGTCACCCCGAGATCGTAGAACACATATGTATCGAGCGTTGTGTTTGTGCTGTCGGCGTCGGCAGATGTATACGTTAGTGTTACCGTGTTTATATCAGCGGGAGTTGCGGCGCCAGCCGTTACCGTTTTTACGCTAGCACCCAATCCTGTCACTGTGGGCTTTGCATTTTTTACGTAATCAACAAAAATATCATCGATGATGGGTGTTTGGACGCCTCCACTAGCAAATACAAGTTTTAGCTGGAAATATTGATCATTTACGCCATCGGATACTATTCCATCAAGCGCCTTAAAGTCGCTCACAAAATCGGAGCTCGATATTCCTGCGGTTGAGCTACATGTACCCGAAATTCCGTCATCCTCACCACACCACGCAGTCCACCCTGCAGGAGGTGTGTCGCTATTATATTGTGTTTCTGCACTTGTTTGTGTAATGCTTGGCCCTGTACGTATAAATACCTGAAAATCACTGTTTTGAGCACCAGGAGTCCCGCCCCATCGAATTTTTGATATGAGTGCCGATGCGTCTTGTGTGTTATAAAATGGAGTGTATACGGTTCCAGACGTTTTGTAGCCGGTGTATGAATAACTCAAATCATATACTACTCCTGTTTCATAGGGTTTTGCCGAGGTATTTGATAGTGATATCGTGTAGTACACAGTATTTGCCGATGTATTTGCCAATGTGGTGGCATTACAATTTCCCGCCCCACCGTTAATCTTTATATTGCATACGGTTGCGCCTCCGGGGGTAAGAGCGAGAGTTGCTGACGATATACTCAAACCAGTCACACCCATATCGGTGATCGTCTTTGACGGTACCTCCAGAGACCCTGACAACACCGCAGAAGATTGCCGTGATTGTGACATATCAATATACAGACCTCGATTACTAACGTTAAATCCATACGAAACAAGTACGTTTCCGGTACTCGAAACTGCAGCGCCAACTTCAAGCGCTGATGTGTCACTAATTGCGCTTGGTACTGGGGCGCAAGAACCGGTGCCGCTTAAATTGAGTGTGCATTTTTGTAATACCGGAGGACTTGTAGCCGCAAAGGAATATAAAAAGAATGATGATCCGGAACGAACAAGTGATCCGTTCGTCGATCCCTTAAACGTTTCGTTACCAAACGTACGTACTGTTCCCCATACCCCACCACTGCGTTGGACATAATTCGCATCACTGACGCCTCTGAAATAGGAAACGATGGGATTATTTGTTGCGTCAAGTACCATCCTAATACTTCCGCGATTGGTTCCGTCTGCGTTTTCTACGGCAGTAATTCCCCAATTGCCCCCCGCACAAGATGGCGTTGTGGATACCGTTACCACACATTCCCCGTAAACAACTTTTCCTCCATGAATAGACGTACTAGTAGATTGGTAGGCGACTCGTACTGTTCGGGTGCTTCCTGATCCTGATACACGAATTGCCGTGCCCCCTCTCGCGTTTGCGGTTCCCGGATTAAATGATCCTCCGCTTGCTGAGGCTGGCTTGACGTGCACATACGCTACTCCTGTTGTGCTCACAAAAGAAACAAAGAGATTGCCCGCGTCATCAGTAGTTGCATCAAGTGTGTCATTATCTGCGGTACCCACTATTGTCGTCGCCGAGCTCCATGCTGCGCCTTCCGCGGTTTTCGTAATATATTTTACCGTCGTGCCGTCTGTAAATACTAAAAATAATGTATTTGCTCCAGTGGTTGGGTTTCGCGATGACAAGATACGCACGTTTTTCACCATTGACGTGGTGCTTATCGCAATTTGACACTTCCATGGTGCAGGAAAATCAGTCGAATTAAATATAGACCCGCAAGTAGAAGTATCGGTAGTATCTCCAATGAATGCCACGGCAATGCTATTTTGTGCTCCGGTGGACCATGCAATATACGGATCTCCCGAAGAGGAATATGTGACTGAACTTCGTAGTGCGAAAGTGTCTGCGCCACTTGCAGGGCGTATTCCAATAAGTTTAGAAACAGGATCACTGGCGGCATTGCTAAATGACATAAAAGCCGAACCGCCCGTTCCTACTCCCCCAACGGTAAGATTTGTTTTTGTGGATATTCCGTTGAGTTGCGAGTATGTCGTTAGTGCAGTTGAGCCAGCGTTCGATGCGAGCTGGATGGTATCTTTATCGCCCGAAATTGCGATGTCGGAAGATTTTTGTGTAATGCCTCCTAGTGTGTCTGTCCAAGACTGTGTAGTTATATTTCGAATGAGCGTTGATGTGGTGGCATCCTCAATCCATGAATTTATGGTAAGCGTATACCCCAGCGCACTCGCAAATTGCACAAAATACGGCATCACGAGAATGATGGCCGCGACAAGCGAAAGAAGCGCCACGTTGCGCCTGTTGAATTTTTGGGAAAAAGCGCGAAGTGTCATTGGTTCGATGTTACTCACCACAAGTGGTCCGACGTTACTTGCCACAGGTGGTTCGAGACTACTCACCACAGGTGCGTCTGCGGGTTTTTCATGAATAATGCGTGCATGACCCAAAACTACTACACCAATGTGCATAGTTGGTGAAGCGTCGCATATTCATTCTGCTTTTAGTATACCAAAAGCACCCCAGTATGACGCTGGAGCGCTTGTGGATACATATCTTTTAGCGCTTCGACCAGTTCGACTCGCAATGTTCGCTCATGGTCTCTGCGTGCGTGCTAGCGCTTCGACCACTGTGGTGCGCGTCGTGCCTTGTGGAGTCCGAACTTCTTGCGTTCTTTCATGCGAGGGTCGCGCATGAGGAATCCTGCCTTTTTGAGTGTTGCGCGTCTTGTTTCGTCTTCTTTAAGAAATGCTCGTGCAAGACCGTGGCGTACTGCTTCTGCCTGCCCTGCGATTCCCCCACCCTTTACGACCGCGGTTACCTTTGGTCGTTTGGTAATTCCTAAAAGTTTGAATACCGACTCAATATCGTTCTGAAGAGCTGATGTTTTAAAGTATTCGTCGAGAGGTTTGTCGTTGACGATGGTTTCTCCGTGTCCTGTAAACAAACGCACACGTGCTGTTGCGGTCTTACGTCGTCCAATGCCTTCGATGTATGAATCAGGAGTAGTCATGGTATTATTGTTGTTCGCCAGCAAATATTTGAAGGTTTGCCATGCGTTCTGGGCGGAGTTTGTTTCGAGGAAGCATACGTTCTATAGCAACACGGAGAGGTCGTGTGGGGTGAAGAGATTTTTCTTGTGTATATTTCGCGTAACGCAATCCTCCGGGGTAGCCAGAATATTTTTTGTATGTTTTTGAGCCTTCTTTATTTCCCGTGAGATAAACCTTGCTCGCGTTAATAACTACAACTTTTGGTGCAACAACGCGTTCAGGTCGATATTGTGGGCTTCGCTTTCCCATGAGTAGTGTTGATGCGCGCGATGCAACACGCCCAAGCGATTTGCCGTCGGCATCGATAACAATAGTGCGATTGTCTGAAGCAGAAATCATATTAGTCGTTCAAAAGTTCAACTTTTACCATAGGTGAACCGTCACCCTTCCTGCGATCGAGTTTGGTCAGTCTCAAAAATCCTCCATTGCGTTTTGCAAAACGATCACGTTCTGCAAAAAGCTTTGTTGCCGCCTCTTTTGAGAGAACCGCTCCGATATTGCGTCGTGCCGCAAGCGTACCTGCTTTTGCTGTGGTAATCAAGGGTTCAACAACAGTACGCATTTCTTTTGCCTTTGCCTCGGTCGTCACAATAGCAGACCGCAAAATGAGGTTGTTTGAGAGCGAAGCAAGAAGCGCGCTTCTTTGGCCCGTTTCTCTTCCAAATTTTCTCCCCTTTCGACGGTCTCGCATATGAGTGTTATGAAGTGAGTGAAATACCAATATCTCCTAACGCATCCGAAATTTCTGTGACTGCTTTTTCGCCAACACCATCAATCGCAAGCATCTCCTCAGACGTCATTTTAGAGAGATCTCCAACGGTCATAATGCCCTCCTTGTTGAGTGCGTTAATGGTTCGGCTCGAAAGCTTGAGGTCTGATATCGGGATTGCGCGAGGATCGTCAGACGCTTGTGTAGAGTCACTGCGTACATCTTCTGTCTCAAGTTCTTCGGACGCTGCCGTTGTGAGACCTCGCAGTGCTCCGAGTTGTCCCATGAGAATATCCACCGCTTTTTCGAAAGCCTCTTTTGGAGTAAGTGACCCATCGGTCGTAATGGCAACGCGAAGTCGGTTGTAGTTTGTCGCGGATCCAACGCGCATGTTTTCGATTTCGTATCGTACTTTGCGTACCGGAGTAAAAATGGCATCGAGTGCAATTTCTCCTACGCCCACCTTGTCTTTGGTAAGCGTGTCGCGTGGAACATAACCCATGCCTGCTTCGACGCGAAGTTCAATGTCGAGCTTTCCTTTTTTGTCGGTAATCGTTGCAATCGGAAGTGCTGTGTTGATGACTTCAATTTGCGATGAGCATTCAATGTCACCTGCCGTAATAACACCTTCTTTGTCTGCGCTGAGGCGCACAGTTTGTGGTTCGAGTGTGTGTAAACGAAATCGTACTTGTTTGAGGTTGAGGAGAATAGTGAGCACGTCTTCGAGTACTCCAGGGAGTGTTGCAAATTCGTGGTTTGCTCCTTCAATACGAACGTGTGTGATCGCGGCTCCCGGGAGCGATGAGTGGAGGACGCGCTTAAGTGCGTTTCCTAAGGTAATACCGTATCCAGGGTGAAGTCCCTCAATGTCGATGATTGCGGCGTTTGCGCCGTCTTCTATAATTTTCGGCTGCCGTGGCAGCAAGATTCCTTCAGTCATATTATCGAGAATAGTATTCAATAATAGCCCCAAAATTACGTGTCCCAATCACATCGGCGGCAACCGGAAGTCCCATGACAATTCCCGACTTTGTTGCCTTATCGATGGTGAGCCATACCGGTGGGGTGTGCTTTTCCAAAATAAGTTCGAGGTGCTTACCGATCGGCCCTTCGGCGGCACGCGGATTAAGAGTAATAACGTCGTTTTTACGCACAACATATGATGCGATGGTCACACGTTTACCATTCACGCGAATATGTCCATGTGATACAAGCTGGCGCGCAACGGAGCGCGACACTGCAAAACCCAAACGAAATACCGTGTTGTCGAGTCTGGACTCAAGTGTTTCTACCAAAGATTGTGTGACGTTTTTTCCTTGAGCAACGGCGTTCTCAACTGCGGCACGAAATTGCTTTTCACCCATGCCATACATCAAGCGCACGCGTTGTTTTTCTTGAAGGTGAAGACCGTACTCTGTCTTACGTCCGCGTCGTGCCTTTGCGCCATGAATACCAGGAGCATAGGGCTTGCGCACCATTGCACATTTCGGCGTAGCACAACGCTCACCCTTGAGGAAGAGCTTTTCACCTGCGCGACGACATTTTTTACATGGTGATTCCATAGTAGTGTTGAAATATGATTATACGCGTCGAGGCTTTTTTAAGCGTGGGTGTCCGTGGGGAACCGGAGTTAAATCTTTGATGCCATCAATAGAAAATCCTCGTTGTACAAACACACGAATTGCGCTTTCACGTCCTGAGCCCGTTCCTTTGACACGTACCGCCAACTCCTTAATGCCGGCTTGAAGCGCGAACTCGCTGACCACGTCTGCGGCGCGTCCTGCCGCGTACGGAGTTCCCTTTTTTGACCCATTAAATCCGAGAGCCCCCGATGACGACTGAAACAGCGCATTGCCCTTGCTGTCTGAGAGCGTAATCATGGTGTTGTTGTATGTCGAGTTGATGTGCGCAATACCCGTGGTCGCCTTAATTTTTGCGCCAGTTGCCTTGTTGCGCGCAACCTGAAGATGTCCGTGTTCATCGGATGCATCAGGTGCTTTGCGAATGATTCGTTTCTTTCCCATAGTGGTCGTATCAGATTATTTCTTGTCTACTTTACGTTTTCCTGAACCCGCAGTCTTACGAACGTTTCCACGTCGTGTTCGGGAATTTGTCTTGGTGCGTTGACCGCGCGAAGGTAAATTGCGTGAGTGGCGCATGCCGCGGTAGCTCGAAATATCTTTCAAGCGCTTGACGTTCATCATGACCGTTTTGCGAAGTGCACCCTCAACAGAAAGTTCTTTTTCAATAACATTACGCAGTTTGTTGACTTCATCTGCGGTCAAATCTTTCGCGCGCTTTTCTCCATCAACCTTCGTTTCAGTTAAAATACGCAGCGATGTTGCTTTTCCAATACCATAAACATACATGAGTGAGACCCATGTCTTTTTTTCATCAGGAATGTTGACTCCAGCAAGACGTACCATAATTATCCTTGTCGTTGTTTGTGTTTAGGAATTTCGCAAATAACCGTCAATCTGCCTTTTCGGCGTACGGTTTTGCATTTTGCGCAAATGCGCTTCACGGATGCTCGAATTTTCATAAATTACAGGCGTTCAATTATTCTTCCTCGTGTTTGATCGTATGGACTAAATTCTACGCGCACTCGGTCACCAAGAACGACCTTGATGTAATGAATACGCATTTTTCCAGAGAGATGAGCGAGAACAATTCGGTCGTCCACGAGACGCACGCGAAAGAGCGCACCCTTGAGGGGTTCCTCAACTGTTCCTTCAATAATTAATTTCCCATCAGCCCCGTTGTCCATGTCTACCATAAGGAGTTGCTGTATGATACCCGTTCGTTTGGCTGGCGTCAAGCAGGGCGCCGCTATGGCGCTGGGACAGGACACACAGGACAAAAAACATGGGTGCAGGAGGGCTCTTTTTTGGAATCAACGATAGGTAATGCTGATGTGGTCAATGCCCGGTATTTTGGGCCACCACGCGGGGGTAAAGCTTGCTTCTGCGCTTGCGATACCCTCAAATCGCTTGAAAATACTCTCAATATCAGCTGTTTTCTTGCCTTGGAGGTCTTCTTTGAGCCTTGTCTCGTTGGGAAGCCAGGTGAGTGCGAGATCCCCCTGGATGCGCAATGTTGCTGTTCGTGTGCTTGCGTTGGTGTCGGTCACAATGAGCGATTCTGGACTGTCAACACGCAGGCTATTCATATCTGCGGGGAAGTTTTCGAACACTGCCTTGGCGATGGCTGTGGATAAGTCTGAGGGGCTTACCGATATTGCGGTGACTCCTCCTTTTACTTTTGCTTCAAAACTCTCGGCCGCGGTGCCGAAGTCGGGGCTGACAGATTTACTTGAAATAGTATAGGGATCCTTAGGAAGCAATATGACCGCGCTTTTTTCTTGAGCAAGTTTTTCGGCGAGTACTGTTTTGAGTTGGTTTTCGAGACTGACGAATGCCGCCTCAGCATCGCTCGGATGCACAATGCGCGTTGCGGTATCTGCTCCGCCAACAATGGCAGTATCAGTTATTGCCGAAAAGGTTTTTGCCTTTGACGTCCCCGCAAATCCAGGAATCGTGAGCGTTGTGCCTTTGGGGGCATTATATTTTGCGCCGACTCCATCTGCTTCAACGGATGCTGTAACGGTTCCGGGCACCATGCTTGTTCCCGATTTTTTCGCCGTAGGAACGGTCACTTTTTGTGTGAGGCGGTACACATTGCCCGTTGGGGCCACAAAGCGTGTTTTGACAATAAGATCTTGAGACGTGAGTTGTGATGCGTTGGTGATGATGATTTTTCCCGACGCTTTTGTTGTGGGGCTTGCCTCCATTTTTGTATTGGTCTGCGCAGAAACTTCATCTTCAAATTGGACTGGCGTATACGGCACGGTAAATTGGATAACGCTCGTCGGGCTCACTTGAGAAGTCTTTCGCGTCACTGTTATGCTCATGGTCCCAAAATATGACGACCCCACAGCAATAAGTACAGCAACAAGCACCAGTGCGCCAACAATATACGGCCACTTTCTTCGCGTGGGTTCCGACAACTCACTGCGTAGTGCGTTTTCTTTGGGAGGAGGTGTGGTGAATGATGGTGGAAGTGTGATTGGTGAATCATCAACAACAACGCGGGCTCGTGGCGCGCGTGTTGTTTGTTTCGGAAGTACGTCCATTACGGGTGAACCGTCTCGTGTAGCCATAGCAAAATTATTGTTGAGTAAGACAAAGCGCGAGCAGGGACATGTCTTCGGGCCCCTTAAAATCCGCACTACCCGCAATACGTTCACGATACGCATTGGGATCAACTGTATATAGTTTAGCACTTTGGTGTTCTTGGAACACTGCAAGGGTTTGGATAAGTGCCTTCATGTCGGCCGCAAGTGCTCCACCCCCGAGAATAAATATTGAACTGTCTCGCTCAAGAAGCTCGTGGTGTGTCCGTATAAATGTATCGAGTGGTGTTTTCCATGCGCCAACAACCTTGTGCAGGATTTCATCTATACGATCTCGATCGTTGGATAGAAGCATATCAAGAAGATATTGGTGAAAAAGCGTCGCGGCTGATGGAGCATCGACACGAAAATCCGCCTCAACTTGTGCCAGAATATCACCTATCCCCACAGGAATTGTTGCAACGTCTTTAATGACGCCATCAATCAGAATACTTGCCTCGCTCACTTCACCTCCTACGTCCAAAATGAGTGCGGCGTTTTCTCCGCTCAACTGAGGCATGAGCAAGGAGCGGAATAGGACGCATCCGGTATGGAAACTTACTTCGACGACGCACCCAAAGCCTTCGGCGCGGCTTTGTACGGCTCGTGCAAAGCCCTCAGGAACCGCCGAATAGCGAATTGCCGCAGAAAGCTCTTTGCCTGTTTGGCCAACGGCGTGTTTTGTTGCATATCCATTGACCTCAAAGGCCATGGGTATTTCTTCGATCATGGTGAGAGGCCCGTGCGCAGGAATATTTGCGAGAAATTGTTCTTTGCCCACAAGGCGCAATTCATCAACGTCGGTAGTGACAAACACTCGAGCGTCGGGGAACGACTTTTTTACTTGCTCTGTGCGAGAAATAACATACGGAGACGAAACTCCGACACGAATGAGCGCAGGGCAGATCGCGCGATGTTTTTTACGAATAAGAGAAAAAATTGCGTAACATTCAGAAAGCGATTTTCTTGCAAGGTCTTCTGAGGACGTCTTGAGGTCGTGCGAAAGTGGGCGACGCCATACATCGAGTATGCGACATTCTTGATCAACATGCTCAAAAAGCGTTGCCGATACCGAAAGTGTTCCGAATTGTATTGCGAGTACGTGTTTCTTCTTCATTTATGATTCTATTGTAGCACGAATACGACGAACGCCAGCACTCGATGCCTCCTCTTTCAGAATCTTTATCTTTCCGATTGTTCCGGTGTGTTTTACGTGAGGCCCGCCGCAGAACTCTCGTGAATAAAACGTGCCATCAGCCTGCTCGCCTATCGTGTATACGCTCACGACCTCCGGGTATTTTGCTTTGAAAAAATAGAGCGCACCACTGTGTTTTGCCTGCTCAATGGGAAGTTCTTGCTTTGTGACCGCATAGTCTTTTGCAATGATGTCGTTCACAATGCGTTCTACTTGTACGAGTTCATCGGGAGTTACCTTTCTGCCAAAACTAAAATCAAAACGCGTACGCTCGGGAGTAATGTCACTTCCGCGTTGTTCAACTTCGGGCCCAAGCACTTTACGAAGCGCGGCCTGAAGAAGATGTGTTGCGGTGTGTAGGCGCGTGACAATCTGTAATTCTTCTGCTGTGCCCGCCTTCATTTCGCCGGTGTCGAGCATGAGGCCGTGTCCGCCGAATTTTTTTTCAAGTCCTGCGCGAGATTTTTCTTGATGGCGTTCGAACGCTTTATTGAACGCATCTTCAGTCAATGATTTCGCAGCATCTCCTCCAAAATCTTTAATGATGTCATACGGAATCCCAAACGTTTCGTAGAGCGTAAATGCGTCTTCGGTTGAGAGCACTCCTGTGTGTGATCGGCGTTCAAGTTCTTTGAGTCCTCGCGCAAGCGTTTGACTGAACTTTGTTCGTTCGTCTTGTACGACTGTGCGAATATCATCGCCATGAGCTTTAAGCTCGGCGTAGTGCTCACCATATTCATGAACAACCTCATGAATAATTGCGTCAAGAATATGCGGCGCGACTTTATGAAGAGAGGCATATGATTCAACGCGACGAAGGAGGCGCCTCAAAATATATCCCGCGCCTTTGTTGGAGGTGCGCACACCATCAGCAATGAGAAAGGCCGATGCACGCAAGTGATCTGCAAAAATGCGTCTCACACGTTCAGGAACCTCACTTGGGGTTAGTGCAACTAATGGAGAAAGGAGCGACGTTTCAAATGTGCTTTGTGTGCCTTCGGCAATCATTGTCAATCGCTCAAGACCCATTCCGGTATCGATTCCTTTGGTGGCGATGGGAGAAAGTGATTTTCCTGCGGCGTTGGTGTTGAGTTCTTCGCGCGAACCATTGTAAATATATTCGTTAAAAACAATGTTCCACACCTCGACATCCTCACCTTTTGCGTTTTTACAGTATATTTCGGTTGTCGGTCCACATGGACCACCGCTTCCGGTGGGACCCCAAAATACATCAGCCATGCCCTCCTCGCGCACATCGCGCACGCCAAGCCTCAGCCAAATATCGCGCGATTCTGTGTCTTTTGGAACCGCATCTGATCCTTCGAAAATCGTGACATACGAAATCGGAAGCTTGAGCACAATAGTAATAAACTCAAAGGCAAAGCTAATTGCCTCTTCTTTAAAATATCCGCCAAAACTAAAGTTACCCAACATTTCAAAAAATGTATGGTGTGTGTCGTCCCCGATGTTTTCTATGTCGTTTGTGCGAAAACACTTTTGAGCGGTTGCGGTTGAATGAGCTCCAAAATCTTTATTGGGGTTTGCGTCTCCTGTGTAGTACGGCTTAAATTGCTGCATTCCCGCAGTGGTTAAAAGAACCGATGGGTCGTCAGGAAGCAGGCTCGAAGATGGCACGACAGCGTGTCCCCTGTCTTTAAAATACTGCAAAAAAGCACTGCGAAGTTCGTGTCCGTTCATTGAGATACTGTATCAAAAATATTCATGTATGACACCTCCCCCGAGGAGCATATAGTCCTCGCCCTGTTTTTCGTAGAGCACGAGAGACTGTCCTTTCTCGGGTGCCCAAAAGGGGCTCCCCTGTGCGGTGAATTGCAAAACACCCTCACCACACGTCTCAAGACGCACGGGATGGCGTTCTCCTCGGTAGCGAATTTGTGCAAAAAGCTCACCGTGCGGAGGTGTGTCGGAGAGCCAGTGGAGTTGTCCCACAACAATGCTTTGTGAATGCAGTGCCGGATGCTCTCGACCCTCGACCACTGTAATGGTGTTGTTTGTGATGTTTCGCTCTGCAACATAATACGGTTCGGGAGCAGAAATACCGATGCCGTGCCGTTGTCCGCGTGTAAAAAACGGAACTCCATCGTGCAATCCTAGCACATTGCCTTGTTCATCAAGAATGTCACCTTTACGCGTGGGAATACGTTTTCGTAAAAATGTTTGCATATCAAGCTCGCCTATAAAACACACGCCTTGGCTGTCGGGTTTTTCGGCAACGGGCAGGGTTGCTTCTTGAGCGATGCGCCTCACCTCGGATTTTTCGAGATCGCCAATGGGAAAGCGCAATATCGGCAAAACCTCTTTGGGTGTTTGCCACAAAAAATACGTTTGATCTTTATTGGGGTCTTTTCCGTTTAGAATATTACCACCAATGATGCGCGCATAGTGTCCTGTGGCGAGTACATCGGCTCCGTTTTTGCGCGCATAGTCTGCAAACACACCGAATTTGATGTGACTATTGCATAGTACATCAGGATTTGGCGTGAGGCCTTGCGCATAATCGTGTAAAAACGGCTGAAGCACGAGCGTTTCGTATGCTTTTGAGGTGTCGAGCGTTTGAAATGCAATACCGAGAGTCGCCGCTATTCGTGCCGCGTCTTGCCTGTCTTCCGACTCTCTGCATTCAACATCCGGCGCCGTCCATCCCTTCATATAGACTCCTGTGACATCGTAACCATCCTTCTTGAGCAGGTACGTCGAAACCGCGGAGTCTACTCCGCCAGATAATGCGACGAATACCTTTCCTTTTGTCATAGAGCAAATATGCACTGTTCCGGTGAGATTGTCGAATATGTTTTTTTATTTCAAATATTTACGTTTATTTGCGACGTGTTCCTCAAGAGTTCGTGCGTAGTACGTGTTTCCTTTTGTGTCGTGTAAATAGTAGAGATATGGGCTTGCTTCGGGTTTTGCGGCGGCGAGCAGTGCCTTGAGTCCCGGGTTTCCGATTGGGGTTGGGGGAAGTCCCGAACGAGTATATGTGTTATACGGTGAATCTTTTTGTAAATCTGCCTGCGAAAGCGTCGCTGATGTTTCTCCGCGTTCATATGCAAGCGTCGCATCAACCTGTAGGCGCATTCCTTTTGCAAGACGTTTCCATAAAATGCCAGAGATAATAGCGCGGTCGCCATCCCCCGCAGATTCTTTTTCAAGTATTGAAGCCATAATAACAATATCTTTTTGCGTACGCGCACCCACAAACGGCGCGATATTCACCCATTCTTCTTTAAACTGATTTTGGAGTATACGCACCACATCTTCAGCGGTTGCGTCTTTCGCAACTTGATAGGTGTCGGGAAACAGATATCCCTCGAATGGTGTAAGATCGCGCTCAAATATCATAATGCCTTCTTTCGAGAAAAGATTTGCAATTTCTTTTGCACGCGTTCCTTCGGGAATAGTAACACGTGCTTCTCCTGCCCCTTGAGAAAGTCGCCAAAGCAGTTGTTGTGTAGAAGACGGTTCAAGGACAAACGTGCCACTTTTGAGCGATGACGATGTTCCGCTCAATTTTGCAAACCAACGAAATGCGCGTGAAGAGCGAATAAGTTGTTGCGCATACAGCTGATCTCCAATCGCCCCAGCAGATGTGCCCCGTTCTATGCGAACAGTAACGGATTCTTTCCACGATATCGGTGGTGAATTGAGTACATAGAGTCCCACACCAAACAGTATTCCGAGAGTTATAAAAATTGTTACGCCCACTCCGCGCACGTGCAATGACCATATGGTATTACGACGCTCTTCGCCCGCATCAACATTGTTCAGTTCGGTCATTTATTTTGTATCACGGAGAAGTATTCCTTTCTGTGAAAGTGCGTCGAATTCTTTGTAGATGTTACGGATTTCTCCTTCGATAGATATGAGTTCCGTTTTGTTTTCTTCGTAGCGCGTCGGATCGTTTATGCGATCGTTTGTGAGTTGTGTAATGCGTTGTTTCGTGTCTTCAATATGCTGGTGTGTCGATGTAAACATGACTTCGAGCGCCGAAATGTCTTTTCCCTCTTTTGCAAGAATGTCCATTGCGTGACGTATTTGTGCGATGCGCGCTTCCAAAACATCAATACCTTTTGTGATCAGTATTGATCGATGTGTCGCAAGAACTTGTGATCGTGTGATTGCGCGATCCGAGAACACGCGCAAATGTTTTATGCGCTCCGTAATATTGGTGAGATCTTTTGTGGTTCGTGATGCAGTGAGCGCTTCTGCAATGTTTGCGAGCTCGGCACGATCGTCCATAATCGTGATAAGAAACGAATCGTTCGTGGTGGTGTCGAGCTTGCGGACCAGTGCATCCATTGATGCAAGACGAATTTCGGCAACCGCAATGTAGCTTGTGAGTACTCGTTTTCGTGCTTCGATATTTTTTGGAGAAGTTTCAGCTGCTCGTTTTGCGGATTCGTATTCGCGCTGTCTCGTGGGCAAGGTATCAAGGTGCGATGTGTCGTCGTTTTTATCTTCTGCGCGTACGGGCAACACAAATAACATTCCCAAAACAAAGAAGCAAAGTGATGCACAGAAAAATAATAGTTTTTTGGTCATATTATGGGAGTGTGTTGAGGTCGTTTTGTAACACATCGAGTGCCGCTTGAGCGTCGTAGAGCGCCCCCAGACTCACGACTGGTGTTGTGTCCGTGGTGTTTGCTATCGGTGGTGGCGTGGTACTGGACGGTGTGACTACTGGGTTTGGTGCGAGTGTTTTTGGTGTAGGTGAGACGAGCACATTATTCGTGCGCTCCACAGAAAGCGTTGCAACAATAGGTTCCTGACCGACGGTATTTAAAAAGTTTTGGTGATCTACTGCGATCGCATCAAATGACGCGAGCGTTTGTTTTCTTGTTACATTTTGTTGATATGCAAAACCACCACCAAGGAGTATGACAAATACAGCTAGTGCGGCCGCGCGGAATAATATGTGAGGTGCGAACAATGCGTCCCACGAGCTTATGCGTATTTGGTCATGCGCGGTAATGGCGCTCACGTGCGAACGGAGCATTTCGGGAGCCGTGGTGTGTGTGAGTGAGCGCACCATATTTCCCGACGCAATGAGTGATGCAATTTCGGCACGGTAATTTTCGTGGTTTTTGTAGAACGCCTCAAGATCACCACCCTGCTGTTGAATAAGGAGTGCTTCGTCTATGAGATTGTGGAGATGTTTTTCGTTCATATATTTCGTTTGTTGTACTCTTCGCGGAGTGTTTTGAGTGCGCGATACTGTAATGCGCGAATGGCATCGGGTCGTCGGTTCATAATGACCGCGATTTCTTCTGTTGTTTTGTCTTCGATGAAGCGCAGGGTAATGAGTTCACGTTGTTCTGCTGTGAGCACATCAAGAAGCTCAAGCGCAATTTGTGCGCTTTCTTTTTTTGCCACCAACTCGTGGGGATTAGGACGCTCATCGGCGACGGTATGCCACAGAGGATTTTCGTCGTTTATAGGAACATCCTTCTTTTTCTTCCAGTGATCAATCACGGTATTTCTCGCAATAGTGTAAAGCCAAGAACTAAACGAATGTTCTCGTTCTGTGAGTTTGGGGAGCGCCTGCCAGGCCTTTAAGAAGACAGTTTGTGTGAGGTCTTCGGCAAGCTCGGGTGTGCGTACGCGAACAAAAATATACCGGTAAATCGGGTCCAGAAAGTTTTCATACAATGTCGCGAATGCCGCGGCATCACCTTTTGCAGCTCTCGTAACCATTTGTGCGGTTAATTCGGGTGTTATGGGCATGACGAAGGACAAGTCAAAACATGACGCCGCGCGCCCCCCGCGTAGCTTGGGCGTAGTAGGGCGTGCTTCGCATGGTTTTTGGCGAATGATGGTCGTTTTTTGGCCATAAAGCAATATGCTATTCATAAATTGCGTAGTGGGGTGTATCCCGCATAGCGTAAGTGTAGTGGGGCATTAGCCCACCGAAGCCCCAGGATTGACGGGACGTTCTGGCATAAGGAGCACTGGGCCATCGTCAGAGCTTGCGGCGAGCAGCATTCCTTGGCTGGTCTGGCCCATCATAACTCGAGGAGCGAGATTGCCAACAATCACAATATTCCGACCCACCAAAGTGTCTGGCTCATAGGCCTTTCCAATGCCCGCAAGAATAACGCGCCCATCTCTTCCGTCATCAAGTTCAAGTGTAATCAGTTTTTCTGAGCCCTCAACGCGCGTTGCAGATTTTACTAACGCAACCTTAAGACCAAGTTTTATGACGTCCTCAATGCTTGCAGCCCCCTCGGCTGGTTTTGGTGTGAGCAATGCGAAACACTTTTTGCACGCGTGATATTTTTTTGTCATTCCTTCCGTATTCGGTGCATCAAAAAGAAGACCTCCAAGTTCGGAGAGTGGTTTGTTGCAATAATCGCAAGCGATGTTCAGCATATGGTATTTTTTAGTATATCAAAAAACGGACAAACATTGAAGCTCAGCGTTTGTGGCGCTCCATCGTCACAGCGTTTGCAAAAATCTGTTTTCTTTATCCACCAAAATGCATTTTGCCGTGAGTGGCGTATCGGTAAGTTCAAAACCCATAATAATGATTTCCTCTCCCTTTTTAATAAGGTGTGCGGCCGCACCGTTCATGCAGATAATTCCCGATCCGCGCTCACCAATAATGATGTATGTTTCGAGTCGCGCTCCTGTGGTATTGCTCACGACAAGAACTTTCTCTCCCGCAATAAAGCCCACGCGTTCAATCAAAGCCTCGTCAATCGTAATACTACCGACGTAATCGAGGTCCGCTTCGGTAACCGTTGCTTTATGAATTTTTGAACGCAAAACAAAACGCATAAATACATGATATCACGAATGGTGAGTTATGGCATTGTTTTTGAAAAAAAATGAGCGACCCCTCCATGTATACTGACAATTTTAAATTTTTCTTTGGCTGAATACAAATTTGTGCGTGCGGAGCACTTATAAAATAGCTTTTTCGAACTATAGAAATGAAAAAACCAGCTTTTGAGTTTAATGAGAGCTGGTAAACTCACTTCTTGTCTATGTGTGGACTTGTCACATATTGAATCGGTCGGACGAGGCACCGATAGACGACACTATCTTTGTACTTATAGGTGATTTCCTGCCGCCATCCCATCTGAACCTCCAGATACTGATGAAGGTAGAAGAAGGGGCAACCGGAGGAAGCAATTACAATCACCATCCAAGCGCCGAAGACGAAGCAGTATTGCTTCCACTCTTTCTTGATTGGCGTAAGCTTGTCTGTGAGGTACTTGCCCCAGAAGACCCACGTCGCGTGCAAAGCCCACGACAAGAGGCATGGAACAATCCAAATGAGCGTCTTTTCCACACCGCACCTCCTCTGTTTGAAAGAATCATCCGCTGTGCCTCGCGGTCAGGATTACCCAGAGAATCTGGCAACACGATCATACTAGCATATTATACAATAAAAGTAAATGGATGACAATTTTTCTGATTTTGATTTCTGGCGGGGGCTGAAGGAATCGAACCTTCGACGACGGTTTTGGAGACCGTAGTTATACCATTTAACTAAACCCCCCGTTTGGATTGCAGTATGTAGATTGTAGAGTGTAGTTTACGCTGCAGCGCTCATAAAATCAAAATCCCTGTTCTGGGATTTTGAATGCGTTTACACCCACTCTTCTACAATGCTTTTTTCTCAAGTCGAGCGACGCGGGATTCAAGAAACTTAAACTCATCGCGGGTAACTTGATTGTGACGGATGAGTGCGGTATCAGCTTTAAGTATTTGCATATCTTCCCCCAGTGTTTGTGCGACGCCCTTAAGTACACGTACATCTTTTTTGAGGTTTTGTGCATCTTCTTTGAGCGCCTGTGCATCTTCTTTGAGTATGTGCACATCGTCGTTCAGTTCATGCAATGCTTGTGTGTGCTGTTTTAGTTCAGACCGCACATCGGCAAGATTCTCACCAAATACACGAAAATCCGAACGCAGCCCCTCTAGTACAATGGTGTTATGCATCTTTTTTGACCGATTTTTTTTGTACACTTTTGCTTGGGCATACCCATATGTTACCACGCGATAAATGTCCGTCAAAACACAAAGTGTGCCCAATAGCACACTTTGCCTACGCGCCACATGTTACTTCTTTGCTTCTTTGTGCGGTGTGTGTTTTTTGCACCACTTACAGTATTTAGAAAGTTCGATTTTACGGTCAACTTTTTTCTTGTTTTTGCTCGACCAATAGTTCACGCGCTTACAGGCCGTGCAGGTCATTTTAATGAGTTGGGGTTGAGGCATATGTAGAATAATATTACCAAAAACAGCGTACGTTGTAAAGCATCAGAATAAGTCGTGATCGAGGTGCGGCCGCGTCATAATGAATAGCTTCAACTGAACAAGCATTGCGATAAGCTGAATTGAGCCCATGACAACGAATAACACTCTGAACCCGTAATAGTTTGTGAGGAGAGCCCCACAAAGTACGGACACGCCTACTGTAATCTGGCTGCCCCCCGAACTTAGCCCCCACTGTAGACCTGAAGAGTCGCGGTGAATGTATTGCGCGAAAAGTGTTTGTAGCGGAGCAGATAGGCAGGCGGTGCCAATAGCAAAAATGATTTGTAATAAGAATAGTTGCCACGAGTTGTGTATGAGTAAATATCCAAATGTGCCAAGCGCGAACAATAAGTACCCAACAACCGTGACCGCCCCTTTGTTTATCTTGTCAGATAATTTGCCCATCAAAATAACCAATATTCCTGCCGCAATACTATACAGGGCCATGGTATACCCAACATCAAGAATGCTCCCGCCAATACGTTGAACAAAAACAGCATAAAGTGGACCGATCAAATTATCAGCAAAATTTGCGACAAGTGATGCGGTAAGCAATAATTTATACTCTGGTTTCATATTGAGCCAACGATCGGGATTGAACCGATGACCTCCCCCTTACCATGGGGGTGCTCTACCAACTGAGCTACGTTGGCTACCTGCTTCGTCTTTCTTGTGATGTATTTCTGTCACGACCTACCAAAACAGCTACGTTGGCTATATTCATCACTTTTCTGAAAATATGCTTTAGTGACTACTCTGTTCCGACCCACCAAAACACCTGCCTGCCGGTAGGCGGGGCTACGTTGGCTATATATTCTGTCTTTCTTGCGCTTGCGATGCGCCTCTTTGAAGCGTTAATCACTGAGTAAAAGAGTACGCGAAAATATTGAGAAATACAAATACAAAATCACCGCACCCAATAAGGTGCGGTGTTGTTGCTCTTACAGATCGTGTCCCAGAGCGATGTCGTTGGGAAGCTTCTTGCTATGTGGGCGTCCAGAGATTGAAAGACGATATAATTCTTGCTAAGGTATCTCGTAAGCGTCGGTACTCAAGCGGTCAACGAGGGCAGACTGTAAATCTGCTGGCTACGGCCTACGAAGGTTCGAATCCTTCCCGGCGCACCAGGAAGGAAAAATCAAGCGGTTTTGGTTCGCCTACCCTTGACTTCAAGCAACAAACATGCAAGATTAGTTGTGTCATAAGAGTTCCAAAAACAACACCTTAAAGGAGGTACGGACAATGAAAGGTCTTTATATTACAGCTATCACGGCATTTATCGGCATCACAGCTGCTAACTTCGTTTGGCAAGCATTCACGGGCCAGGCGTGGGGTGTTGCTATCGAGCGGAGCTGGTTTCAGCTCGGCGCGATCGTCATCCTTACCAGACTACTCGTGACCAAACAGACCCGCTCTCCAATTACCAAAGAGTAAGCACTCGCCAACCGCCCCCCGAGCCCCTCGCAGGACACACTTCTGCTTGGGGCTCTATTTTTTAAACTATTTAACAAAATCGTATTCGACAACTTTAGCATTATCAAGTTTGTATTCAAAAAATTGTTCCTCTGTCATATCGTGAAAAAATTTATGAATCATTTTCCCAACAAAAGCATGAGTGACAATGAGAATATTTTTACCAGCGTATTCTTTTCGGAGTTTTTTAAGACCCTCGAAAACCCTATCTTCTACTTGTTGAATTGTTTCTCCGTTTGGCGGGGCATCATCATAGATTCTGGTAATATTTCTTGCCCAAAGATCGAGATATTTATTTTTCGCTTCTTCACGCGTCAATCCTTCAAATATGCCTACGCTTCTTTCGCGAAATTCATCTTTAACAACAACCGGCACGTTTATCACTTCACTAATTATATCTGCCATGCGCCTACATCTTTTTAAGGAAGAAGATACGATGAAATCAATTTTTAATTTAGAAACTTCATTTGCTATATCATGTGCTTGTTGTAGTCCTTTTTCATTAAGTTCAACATCAACAGAACCGGCATATCGCCCTTGTATATTAAAATCAATTTCCCCGTGTCTTACAATAAAAATTCTTCCCATGGTGTATTAAGCCCGTGCTGTCGATCGTTCTCGACGCGTCAACTTTTTTGCGTAGGCATTTTCGATGAGGAGTTTTCCGTCTTTCATGCCAACTTTTACTTTTGCGCCGTCGCGCACTTCCCCGCCAACCATCAGTTGTGCGAGTGGGTTGAGTATTGCGGTCTCAATAAGACGTTTGAGTGGTCGTGCGCCATATTGTTGGCTAAATCCTTCTTTTGCAAGATATTCCTTCGCGTCTTTTGAGAGCGTAATAGTAATATTCTTGTGTTCAAGACGCTTTGCCACGCGGTCAAGCTGAATATCCACGATATGCAGTAAGTGTTCTTTGGTGAGCGTGTTGAATACGAGTAGCCCATCAAAGCGGTTGAGGAATTCTGGCCTAAATTTACGTTCAAGAAGCACCATAATTTTTTCGCGAGCAGCTTCGTGTGCTTTCTTTGCTTGGTCGCCCTTACCATTGTCCAAATCAAAACCGAGTGTTGCGGCATCTTTTGCAAACTCAGACCCGACATTCGACGTCATAATGATAATGGTGTTTTTGAAGTTGACCTTGCGGCCTTTTGCGTCCGTAAGTCGTCCAGCATCAAGTATTTGGAGCATGATATTGAACACATCGGGGTGCGCCTTTTCGATTTCGTCGAATAACAAAACCGCGTACGGGCGATGTCGAACAATTTCTGTGAGTTGTCCTCCCTCTTCAAAGCCTACATAGCCCGGAGGAGACCCAATAAACTTTGAGACCGCGTGCTTTTCCATGTACTCCGACATGTCTACACGAACGAGCGCTTTTTCATCATTAAACATAAATTCAGCGAGCGCTCGTGCGAGTTCTGTTTTTCCTACACCCGTTTGCCCCAAAAACATAAACGAACCAATAGGACGATCTTCTTCGCCGATGCCGGCACGATTACGTCTTACCGCGTGCGCAATCTCAACAATCGCCTCGTCTTGTCCGATAACGCGGCGCTTGAGCGTGTCTTCCATTTTGAGTAGTTTTTTTGCTTCTTCCTCGAGCATGCGGCGTACAGGAACGCCCGTCCAACGCGCAACAACCGTCGCAATTTCTTCGGCGCCAATTTCTTCTTTGAGTATTTTTCGTGATTTTTGTAGTCGTGTGAGGCGTTTTTCATCTTCGCGCAACTGTCGCATTGCCTCAGGAATTCTCGAATAACGAATCTCCGCTACTTTGGTGTAGTCAGCTGAGCGTTCTGCATTTTCTGATTCAATACGAAGACGCTCAAGATCTTTTTTAGTCTCGCGAATGCGTGCGATAGTTTCTTTTTCGTTATTCCATCGAAGTTCCAGTCCTTTTGATTTTTCGTACAGCTCGGCAAGTTCGCGCTCAAGAACACGTGTTCGTCTTGCTGAGACCTCTGAGTCTTCTTTTTTGAGCGATTCTCTTTCAATTTCACGCTTCATGATGTCTCTTTTTACTACATCCAAGTCGCGAGGAACGCTATCAATATCGAGGCGTAACGTAGACGCCGCCTCATCAATGAGGTCAATGGCTTTGTCGGGCAAGTAACGATCTGATATGTAGCGACGCGATAAATCGACTGCCTTTTGAATAGCTTCGTCGGTAATACGAATACCGTGATAGACCTCGTATTTTTCTTTGAGTCCTCTCAATATCGCAACGGCATCATCTGGGGTCGGCTCATCAACAAGCACCGGCTGAAATCGTCGCGCAAGCGCAGCGTCTTTTTCGATGTGCTTTTGATATTCTTGAAGCGTTGTTGCCCCTACTGCATGCAGTTCTCCGCGTCCCAGTGCGGGCTTGAGAAGATTCGATGCGTCCATTGCGCCTTCGGCGGCTCCTGCGCCTACAATCGTATGAATTTCGTCAATAAAAAGAATGATTTTGCTTCCCGCTCGAGAAATTTCACGGAGCACGGCTTTGAGGCGATCCTCAAATTCTCCACGGTACTTTGTGCCCGCAACTAGCGCCCCTAAATCAAGCGAAATAAGTTCGCGGTCGCGCAAACTCTCGGGCACATGACCCGATACAATGCGTTGTGCGAGCCCTTCAACAACCGCAGTCTTTCCTACGCCCGATTCACCAATCAAAATAGGATTATTTTTTGTACGTCGAGACAATACCTGCATGACGCGTCGGATTTCTTCATCGCGGCCAATAACGGGATCGAGTTTGTCCTCTCGTGCGAGTTTTGTGAGATTGCGCGCGTATTTTTCGAGTACTTGATATTTTGATTCGGGTTCGGCATCGGTCACACGCGCCCCTCCACGAATGGCTGCGAGCACTTTGAGTACTGCGTCTTTCTCAACAGAAAAACGTTCAAGTACTTCTTTTGCTTTTGAGGGAACAGCCAAAAACGAAAGAAACAAATGCTCTGTAGAAATATATTCATCATAAAGTGCGGTCGCTTCTTTTTGTGCTTCTTCAATAATATGCGCAAGCTCTGGAGTTAAATAAAACTGAACCGCAGGAGTAAGTACCTGAGAACCGCGTCGCGCATCAAGTAAGTCCAAAACGTAATCAGTGAGTTGCTGATAGTCGATGGAAAGTTTTTCAATCAAAGGAATGATGATGTTTTCGTCTTCTTGGAGCAACAAAGCCCCGAGTACGTGTAGTGCGTCGAGTGCATTTTGGCCGCGCTCAAGCGCGAGTTCATGCGCCTTGCGAAAAGCCTCTTGTGCTTTAATGGTGAAATTGTTGAATGGAGGCATAGCTATAGTTTACCCTGAAAATTCTCCTAATGTAATATTGACATTTTGACGTACGCCACCGCGAAGGATTGTCACAGTGACACGGTCTCCTGGGTGCTTTTCTGCAATAACCTCTGCGAGCAGTAATTGCTCGCTAAGCGCCCTCCCATCAATCTCAACAATGATATCTCCTTCACGAAGTCCAGCTGCCGCAGCGGGAGAATTTGCGACCACGGCACTTCCGTCACTGCTAGACTTGAGTAATACGCCCGACGTGACAGGCAATTTCAGTGATGTCGCGATATCTTTGGTAATGACAACATAACGAACACCAAGATATGCACGACGAATCTTTCCTTGTGCGAGCACATCTGTAATATCGCGCTTGAGCAAATTGATGGGTAGAGCAAAACCAATATTTTCTGCACCGCTCGCGACTGCGGTGTTGATACCAATAACGCGACCGTCGAGCGTAATGAGTGGACCACCGGAGTTTCCGGGGTTGATTGCGGCATCAGTCTGAATAAGCGATTTTAATTCTTCACTTTGTCCCCCGCCATCATTTGCAGTAATACTTCGTGAAAGACCCGAAATAATTCCCACAGAGACCGAGTTCGAAAATTCTCCGAGCGCATTACCTATCGCAATAACGGACTTTCCTACCGCAAGTGTGCTCGAGTCACCAAGCACGAGCGAAGGGTATTTTCCTGCGGCAACGCGCACAAGAGCAATGTCGTTACTGGGGTCACGCGCAACAACCGTTGCGGGTAGCGTCTTTCCGTTCGAAAGAATGACGTCATAACTCGCGCCCGTATCGGCAACAACGTGTTTATTTGTCACAATCAGTCCGCTTGAATCAACAAAGAATCCACTCCCCGCGCCAATCTCACGCTTTTCGGTTCCTTTTTGACACATCTGTGGAATACGAAAGTTAGGAAACACATCTTCACCAAAAGGGTTTATGTAGCACTGTGTTAGGAGTGGCACATCTTTTGATGCGACAATACTCACTACCGCAGGAGCATATTCTTTCACAATTTTTGCAACAGTTTCTTCGGTGCTCACCGTCGGAGTCTGCCCAACAAGCAGTTGGCCATCTTTCTTTTTAACGCCATTAGTAACCGAATTTGCCACGACGCGCTCGATAGTTTGTGCGGGTGTCATGCCCAAAGAAAGCGATACTACAATAGACGCGGTCGCAACCGCGGTCACAAAACTCACCAAAAGAACGAGTAATACAAGTTGTGATTTTGTCAGTTCTTCCATAAAAAAGTTTTAGGTTATTTTACTGCGACAACGCGATCGATACCGTTGATTTGTGATTTCAGAATATGCTCGATGCCTTCTTTTAGTGTGAGATCTGCAAGCGCGCAACCCTTACAGGTTCCGAGGAGTCGCACCAATACCACACCCTTGTCGAATCCCACAAATTCAACATCTCCCAAGTGACGTCCCACCAGAGGCTTCACGTCTCGTTCAATTGCTTTTTTGATTTCAGATATGATGTCTTTTTCCATAATTACGGAAATATTTGGTTTCCTGCGTCGTCGTAGAGAAATATTGCTCGCGTGGGACATGACTGCGCCGACAACAGAATAGTTTCTGCATCTGCACCACTTGCATCAATCAGCACTGCCTTATTTTCGTTATCGAGCGTAAAAACTCCGGGAGCGACAGCGACACATGACGCAGCACCAATACAGAGGTCTCTATCCACAACGATCTTCGCGATGTGTAAGTTTTCAGATTCCATAATACTAACGAGTATACATCACTTGCGTGATTTCATTAACCGTAATATTTTTCAACATAAAATCGAATGAGTTCTTCGACCGCGGCAATTGCGGCGGGGTTTCCGATACCAACCTTCAGGCGTTTTTGAACTTCGTCAACCGTACGTGCGCCTTCGAGCACCGCTTCTTCTATATCGTGATCGGTAATATGAAGATCTTCGTCAATCACTCGCGCGCCTTGCGTGCGAATGCGTTCGTGTTGCCCGGTGTTCCTAAAGTATGTATTCGCTGTTTTAAGGAAGGCCTTGTCCGCAAGCACCGAACAATGAATCTTGCGATCGGGAAGCCCCCCGAGACGCTCCATAATTTGTTTTGGTGTCACGTTTAAGGCATCCGAAAGTGTTATGCCTCCGTTTTCAGTCAACATTTCCGAGTACATGCTTGTGGCGGCAATCGCTGAGCCACAACCAAATGTTTTCCACTTGAGCGCAATGATGCGTTCGCTTTTGGGGTCAATTTTTAGCCACATGCGCATCATATCTCCGCACGCAGGAGAGCCCACCTCGCCAACGGCATCAAATTCACCGTCTTTCGGCTCCTCTAACAATATGTTACGCGGATGAAAGAAGTGATCTTTCACCATGTCGGTATACACCCACGCTTGGCCTGTGTGTGGGTTTGCGACATCATATTTGCCCTGGGGGATGAGTTTTTGAGTTTTTGAGTTCATGAGTTTTTGAGTTGTGGACGAATGTCGTTTCTTGCGTCTTGCATCCTGAATCCTGAATCCAATTTTTTGTTTCGCTCCCAGTGTGGCAATCCATCTCCAGCAAAAGCCGACGCATGAGACATGTTTTTTGATGTGACGTCTACAGTAATTGGTGAAATCGCGCGCAATTTATTGACACACTCAGGAAGTATATCAAGTACATACGAAATATCTTCTGCGGTTGTTGACCTTCCGAGAGTAAAGCGCATTGATGCATGGGCGAATTCATACGGCTTCCCAAGCGCCAAAATAACGTGTGATGGGTCGAGTGTTTCCGAGTCGCATGCCGATCCCGTCGAGGCTTCAATTCCTGCGGCATCCAAATAAAGAAGTAACGCCTCTCCCTCGATATCTAAAATTGAAACGTTTACGTTATTTGCGAGACGTTGCGTGTTGTGTGCCGCGCCATTGAGTACAGTTTTAGGAACGCGCTCGAGGATCCCGCTTATAAGCATGTCGCGCAGTTCTGTGAGTCTTTCAACTTCAGTCACGCGAGACTCTTCAGTAATTTCGAATGCACGAGCAAAGCCCATAATACCGGGAACATTTTCGGTTCCGCTACGCAGTCGCCTCTCTTGCCCACCGCCGTGCCATAAGGGAGCGAGACGAATCCCCTTGCGCACATACAACATGCCCACTCCTTTGGGGCCATACATTTTGCTTCCATTCAGCGTCATCATATCGACACCAAGTTTGCGCACATCGAGAGGGAGTTGTCCTGAAGCCTGACACGCGTCGGTATGCAAAATGAGTGGGCGCTCAACGCTTCTTTCTGTGCGATTTTTACGCACGCGACGCACAAGATCAGCAACACGCTCGAGATCAATAACCGTTCCGATTTCGTTATTCGCGTACATAAACGAAAGCAGTGTCACGTCATCATTTATCAGCTCCTCAAGATGACGATAGTCGATGTCACCATCTTCATGGACACGCACGAAATGCACGGGAGTCCCATCTTTTGCGAGCACTTCCGCATTATGAAGCACTGCATGGTGCTCTGTGGGACTTGTGATGAGTGCGCCACCATACATTTTCATAACACCAAACAGCGCGAGCGCATCGCTTTCCGTTCCTCCGCTCGTAAATATAATTTCATCTGCCTTACTCCCAATAATGTGCGCAATACGATCGCGCGCATCTGCGAGTGCTTTTTTGACGATTCTTCCTGACGTATAAATCGACGACGGATTTCCAAATTGTTCAGTGAAGTACGGCTCCATGGCCTCGCGTACACGCGGATCGAGTGGCGTTGCTGCTGCATGATCTAAATATACATGCTTCATACTTTGATTGCGTGAGAAAATACACCACACCCCACGCAGGCGTGATCGGTTTTGTATGTATACGTGGTTTCTTTACCCCGAGGTTCTCCAAAAATAACACCCCCGTCAAGCAATAGTTTAATGTGGTGAGAAATGGTTGGCTGAGATACTCCAATATGCTTTTGGAGCTCTTTGACTGTCTGAGGCCGTTTTTGAAGCGCTGAAAGCACCTTGAGACGCGTGGTATCGGCAAGCGCACGAAAACAATCCGCACACTTGTCGTGGGAATTGGCGCCCGTTGATTGCTGAACTTTTGTCATATAGATAAGTATCTATATTTCAAGAAAGTTGTCAACATCCCGTATTTTAAAATCGCTCTCCTCACTACTTTCTTATTCGCGCGAATAAGAAAGTAGTGAGGAGCTCTTGTTGTGTCGTATGCTACGTAATCAATTACCCCAGGGCAGAGCCGACGGGGTATGACTGGAAAACCCCTCGACTTCGCTTCGCTGCGCTCAGGGTTATTTTGACTTCTGTCTTGTAACCATGTGGCAGAGCCACGGGGTATTGTAGCCAAAATAAAGGATATTCACCCCAGGGCAGAGCCATGGATCTACTCAACTCGCAAAGCTCGTTGAGTACGGATCCGCGACAGAGCCGCGGGGTGTTCACCCTTTTGTACCGTCGCTCGCTCGGAAATGCAAAAACTTTTTTGCATTTCACTCACTCGCTAGGTAATAACAATTTCTTCTCTATAATATATTCTTTCTTCTATATTTTTAGCCCCCTCCACGCGCGGATTCCCGACATGATGCCATAGGCTCGTATTGCCCGCCATAAATCACGCACACGAAGAAATACATACACAAAAACTCCTTCTCTTCCTCGTCGATACGCACGGTGAGGCTCGGTATAGTATTCGACTGTGTCGGGAACATCAAAATGAATTGATCTCATGGGGTGGAGCGCGATGTGTGCCAAAACAGCATGGACCACATCGACACCCGAAAGCCCCGACCCGAACGCCGGCAACAAAATATGACCCGGGTGGGCAAGTAGTTCCCCCGCAGTGACCGACTTCAATTTTTCATCGGTATGTATATGAACGTGTATTTCGTGCTCGGTGATTGCTTCGTGTGGCACATGTGATGCGTCATGAAGATGAATTGTCTCACGAGGGTGACCGTACCGCGCAGCAAATTTCGGCAATTGTGATGCAAGCGCAGTCATCAGTTCACGTCCCGTGCGTGAGGTGGCGTCACACACAATATCTATAGGATTTCGTTTTGGTGTTTCTTCGACGCGCGCGGCAAAAAACGTATGCAGTGCCATCACATCATCTCCGCTTGTCACAAAGCGGTGACTTTCCGCAACGCGCTCATCAAGCGCACACGCATGCATGTCGTTCGGTATTAATAAAACATCGTATCCATGAATGCGGTCATCACCGACGGATATTTCTTTTTTCTTGGGATCAATGCGCATTATGGGTGATTGCTCAATACTGACGCGGGGAGTAAATCGTACCGATGAGCGCTGAATAGTCATTTCTGCTGTGGAACCCGGAAATGCGTTGGTACGAATAAAAGCAAATGCTTTTTCGAATAGCGCCGCATCAACATACGAATAGGTGGCGAGTTGTTGCCCGCCAGTAAACAGCGTGACATTTGCAAATTTATTTTTTCCTAGTGCCCGCGCAACAGCGCACGACACGGGACTCGTGCCAATAACTGCGACACGAAGATGCTGGTGTGGTGACGCGCGCAATAACTTCCGAGCCTGTCTCGGACGAATTTTGTGCACAGGTATGCGCTCATCATCACTCATATGCGTTCAAAGACCATTATATAGTGACGATCCCTGATTGTTGGCTGATCAAATCCCAAGTCTTCTTCTCCTTGTGGAACCAATTTCCAACCATGATCTCTGAGTCGTTCCACCCACCGCTTTGGTGTTTCGAATGCACCAGGAACGGGAACATCCGCGCTATGGAACAAACGATTATATAAATAGTCATTCATGAACGTTCGATCCTTATCTTTCTCCATGGCCTCTTCATTTTCTCCATCAGGAACAGTTTCTAGGATGATGAGCCGTTTACTCGTAATGCGATCAATCTCCTGAAGTATGCGTTCGTTGTCTTTTTCGTGGTGTAAGACGTTGGTAAGCACCGTGGCCTCAAATGCGTGGTCGGTGACATCAACATGTTCGCCATCAAAAAGCGCAATGGGAACTTGCACGCCCGGCGCACGGTATGATCGGATGTCGACACCCTCAATATGAAGACCGAGGTTATTGTGCAACAACTGTGTCACCTGCCCGTCACCCGCACCGTAATCCATCACACTGCCCTCAATTTCCTGCAGATACGGAGCTACTTGTGCCGCAATAATCTCCGCGCGGTGGGTCATTTGTTTGTGCAATATTTCAACAAGGTTCTCGCCTTGTGGGTGGGCTACGGGTGTTGTGCTCTCGAAAATGCGTAGAACATTGCTCTCGATATCCTCTAAAGACTTTGCGCTTTGTAGTTCCAGAAAAATTGCATCACACAACCCCTCGGCCTCACTTTCGTTCAAACCCAACTTGTCAAATGTGTAAAGAAAATCAGCGCGTACGCTCTCATATTTTTCTTTGTCCGCCAGTATCCCTTCGATGCGGTCTTTCATTGTTTGGCGTTCCGCAACTTTTTCGGGAGGAATACTCTCTGCTTCCGGGTCTTCCATAAAATAGTATGTGATGACTAATAGAGAAATATTACCACGTTCAACCGGTGGACAACAGTAGTAAAAAGCAACTCATGGTCTACATACTACAAACTTGTTATTGAGCCGCCTCTCGGATTCGAACCGAGGACATCCACTTTACGCTGTATACAATATTGTCGGCGGAGCCGACTCATTCCAGCGAATCATCGCCCAGACTCCCGAAGGGACGATGATACAAAAGTGGCGTGACATCTTTGTCCAAAACTTTGAGCCGTCTCCCAGACTCGAACTGGGGACCCACGCTTTACAAAAGCGTTGCTCTACCAACTGAGCTAAGACGGCTCGAAATTTTGGAAACAAAGAGAAATGCCGAATTACTTTTACGTAGTATATACAATGTATTCGGCCTCTGGCCAGCTGACCTGCCTGCCGGCAGGCAGGGCTAAGGCGGCGGATTGGTTATTCAGTTATACAGTTTATAGGTTGTCCCAAACGCGCAAACAGTTCCTAACTCAACTGATTATCGGGCTCCGGGGCGAGTTCGTCAACTTTTGCTTTCTTCTTGCGCGTCCCCTTGCTTTTGCTTTTACTGTTCGATACCGGAGAAGCAACGTTTTTTACCACAGCGCGAACAACCCGACTGCGCTTTCTTTTTGGTGTTGGTGGTTCAGTGGTTATGGTGACCAATTCGGGCGCTCCAATAACCGGTTCTGCGGTTGAAGCCGTTGTGTGTGTTTTTGGCGGTTCGTCATTATTGGTGACGGTAGGTTTCGGCAACAATGATTCCTCGTGCTTAGGAGCCGCCTTCCAATCGGAAATATTTTTCCAGTACTGAGATTCTTTGGGAGACACTTTTGCATGTTGAGAAAGTTCTCGTTGAAATTTTCGCACACCACGCACGAGCGCAATGAGTCGCTGTTCCGCCCATTTGAGTGCCTGAGCAAGCGACGTAAAAAACATCGGCTTCATTTTGTGTTTCGTGTATTCTTCTACTCGCCTCACGTGCGTTGTCACACGGTCCAACAACTGCACCTCGCCCGCAGTAGGAACAGACGTAGGAGAATCAAGTTGAAACAACTCGCGTATATGGCGGGCAATGACAAACAGCATTCCTGCGACGGCAATCGCAAAGAGGGCTACAAGATAAATCATTTATATAGTGTACCGCGTAAATGCGGAAACTGTCACTCGTTCTCCGAATTTTCCTGTGAGTTCATTCACGACATCTTGTACGGTTTTGCTTTCATCTTGCAGTGAGGGTGCGGCGAGAAGCTCTTCAACCGAAGCATGTTGCATTGCCGCAATTTGAAGTGCGATCGCATGAATAACACCCTGAAATTCGGGGTTTTTTGCAACAAAATCAGACTCGCATCGTACATCAATCAACACGCCTGTCTTTTTGTCGTGGTGAATGTATGCATCTACGATTCCTGCTCCTGTGACGCGGTCACTTTTTTTGTCTGCCACTTCTGCGCTCAATTTTGTGAGCACCTCGAGTGCACGCGCTTCGTCTCCTTCGGCTTCTTCGAGTGCTTTGCGAACGAGCATAACCGACACTCCTGTTTTGTCGCGAAGAGCTTTAATCTGTTCTGTAGAAATATTCATAAAAATAGTAAGTGATTACTGGGCGTCGGGGGCTGGAACCTTCGTTGCCGCAACTGCCGCAGCATCTAAGTTTACTTGCCGTTGTTTTGCTCCACGAAGGTATGCTTGCTTCATGTATTCGACAACATGTGCGACACTCTTGTTCGCGTTGTCGTTCGCAGGAATGACGTAGGTAATACCTGTAGGGTTGCAGTCAGAATTCATGAGTGCAAACACGGGTACTTTGCGTTTTTTCGCTTCGTTCACCGCGGTGAGTTCTTGCGTGGGGTCGACGACAAACATTGCATCAGGAATTTTTTCGAGCGTTTCAAGACCAGAAAACGAACGATCAAGTTTTTCGATTTCTTCATCAATGCGCAATCGTTCTTGTTTTGTGTATTTAGTAAGTTCACCGCGTTCACGTTCTCCGGTGAGCGTTTTCCAGCGCTGTATGCGGCTTTTGATTGCCGTGAAGTTTGTGAGTGTTCCTCCGAGCCATCGACGAGAAACATGAGGTTGTGACGTTGCGATTGCGGCATCACGAATAACGCTTGCGGCAAGCGGCTTTGTTCCTACCCATAGCACGACGCCTCCTCGCTCTCCTAGAGCCTCCATTGCTTGGGCGGCACGGTTGAGTTCCTCTTGTACGCGCTCAAGGTGAAAAACCTCAACGGCATTCTTCATGCCGGCGATATATTTGCGCATTTTGGGGTGTCTTCGTGCGCGTTGGTATGCAACATGCACGCCAGCACGGTACATCGCCTCAAGTTCTGGACTTGGGGTAATGTGGACGTCGGGTGTTGGCTTTGCTCCTAAAATTGACATGTGCATAGTGTATACGAACCGCCTGGGCATTGCAAGGTGGACCATAAGGTGCTACAGTACGCCCTATGAAAAAGGACATCCATCCCGCGTACTATCCCGAATCAACCGTGACCTGCGCCTGCGGGAACACGTTTTTGGTCGGCTCAACAAAACCAAAACTTGATGTTGAAATTTGTTTTGCATGTCACCCATTCTTCACAGGAAAAGAAAAGTTGGTAGACACCGGAGGACGCATCGAAAAATTCCGCTCGAAGGTTGCCGCAAAAACAGGACCAAAAGCAAAGAAAGTACGTGCGGCATCTGAAAAAAAGAGTAAGAAGATCGCATAACTCATGAGTAAAGTAGTTTTAGAAATTCGTGCCGGCGTCGGTGGAGACGAGGCCTCTCTTTTTGCAAATCAGTTGCGCGATATGTATATCGCCTACGCCATAAAGCGTGGGTGGAAAACCGCGCTTATTTCGGAATCTATTGGTAACGCGGGAGGTATTAAAGACTGTACATACCAGGTGAATGGTGAGGGTGCGCACGAATTTTTTATGCATGAAAGTGGTGTGCATCGTGTACAGCGCGTTCCTCGCACCGAAAAATCAGGGCGTATTCATACATCTACCGCGTCTATTGCCGTTCTTAAATTTGTTGAACCGACCGAGGTAGTTATTAACCCGTCAGATATCGAAATGGAGTTTACGCGTTCAGGAGGTGCGGGCGGGCAAAATGTGAACAAAGTTGAAACAGCGGTGCGCATTCTCCACAAGCCCTCAGGCATTATGATTCGTTGCCAAGCTGAGCGATCACAGCTAGGAAATCGTGAGCGCGCCATGGAAATTCTTCGCGCGAAGCTTTATGAACTCAAAGTACAGAATGTTGCAGGAAATATTACCGAAGAGCGGCGCGCGCAAATTGGTATTCAAGACAGATCCGATAAAATCCGCACGT
>Ga0172375_10001505_pt1 | contig 37467 bp, 39 predicted proteins | sample LakKiv1m_FD_114537 | JGI IMG/M metagenome (GOLD analysis project Ga0172375, IMG submission 114537) | Freshwater microbial communities from Kabuno Bay, South-Kivu, Congo - kab_092012_11.1m | ecosystem: Environmental > Aquatic > Freshwater > Lake | place: Democratic Republic of the Congo... | reverse complement strand
TCTGGTCCGGAATCGGAAACAAAAAATTGATGGCTGTGATTGGCGCTGTTCTTGTTCTTGTGGCCTTTCAGTCTGTCGGGGCGGAAAAGCAGACAATCCAAAGCTACACCTCCGACGACCGGACGGTTGCAGAGAGCCTGCTTGGAAAAATTCACGCGGGTGATTTTGTTGTTTTCACCGACCTTAGCCGGCCGACTTTCGATTATTATCTTCCAAAGTTGAATTTGGAAAACAAAAAATTCAGGGAGATTTCATATCCCCCGGAATTGGAAATTCATCCCGCCTATGAAGTTGTCGGGGCGATGCTTGAAGACAAGGGAAAACTTGAAGGGGAAGCGGATAAAATAGTTTCGGAAGCAAAAAATATCCGGCCGGAAAATATCTGGGTGATAAGCTTTTCCGGCAATCCCGTGAACAAAATCTTGAAAAGCAGATTTGATCTGAATTTCAACCTGGCGGGAACTGAAAAAATGGATGCCGGTGCCTCGCCGATGCATTATAATGAAATATTGAAGTATCAATTGAAAGATATTTGAAAAGATATATGGGCAGTTTGGGAAACAAACATCTCGTGAAAACAGCTGTTTTCATCCTGCTTCTTGCGTGGCTTGGTTTTCTGATGGCTCAAAAGATTGATCTTGCGGCGGCCGATTTGGGGAGGCATCTCGAAAACGGGAAGTGGATTGTGGAAAATCATTTCAATCTGTTTGAAAAAAATTCGCCGGTTCACGAAAACTTCTATTCCTATACCAACCCGGATTTTCCGGTTCCAAACCATCATTGGGGAAGCGGCGTGATATTTTTCGGGATTTTCAAACTCACCGGATTTTCCGGTCTTTCAGTTTTTTATATCCTCCTCACGCTCCTTGCTTTTTCCATTTTTTTCCATCTCGCCAAGCGCGAATCGAATTTCACCGTGGCTGTTCTTGTTTCTTTTTTTCTTTTGCCTCTGATTGCCGAAAGGCAGGAAGTGCGCCCGGAGATTTTCAGCTGCCTTTTTGCGGCGATTTTTTTCTGGGTGCTTTGGCGGTGGCACAAGCGCGAGCTGGCTTCAAAATGGTTGTATATTCTGCCCGCGCTGACGGTTCTCTGGGTGAATCTGCACGTCTATTTTTTCCTCGGCCTGTTTCTGATCGGAACATACTGGTTTGAGGAAGCCCGGCGGTTGGTGTTTTCCAGATTGAGCGACGAAGATTTTTCAGACGGGGCAAAAAAAATGAAAAGCCTGACTGCCGTCGGATTGCTCTCGGTTTTTGCCGCGCTCGCAAATCCTTTCGGCTGGCGCGGGCTCGTTTATCCCCTGGAAATATTCAAAAATTATGGCTACACCATCGTTGAAAACAAATCGGTGAATTTTGTCGAAAATTATGGCATTGTGAATCCGAATTTTCTTCTGACCAAAGCGGTTTTGATCGCACTGGCAATCAGCTATATCCTGCTGTTTGTTGCAGACCGCAAAAAATTTCTGCAGCTGGCGCACTATTTGCTGTTGGCTGTCTTTTTTGGGGCGATTGGCTGGCTCGCCATTCGCAACTTCACTCTTTTGGGGTTTTTTGCCCTTCCGGTGCTGGCCTCAAATGTCGAAGGCATTTTCACGCCAAACCGCGCCGACAATTCCCCGGCCAAAGAAAGCGGCATTGCGGTGGTGTATATCTCCATGGCCATATTGGCGTTTTTTTTCAATTATCAATTTGCCTCGGCGCATTCGGCCAGTCGGGGGATAGGAATTGGCCCGGGAACATTTGCAGCGGCTGAATTTTTGAAGAACGAAAAAATAGCCGGGCCGGTCTTCAACAATTATGATATTGGCGGATTCCTTATTTTTGCGTATGACGCACGGGAAAAAGTTTTTGTTGACAACCGCCCCGAAGCCTATCCGGCATCTTTTTTCGAGGAAACTTACAAGCCTATGCAGAGCGACGAAAAAATATGGAGAGAGAAAGGCGAGTCGTATGGATTCAATTCGGTTGTCTTCTGGCGAAACGATATCACACCCTGGGGGACGAATTTCCTGAAAAATATAATTTCGAAGGACAAGAATTGGGCAAAAGTTTTTGAAGACTCACGCGTGGAAATTTTTTTGAAAAGGAACGGCGAAAACAGCAACATAATTGAAAAATATGAAATTATCGATAATAATTCCGGCGCTCAATGAGGAAAAAACCATTCTTGAGGTGTTGGGCCGCGTCAAAATGCAGGAACTGCCCGGATGGGAAAAAGAAATAATATTGATAGACGACGGATCCGAGGATATGACCGGAGAAATTGCCGGAAGGGAGGATTCGGTCAAATTGGTCCGGCATGGCTTTTGCCGGGGGAAGGGAGCGGCAGTCGCATCGGGGCTGAAAGAGGCCAGCGGGGATTTTGTTCTGATCCAAGACGCCGATTTGGAGTACGACCCTGCGGATTGGCCGCTGCTTCTTCAGAAAATCGAAAGCGGGGAGAGCCGGGTGGTTTTCGGGTCGCGCAACTTGAATCCGGGCAGGAGGGGCTACGCTTCTTACGTCCTTGGAGTGTGGCTTCTGACGAAGCTGGCGAATATTCTTTTCGGCGCGCGCTTGACGGACATATACACTTGCTACAAAATCGTGCCTCTTGCCCTGGCCAGGGAAATCGGTGTTTCAAGCGCAGGTTTTGAAATGGAAGCGGAAATAACCGCCAAAATTTTGAAAAGAGGGATAGGGATAGAAGAAGTTCCCATAAGTTATCGCCCGCGCAAATTTTCGGAAGGAAAAAAAATTCGCTGGAGGGACGGGGTGCGGGGCGCAGCAACTCTTTTTCGCTGCCGGTTCGGCGGCTTGCCGCAGGACGAAAAAAGCATTAAATTTTGAGTATATCCCAAGCAGGATTATGCCCGAGCTTCCCGAAGTCCAAACAATCGTTGATGACCTCAACAGAAAAATAAAGGGTGACACAGTCATCTGTTTTTGGACGGACTGGAAAAAGTCGGTCAAAACGCCGGTTGAGGAATTTGTGCATGGAATCAAAGGCCGGAAAATTCTGGCCGCCAGAAGAACCGGAAAAAATATTTTTTTGGATTTGTTCGGCGGGAAAACGATCTATATTCACCTGAAGATGACGGGACATTTATTAGTTAAAAGTGAAAAGTTAAAAGTGAAAAGTGTTGGGAAAGATTTTTTTGGTGAAAAAGTCAATCAGTATATCCATCATATATTTTATTTGAAATCCGGGCGGACGCTTGAGTTTTCGGATTTGCGAAAGTTCGGGAAAATAATTTTGTCCGACACGGACAAAGTCGGAAAAATCAAAGAAATCAGGGAGTTGGGGGTTGACGCAATGAGCAAAGATTTTACATTTGAAAAATTGGATGAAATTTTGGACAAGCGAAAAACGAAACTCAAGCTGCTTCTGATGGACCAGCAAAAAATATCCGGCATCGGGAATATTTATGCAAACGAAATTTTGTTTGAGGCTGGTATTTTGCCCACTCGTCAGGCTGTGGACACAAAAAAAGAAGAAAGAAACAAATTGTTTCACGCAATCAAAAAAGTTCTTGAAAAAGCGACAAAGCTGCGCGGGACATCCGATTCTGACTATCGCGATACGTCCGGCGCTCCCGGAAAATTTCAGGAAGTTTTGAGAGTTTATCGTCGGGTTGGCAAGAAATGTTCGAAATGTGGTACAATAGTTCAAAGAACAACACTCGGACAAAGAGGCACATTTTTTTGTTCGAAGTGCCAGACATAATAATTTTTTATTTCAAAAAAATGTTTGACAGAATCAGGGAAATGTCAACAAAGAGCAAAATAATCACGGCCGTTGTGGTCATACTCGTGGTGGTTGTGGGCGTCGGATTCTGGCTGGGCTGGTTCGGCGGGGGCAAGAGGGCAAAACCGCTCAACCTCAACACCTCAACAGAAAGCGCCGCGCCGGTGAACACGGGAGAAGTGAGTCCCTTTTCGGGTCTTCCCTGCGCCAATTGGAATCGCCGGCCGATCGCAGTGATGGAAGCGGCTGACACTAGCGTGCGTCCCGACAGCGGGTTCTCCGACGCGGACCTTGTGCTTGAAATGCCGGCTATCACGGCAAGCATCACCCGCCTGATGGGTGTCTATGTCTGCAATGACCCGGCCGAAGTCGGCTCAATCCGCTCCACGCGACATGACTATATTGCTCTGGCCGCCGGGTGGAACGCCGTTCTTGTCCATTGGGGCGGCTCGCACTTCGCAGGCGACATTCTCAACAACAAAGTGATTGACAACTTGGATCTCAACGGAAGTTTCGGCTACAAAGCTCCGCAGTGCGGCTTCCGCAAGGAAGGGATTCCCGCGCCGGACAACGGATTTGCCAAGTTCTCGACACTTCTCGATTGCGCTCAAAAGGCAGGCTACAGCATGACGGACAAGTTTTCCGGCTATCCCCATCAGGCCGAAGCGCCGGCTGACCAGCGTCCGAAAGGCGGCAACCTGCGGGTGGCATTTGCCAAACCCTACGATGCCGAATACGATTATGACCCGGCCTCAAACAGCTATCTTCGTTCCTGGGGCGGTGTGGCGGATGTGGACGCGAACAACGGAAAGAGAAACGCGCCGAAGAACGTGGCAGTGGTGATTGCTTCGTCCGAACAGATCGAAGGGCAATACAACAATGTGCAAATCGGCGATCCGCAATTCGACTCGGTGATGGAGGGTGAGGCGCACTATTATCTCAACGGGCAGGAATATGTGGGCCGCTGGAAAAAAGACAAGTCGAGCTGGGCAAGCAAGCTCTTTCTCTATGATGACAAGGGCGAAGAAATGAAATTCGTGCCGGGACAGATTTGGCTCGAAATACTTGAACCGGGACAGGGGCTGAAGTGGACGCCGGCGATATAGCAGCTAGTGTTTATATTTTAGATGATTATTTTCCTGTATGGCGAGGATGATTTTCGGTCGCGGCAAAAACTCGCCGAGATAAAACAAAAATTTCTTGAAAAAAACCCCGACGCACCGTCGGGGTTCTTTGACTTCGCGGAGAAAGATTGGAATCTTGATGAGATAATCTCCGGTGTTTCTTCCGGCGGCCTGTTTTCCTCCAAAAGGCTGGCAATCATCAAAAATATTTTTTCTGCCAAAAAAAATCTGGAAGATTTGGAGAAATTTTTGAAAGTTGAGACAAAAAACGAGAAGTCAGATTTGATTTTGATTTTTTGGGAAGCGGGGAAATTGAAAAAAGGTGAGAAGTTTTTCAAATTGCTTCAAAAAATCGCGAAGTGCCAGGAATTTGAAAAGCTTTCCGGAGCGAAGTTGAAGAATTGGGTGATTGGAGAAATCGGAAAACTCGAAAAAAACATATCAATGGGTCCGGCCGCGGTTGAAAAACTGGTCGTGTTTGCCGGAAATGATTTGCATCTGCTTTCCAGGGAAATCGAGAAACTCGTGAATTTCAAAGGCAGGGGTGAAATTTCGAGTGGAGATGTTGATACGCTCGTGAAATCAAAAATCAGCACGGAAATTTTCAAGACGGTTGACGCACTTGGTCGGGGCGACAAAAAAACGGCTCTTGCACTTTTGCACGATCACCTTGAAGCCGGCGAGGACCCGTTCTATCTCCTTTCGATGTATTTTTATCAATTCCGCAATCTTGTGAAGGTGAAACCGCTGGCCGAAAAAGGGACACCGCCGTCCGAAATTGCCTCGCATCTCAAAATGCACCCGTTCGTTGTCCGGAAATCGCTCGACCAGGCCCGGAATTTTTCCTGGCTGCAATTGAAATCTTTTTACAACCAGCTTTGCGAGCTGGACTTCGAATCAAAAACCGGCAAAACCGACATCGAACTGGCATTGGACAAATTCGTGGTGGGGATGTGAAAGCAAAAAGCCCTGACTCAAACGAGCCAGAGCTTCTTCATTCCTGGAGAAAATTATTTCGCTGAAGATTTTTTGAGCATTTTCACCAGCCGGGATTTTTTGCGCGCGGCGGTGTTTTTGGTCAGGACATTCACCTTGGCGGCTTTGTCGAGCGCTTTCTGCACAGTCGGAAACATCTTTTTGGCCTCGTCAAATTTTCCGGCATGCGCCAACTCATTGAACTTCTTTACTGCGTCCTTGAAACCTTTTTTGGCTTTGATATTCTGCGTGGCGCGTTTTTTTGAGGCGCGCAGATATTTTTTGGCGCTTTTTTTGATTGGCATGTTCGCTGTCGCTCAAGTGTAAAATTTAAAATGAAAAATTAAAAATTACAATTGAAAGTTTAAAAATGTTAAATTCACTCTATATTTCTAGCACGGATATAATATTTTGTAAATAATTAAGCTATTTGCTAAACTAAAGCTAAGCTTTAGAAGAATAATATGATTGCCAAAATCAAAGGAAAAGTCGCCTATTTGCGGGACCACTATGCGGTTGTGGACGTCGCCGGAGTCGGATACAGGATATTCGTCACTGATTTTGCGATGGGAAAAATGGCCGGAAAAGAAGACGTCGAACTTTTCACGCACACCTATGTCCGCGAGGACACTCTGTCGCTTTATGGTTTTTTGACTCTGGACGAGCTTGAAATGTTTGAGATGCTGATTTCAATTTCTGGCATTGGGCCGAAAGCGGCGGTTGGCATTTTGTCGATTGCCGAGCCGAAAACCATCCGCACAGCCGTGATCTCCGGCGATTCCTCAATTCTCACGCGCGTTTCTGGCGTGGGAAAAAAGACTGCCGAAAGAGTTATTCTTGAATTGAAAAACAGGATCACTGAATTGCCGGGCGAGGACCAGGGAACGGCAAGAGCCGATTCGGAAGCAATTGAAGCGCTCACGTCTCTTGGATACTCCGCAACGCAGGCTCGCGAAGCCTTGAAGGCTGTTCCGGAAAGCGTGACGGATATTTCAGGAAGAGTGAGGGAAGCGCTGAAGAGGTTGGGAAAATAATATTTGTGTATAGAGTATAGTGTATATTGTATATGGAAAAAAATATTTTAGATTTTATGCAAAAAAATTCGCCGGATGGCGGCTTTTTGCAATCGGATTATTGGCGGAAATTTCAGGAAAATGTCGGGCGAAGAACGTTCGTGCTTTCGACGGATGATATTTTCGCAAGCATAATCACCCATCGGCTGCCGATCGTCGGAAACTATTTTTATATTCCGCGCGGCCCTGTTTTCAACAATCAAAAGCTTTTTGATGATTTATTTGATATTGCACAAGAAAATAATATTAGCTGGATCAGGATTGAGCCGGCGGACGACAGATTCTTGAAATTTTTAAGGTTGAACCTTAAAAATGTAAAAATAAAAAAATCGGCTGTTGATATGCAGCCGAGGGAGATTTTGATATTGGATATTTCGAAAAGCGGGGAAGATATTTTGGCGGGGATGAAACAGAAGACGCGATATAACATCAGATTGGCAGAAAAAAGAGGCGTCAAAATTTTTGAGTCCCGGGAGAAAAAATATGTTGATGAATTTTTGAGGTTGGTGAAAATCACGGCCGAACGGGACAGAATTGTGCCGCATCCTGAAAGTTATTATCGAAAAATGTTTGAGGTGATTCCGCCGGAGGTTTTGAAATTGTACCTTGCTGAATACGACGGGAAAATTGTTGCTGCAAATCTGGTCGTGTTTTTTGGGCATACGGCGACATATCTGCATGGCGCATCAGACAACGTGCATCGCGATGCAATGGCGCCGTATCTTTTGCAATGGCGCCAAATGGTCGACGCAAAGGGAGCCGGATGCGAGAAGTATGATCTCGGAGGATTTGACCAAAGCAAGTGGCCGGGAATAACCAGATTCAAAATCGGCTTTGCGCCAAGCACAAAACCCGTCAAATTTTCCGGATCTTATGATATAATATTGAAGCCGGGGAAATACCATCTTTATCGCGCGATACAAAAATTAAAAAGGATTTTTTAGCGATGCCGGAAAAAAGCAAAAAACGGGTCGGGATATTTTCACTCACCTGCGATGAGGGCTGTTCGATCATGCTCACGGAAATATTCAACAAAAAACTGGTCGGCTGGCTTGAAAAAATGGAGCTCGTGTATTTTTTGGCCGTGAAAAACCACACGGATTTTCACAATTTGGATATAGCGTTGGTCGAAGGCGTTGTGACAAGCAAAAAAGACAGGGAAATGATTGAAAAAATCCGAAAAAATACAAAAGTTCTGATTGCAATGGGAATGTGTGCGATGACAGCGCTTCCGTCAGGGCAGAGGAACAATTTCAACATCGGCCAGCTCAAGGAAATTGAGGGACACCTCGAAAAATACGATTTTCTGCCAAAGGCCCTGGCTTTGAAAGAAGCAGTGAAGGTTGATGATGAGATTATGGGATGCCCGATTGATGAGGAAAAATTCGTGGGAGTGTTTGAGAAATATCTTTGATCCAATCTATGCATAAATGCAATTTGGACGTTGAAATCAGCAAACTGTCCAAGATCGAGGGCCATGCGGATCTCGACATCAAAATCCGGGATGGAAAACTCGAGGAAGTGAACTTGAAGGTGATGGAAAATGTCCGGTTTTTCAATCAGGCGGCGGTCGGGATGAATGCCAACGCCGTGCCGCAATTGGTGTCGCGGATTTGCGGAACGTGCTCGATCGCGCATCTCACCGGCTGCATTGAGGCGGTTGAAAAAACGCTGGGAATCTTGCCAAGCGAGCAAACGATGCTTTTGCGCAAGCTCACGGTCTATTCGATGATGATTCGTGACCACGCGCTGCATCTCTATTTTTTCGTGATGCCTGACATGCTTGGGATTGATTCATTGCTTGACGTTCCGGATGACAAACATGATTTGATTCACGACGCGCTGGCCGTCAAAGAAGCGGGAAACAATCTGTCGGAGCTTGTGGCCGGTCGGGCAGTCCACGCGCCGTTTGAGCAGGTGGGGGGATTCAGTCGGGAAATTGACGCGGCAAAAGTGCCGGAAATCGTCACGCAATTGAAGAATATCCGGCCGACGGTTTTGAAGTTGATTGATATTTTCGCGAATTGCGACTGGAAATTTGAGAGAAAAACGAACTTTGTGGCGCTTGTCACGCCGGATTTCTCGTTTCTGGAGGGGAAGATAAAAAGTTCGGATGGCAAAGAGATTGAAGAAAAAGATTATTGGGACCATTTGCACCAAGTCGTGCTGCCCTATTCGCAGGCGGCCGGTTTCGATTTTGACGGCAAAGAATATATGGTCGGGGCGCTGGCGCGTTTGAATTTGAACAAAAAAAATTTGCATAAAAGCACCAAACGCGATGCGGCGAAATATCTTGCCAAATTCCCGTCGGAAAATGTGTATGACAACAATCTCGCCCAGGCCATCGAGATTCTGCACTCAATTGACCACTCGGTTGAAATCCTGGAAAAGAACAAATTTGTGAAAGAGTCTCCAGCAAAGCCCGCCAAACTTTCCGGGAAAGGTGCCGGAGCGATTGAAGCCCCGCGGGGGACGCTGTATTATGCCCTTGAAATCGAAGAGGGGAAAGCGAAAAGCTTGAAGCTGGTCATTCCGACGGCGCAGAACCTCGTGAATATGAAAAAAGACGTCGAGCAAATCGTTTCCGGTCTGTGCGCTACAGGCACCGATAAAGAAGAACTTGAGAAAAAAATAATCTTTGAAGTTTCCAAGCTCATCCGCGCCTACGACCCCTGTATGAGTTGCGCCTCGCATTTCTTGCGGGTGAGGTGGAAGTGATAGTGAAACTTGACAAATAGTATTACTATTTGTATACTATTAGTATGAATATAGAAAGAAATCTCTACAAAACCGTCAAAAAATATCTGTATTCTCCGGAAAACATTGTTGTGACCGGCATGAGAAGGACCGGAAAGACATATTTTTTGCGCTACATCTTTGATCGAATTGCCTCTGACAACAAGCTGTTCTTGGATATGGAAAATCCGGTGAATCGAAAATATTTTGAGGAGGAGAACTATGATCGAATTGTCGATAATCTGGCGGTTTTGGGACTGAATCCCAAAAAACAAGGGTATATTTTCCTGGATGAGATACAGTTGGTGAAGGAACTGCCGTCTTTCGTGAAGTACATTCACGATCATTACAAGCTCAAGTTCTTCTTGAGCGGGTCGGCGAGTTTCTATTTGAAAAACCTTTTTTCCGAATCGCTGGCCGGCCGGAAATATCTTTTCGAGATGTTTCCGCTTGATTTTGAAGAATTTCTGCGGTTTAAAAATGTGAAAATCAAGGTTCCCAAAAACGGAAAAGTCACAAAAGCCCAATTCGAGACAATCAGCCGCTATTTCGAAGAATACGTCATGTTCGGCGGCTTTCCGGCAGTGGTGCTGAAGGACTCGGCTGACGAAAAGAAGCTGATGCTTGATGATATCTTTTCCTCTTATTTTCAATTGGAAGTCCAGGGGCTGGGTGATTTCAAAAAAACCAATGTAATCCGTGATCTGATCCTGCTCTTGTCTCAAAGAACCGGAACGAAACTGGATGTGCAGAAGCTGTCGAAAGAGCTGGGAGTAACAAGGGTGACACTCGGCGAGTACCTGTCTTTTCTCGAGGGTACGTATTTTATCAAGTTAGCAAGGCCTTTCACCCGCAACAGAGACACGGAAATTCGCAAAATGCCGAAATTCTATTTATGCGACTCGGGCATGGCGAACCGTCTGGCGAGCATTGGTCCCGGGGCCTTGTTTGAGAACGCAATTTTCTCGCTTTTGAGCTTGAGGGGGAGTGTGAATTATTATCAAAGAAAATCCGGCGTTGAAATTGATTTTATACTCGACAAGAAAAGGGCTTTCGAGGTGAAAATTGTCGCGGACGTTTCCGACACGAGAAAACTTTCCGCCTTGTCCAAAGAGATAGGAATCAAAGATTTTCAAATCGTCTCGAAGAATTTCAGCTCCGCGAGCCGCGCGGTGTATGGGTTTCAGATATGACTTGCGGGTTAGGTGGGTATAATAAGGTCCATAAAAAGTCCCTTTCGTGAAACATCGGAAAAGTCTTTGTATAAAGCAAATTGAGGCAAATGTTTGCCGGCCGATTGACTTCGGCTGGTTTTTGTGATAAGATAGAGCGTTGCGAGAGCTCGTTGAAAAAAGCAAAATTTGCGGTTGGTCATAGCCGAAAGATGCTGATTTTTTCGGTATTTTCCGGCTATGACCGAAACGGTCTGGTATCCATCTCTAGAAGAAATGGATAAACTTCAACTAGCAGTTGAAAGGAGGCCGAAATGAAGTATGCATCTTTGGATTTGGGAACGATTGAGGCGGTGGTGAACAAGCTTGGTGGCATGGACGGCGTTCAGCGCTTTCTCCGCGGCGAGGTCGAGATTCGTGAATCCGATCGTCGCTGGCAGGAAGAAAACGGCGTGGTCTTCTTCTCTCTCCCTGCCACCAATGGCAGGACCGGCGAGGGGTGGATCGAATACCTTGAAAGTAAAGGCTTTCAAGTGAGCGATTATGCAAAAAGCGTTCTGCGCTCTCCGGATTTCAAACCGAATGACGGCGTGATTTACAAGATCGCGGTGCTGAAAGGCATGTTATTCCAGGACAACGACCGGATCATCAGCAATATCCGTGCCGAAGCCGATCGCCGCAAGTTTCTGAAGCCCAACGCCGAAGTCGCCTGCCTCATCCGGGACAATTTTTCGGACAAGGAGATCGAGGCTATGGGCCTTTGGTGGATCGTCGCGATGCACGAGCCCATTGAGGATTCCGATGGCGATCCGCTTCTCCTCCACGCGCGCCGGAGCGTTGGCGGTCGGTGGCTGCGCGCGGCATATGGCAAGCCCGGCGACAGGTGGGTTCGCGAGAGCGGGTTTGCGTTCGTCCTCCCGCAAGTCAGTCCTTAGGACTCTGTCGCTCAGATCCAGCCCTCGGAAACTTGGTCCTAAACCAAAAATTTGAGCCTCGTGTTGAATTCTCGCACGGGGCTCTTAAATTTGCTAAAATAAAACCGGTAGTAGGGAAGAATGCAAGCGATTAAGATTTCTTGCTTCCGAATCCAGTATCCATGCGTCGGGAATATTTGCGATCACGGTTTCAAATAGAGTGGTGCATGCAGACTCTTCAAAAAAATGAAGATACTTGGTGCGAGATGCCATGGCATTTGAGATGCCGAATAAGATTCAACCCGGAGAGCATTCAACGGGCGGTGGCGCGGATGGCTTAAATTCGATTTAATTCGACAATAATTTGCTCTAAAATTTTTTCTTCATCGCCCTTCATCGGCACGCCGAGGATTTGCACTTTGTCCAGCTTGCCGATTTTTTGGAGGAGCTTGAGATTGAATGCCAAGTCAAAGTCGTGAAGGGAATATAATTTTTGGGTTTGGATTTTTTCAATGTCGTCAATCATGATGACATTCCCGCCCAAGGCGGGTCCGCCTCGGGCGGATTTTGCATCCTCAATTGTGTCAATCAAGATCAACTCCTTGTTGACCGGTTCGAGATTTTCATTCGGATCGGCGATGACGAAATTGATATCCGGAAATTTTTCTTGCAAGCGCGGCGCGAGCTTCAAGGGGAGATTGTCAAAATCCAGCATCGGATTGCCGAAGATATAAATTGTTTTTTGGGCTTTGCGTGTCATTGCGAGGGAGCATAGCGACCGCGGCAATCCCGGGATTGCTTCGCTTCGCTCGCAATGACAACAAGGTGGCATATAAAATGAGAGGGTGTCGACCTGAATAGGTGGACACCCTGAAAGAGATTTAGGCCGCAGTGGGACATAGCAGTCCCTCCCCGGGAAGCGTCTTCTGATCTTCGACCGGGACTTGTTTCGCCCGGATCTTGTCATTGAGCGGCTTGACGACTGAAATAAGCTGTTGCTTGTACCCCTCAAAGACGCGTATTCCCTCGGCGTTCGATTTCTCGAGCCTTTCCTTGATTGACTGAACCGTATCAGTCGTTGCCCGGTAAAAAGTGAAAAATCCCGTCTCCGGATTGAAAGCGATCACTCCCTCAACCCACAAATCTTCGGGCAGTCTATGGATTGGTCCGCAATGCATATGCTTCTGCATCTGGTTGCCTCCTTACTTGTGCGAAATTTTTTGCTATTCTATTCTATTATTAACCTCTATTAAATGCAAGTTGTGGAAAAGCTCATCCCCCAATCCATCAAAAATATCTATCATCTGGCGCAGGCGGTGCCTGCCAATTTTTGGTATGGTTTTCCGTCGAAACGTTTGAAGGTCATCGGAGTGACGGGGACAAACGGCAAAACAACGACGACGCAGATGATCGCGAAAATTTTGGAGGAGGCGGGATTCAAGATCGCTGTGGCTTCGACGATCAACTTCAAGTTGGGCAAATATGAGTGGATCAACAAAAGCAAATTCACAACGCTTTCGAGCTGGGCTTTGCAAAAATTTTTGAAACAAGCAGTGGCGGCCGGATGCGAATATGTCGTGCTTGAAGTCTCATCTCACTCGCTTGACCAGAATCGTGCCTGGGGAGTGAATTTTGACGTCGCTGTTCTCACGAATGTGACCCGCGAGCACCTGGACTATCACAAAACGATGGAAAAATACGCGAAGGCGAAAGAGAAACTGTTTGCGATGATTGCGAAGAATCCGAAAGGAGTGGGCATTGTGAATCTGGACTCAAGGTTTGCGAATGAATTTTTGGAGTATCCGGCGAATGAGAAATATGGATATTATTTAGAAGCTCAAAGCGCAAAACGAAAAGTGCAAAACCACAACGCAAAACTCAAAACTATTGTTGCAAAAAATATTCAGTTGGACATAAAAAATACAAGATACGAAATACAAGATACGAAATACGAATTAAATTTGCCCGGAGAGTTCAACATCGAGAATGCTCTCGCGGCGACTTGCGTGGGCTTGTCGCAGGGCATCGGCCTTGAAAAAATTGCCGAAGCATTGGGGAAAATCAAGGGTATTCCGGGCAGAATGGAAAGAATCGGAAACGACAGGGGACTGGAAATCATTGTTGATTATGCTGTGACACCGGACTCATTGGAAAAACTCTATGGGTTGATTGGGAAAATAAAGGAAAAAAGAGAGAGTAGGGGCTCAAAGATAATCGCTGTCTTCGGGTCTTGCGGTGAGCGGGATCGGGGGAAGCGACCGATCATGGGAAAGATTGTGGCGAAAGCCGCGGATGTCGCTATCGTGACCAACGAAGATCCATATAGTGAAGATCCGGTTCGGATTATCAACGAAGTTTTCAGTGGCGTAGTAGGCCAAAATTTTTCTAAAACCTTGAAAAAATCCTCAAAGCCAGGCTTTTCTAAGATTGAGGACGTAAATGCTTTTCGAATATTGGATCGGCGCGAAGCGATCAAAAAAGCCCTGCAGGTTGCAAGGCCGGGAGATATCGTGGTTGTGACTGGAATGGGGGCGCAAGAGACAATGGCGGTCGGGGACAAAATGGTTCCCTGGAATGATCCAGAAGTTATCCGAGAAGTTTTGCGAGAGCAAGAGTGATGGAAAAACCGATCAACCCGCCAACGATCACTTCCCTGATCCGGTGTCCCATTCTCTCTTTCAGTTTGGGGTATTTTTCCTCCAAGTTGAGGTTTTCGATGATCTTGTTCAAATATCTGCCCTGGTCGCCCATATACATTCGGAGTCGGACGGCGTCGTCAATCGTGATGATCGCCAAGACGAAAGCAACCGCAAAGGCGCCAGAAGAAATTCCTTGATAATAGGCGACGGCGGTGACAAGAGAAACAATGAAACCTGTGTGAGCGGAGGGCATATGGCCGTGGCCGACATGCTCCAGCGTATAGCGCAGGTTCCAGCCGTGCTTCAGGGAGTAGAGAATGATCTTGATCGCAAAAATCAAAAGCCAAACGGCAATTGGCAGAAGAAAGGTATAATATTTTGATATCTCAAGCATATATCTATTTTATACTATTTTTCATATAACGTACAATATCTCTGAAAAAAGGGTGGACAGTATCCGATATTTGCTATAGACATCATTTTGTCGGTTAGTGTATAATACAAGACATGCGGGAGGATATCCAAAAAAATTTCATATTACTTTCGAAAGTCGCCAAGGAAAAAAAGTACGCCCAGGAATATCTGGGGCTTTTGGCGCGGCGCGGAGACATCGGCTCAATCCGGATTGGCAAGCGCTGGTACACGACCCGTGAATGGTTCGAAGAATTTTTGGAAAACTCGCAGAAGAAAAAGAGCGAAGCTTTTTGCGAGGTTGCGGAAAAGAAAACAGAGGAAATTGAAGTGAAAAAAAATATTCCGAAGGCGGGCCTGGAACAAAATATCAAAATAAATCTTCCCATTGCGCCGCCCGCAAGAGAAAAAGTGTATGTTGCCCATCCAGCTGCGGTTCCCGTGAGAATTTCGGCAGTGGCAACGGCGGTGAAAAGGGAAGCCGGGAGAACGGGTGCCATCGGGGATATAAGAATGGCGAAGAAGAATATTGTTCCGAAGCTTCTTCCGCCGAAAAAAATTTCCGTCGAGGAAAGGAACAGGCATGCTGTTCCCTATCCGGAAATAAGGATTCGAAAAAGCGAAGGAGTTTTTTCGCCGGATTTTTCAAAGCGGGCCGATTCACGCACGGCATTTTTTCCGCGATTTGCATTTGCGGCCGGCCTTGCTATAATGATCTGCCTGGCTGCGATTTCAGGTTATTTCATATATACGGGCGGCTTGTTTGAAAGGGGCATGGTCGCGGGAGCAAGTGACGAGAAAAGTGGCGGACTTTCCGGCATAAAGGCCGGGGGAGACTATCTGCTCACCGGAGCCGGAGAAAAGATAAAAGAGTCTTTGTCGATTTCGAGAGTGGTAATGGAGGTGGCCAGAGAGAAAGAGAAAAAAGCCGAATAAGATCTAATTTCTAATAATAAAAGTATGACTATGTGGATAATATTGGGAATAATCGCTATTGTCGTCATTTGGGCGATCGCGGTCTACAACGGCCTCATCCGGCTCAAAAACCGGGTGGACGAGGCTTGGAGCGACATTGATGTTCAGCTCAAGCGGCGCTATGACCTCATTCCCAATTTGGTGAACACGGTGAAGGGCTATGCCGCACACGAGCGTGAGGTTTTTGAAAAAGTGACCGAGGCTCGCACGCGGGCAATGGGAGCACAGTCGGCAGCTGCGAAGGCTGAAGCGGAGAATGCGCTTTCCCAAACCCTCAAGAGTTTGTTTGCGGTGGCGGAAAATTATCCCGACCTCAAGGCGAACCAGAACTTTCTTGAGCTCCAACGCGAACTCACGGACACGGAAGACAAAATCCAAGCGGCTCGCCGCTTCTACAACGGCAACGTCCGTGACTTCAACACGAAAATTCAAGTCTTTCCGAACAATATTTTTGCCGGTATGCTGGGATTTTCCGCGCGGGAATTTTTTGAGACAGCCGAAGCAGAGAAGGAACCGGTCAAGGTCGAATTCTAGATTTTTTGTATGTCCTTGCCCCTCCAGAGAAAACAAAAAATAAAAGTTTTTTTGTGGCTGCTTTTCATCTGGGCGGCCTTTTCTCTGGAAGTAAAATATTCAAATGTCGAATAGAAGTGGTCCGTGCATAGAAAAGAATTGTTCCCGGTGTTGCAATCCAGTGAAAGTGCATCGGTTTTTCCCGAATGAAAAAGTGCCAAAAGACGAGAACGGAAATCCAATCTGGATAAAGAATAACGAGCTGCTTGCTTCGGAAAACCACCCGGATTCAGCAAGATTACAATCATACAAGTGCCTCAAGTTCGATGAAAAAAGCGGTCGTTGTCTCGAATATGAAAAGCGTCCCGATATATGCCGGACTTCCGGATGCGTGGACGAGAATTCCGACGAAGATCCTGAAATTCAATTTGAAAGAGCAAGCAAAGAAAAATTTTACAGAATTAAAAATATAAAACAATGAAGAAAAAAAATATCGTTATTATTTTCGGAGGAAAGTCAGCTGAACATGAAGTCTCAATCAATTCTTCAAAAAATGTCTTTCTTTCGCTCGACAAAAATAAATTTCGACCCGCTCTCGTTGGAATTGCGAAAAACGGTGAATGGTTTTTGATTAGTGAAAAGGATTTCTTATCTATTGCGGATAGGAAAACAAAGAAAGATTTCAAAAAAATCGGACGAAAAGTCGTGTTTTTGCCGGCCGGAAGAGGAAAATTATACAGTCTGGACGACAAAAAAACAATTTTGAAAGCGGACGTTGTTTTTCCGGTGCTTCATGGGCCATTCGGAGAGGACGGGACGGTTCAGGGGCTCTTGAAAATCGCCGAGGTGCCATTTGTCGGCCCGGGGATTCTATCCGCCGCAGTTGGAATGGACAAAATTGCAATGAAAAGAATGCTTCGCGAGGCTGGCTTGCCGGTGGGGGATTTTCTCGGCTTCGGCCGCAATGAAAAAATAATTTTTGAAGAAGCGGTCAAGTTGCTCGGCCTTCCCTTTTTTGTGAAGCCGGTAAGTTTGGGATCATCGGTCGGGATATCCAAGGTAAAAAGCAAGAGTGATTTCAAAAAAGCTCTTGATTTAGCTTTCCGTTTCGATTCGCGGGTGATTATTGAAAAATTAATAAAAGGTCGGGAGATCGAATGTTCGGTGATGGGAAATGACAATCCGGTCGCATCCGCTCCCGGAGAGGTTGTTCCGACGCACGATTTTTATTCCTATGAGGCTAAATATTTGGACGAGAATGGAGCGGAGCTTCATATTCCAGCCAAGCTTCCCCGAAAAACGGAGAAAAAAATCAGGGGTCTGGCTGTGAAAGCCTACCAGGCTTTGTGCGGAGACGGGATGGGCAGAATGGATTTTTTTCTCACTGAAGATGGAAAGGTGTTTGTAAATGAGATAAATACTATTCCCGGTTTCACGAAGATCAGCATGTACCCGAAGCTTTTCGGAGCCAGTGGGATCAAATATCCCGAGCTGATTGAGAAATTGATCCGGCTCGGTGTTGAAAGGCATAAAACGGAAAGCAGCTTGGAAACGAGCCGAATTTAGTTTTTCGAAAAAAGCGCATTTGAAAAGACATGACAATCTATAATCAAGCGGATAAGAATGTCAGATTGACTTGGGTATATATCCTCGGCTTTTTGGTTTTCGTCATCGGCGTCGGCTATGTTTTTGCCGGGGCTATGAACAATCCGGCAATCCTTGTGGTTGCTGTGATTTTCAGCGTGCTGATGAGCTTTGCATCGTATTGGTGGAGCGACAAAATCGTGCTCGCGATCGCCGGAGCGAAAGAGGTGACGCACGAAAACGCCAAAGAAATTTTTCACCTTGTGGAAAATCTTTGCATCACGGCGGGATTGCCTGTCCCGAAGGTGTATATAATCAAGGATCCCTCACCCAATGCTTTTGCGACCGGCCGCGATCCGCAGCACGCCGTTGTTTGTCTCACGACGGGCATAATTGAGAAGCTTGAAAAAACAGAACTTGAAGGCGTAATTGCGCACGAGCTTTCGCATATCGGAAATCGTGACATCTTGCTTTCAACCGTGATTGTCGTTCTCGTCGGCTTTGTCGCGCTGATGGCCGACTGGTTTCGGCGTTGGGCGTGGTGGGGAGGCGGCGATGACGACCGCGATCGCGGGCAATTGGGAATTATTTTGATGATTGCGGCGATTGTTTTGTCGATTCTCGCTCCGCTGGCGGCGATGCTCATTCAGCTGGCAATTTCCCGCAAGCGCGAGTATCTGGCCGACGCGGACGGCACGCTGCTCACGCGCTATCCCGAAGGCCTGGCCAGCGCTCTCGAAAAAATATCCGCCGATCCGACCCCGATGCGGAGTGCCAATCGTGCCACAGCCCATCTTTTTATCGCCAATCCTTTCAAAGGCAAAAAAATTTCAAATCTTTTTCAAACTCATCCCCCCATCGCCGAGCGCGTGAAGCGTTTGCGGGGAATGGATGTGTAGTTTGCCTTATATAAAGCAAATTTTTCCGCGACACTGGACAAAATTTAGCTTTGGGTGTATAATCATACGTTGGGCAATGAGGGGGATTGCCGGTGAGGCGTCCTTTGAAAAATTGATGATGGTTCAAATTAAGGGGGATATAATGGATCCGGAAATTGTTGCAGGATACAGAAAATTAATGTTGGCAATAAGGAACTTCGGTCGGGAAACTGACGATCTCTTGCCTTTGCGTGATGATGATATTGAAACTATCCGGATCGCGTTGAATAATCTCGACTATGAATTTCCTGACCGCGCCTATGGAGAAATCCTCATCAAGAGGTTCAATTTGGATGGGAAAGGAATCTGGACGCTCAAAAAGATCGGACAGCAGTTCGGCGTTTCGCAGGAGCGTATTCGCCAAAAGCAAAAAAAGGCACTTCGGCTTTTGCGGCATCCGGAGCGCGGTTGGCAAATTGCTATGTTTTTCCGGTCTACGTTGGAATTTCAAATTAGATGCCTAGGAGAAAGAAATAGGGAATTAAAGAAAGATTTAGCGCAGGAACGAAAGCATAGGATGACGGAAGAGCTAAAAGCTCGATTTGGCGATGTATCGCCGGACAACATCAGTGTCTTTAATTTCGACCTCTCTCCGCGGCTAGAGAATTGTTTGAGAAATAACGGCATTGATACTTTGGGCAAAGTGCTCGCAAGAACTGAACACGATTTTTTGGTCATGAAGAATTTCGGCCGGAGAACTTTGAATGAGCTGAGGGAAATTCTCAGCGAGTACGGGTTCACTCTAGCTAAAAGCAAGTAAAAAATATCTCTATTCTCTTCACAGGAGCGTGGTTATCCAGCCGTGCTCCTTTTTTTATTTTCAAACCCCTCCACTAACTCCTCCCCTTGGCAGGGGAGGAGGATTCGGGTATAATGAAATCAGGAAATAAAGACTAAACCTTAATTAGATTTGGAGGTGAGTTATGGAAGAACAAAATCAAAATTCCGCCCAAGGCGGACAAGCCGCGCCGGCGGGCGACGCCGAGAAAAACAAGGCCATGGCCATCGTGGGCTATATCATTCCGATTCTGTTTTTCATCCCGCTTGTGACTGATGCCAAAAACAGCCCCTTCGCAAAATTCCATGCCAACCAGCAGTTGAATCTTCTCCTCGGCTGGGTGGTGGTGAATGTCGTCGGTGGAATTCTCCCCGTTATCGGCTGGTTCATTATCCTGCCGCTCGGAACGATCTTTTTGATCGTTGTGATGATTATGGGAATCATCCACGCCTCGAAGGGAGAAATGAAAGAATTGCCGGTCATCGGCGGCTTCAAGCTGATCAGCTAAAGTTTTATCGTACGATAATATTTCAAAAGACAGATGACTTTTTGGAGTTGTCTGTTTTTTGTTGTATAATTGTCATATGAAACGCACCAAGATTGTTTGTACAATTGGCCCGGCTTCCGAAAACAAAAAAACAATCGCCGAAATGGTCCGCAGGGGGATGAATGTTGCCCGGCTCAATTTTTCGCACGGGGATTTTTCATCGCACCGGCGCATCATCAAGGCTGTCCGCAGGGCAAGCAAGGACTTGAATGTTCCTGTGGGCATAATGGCGGATCTTCAGGGGCCGCGAATCCGGGTCTCGAACGGCAGGGAATTTCCAGTCTCCAAAGGAGAGATTGTTTTCATCACCGAAGCTCCGATGCCGGCCAAAACCGGCGTGCTGAAAAGTTTTCTTCACGAGTTGAAGAACGCTGCGCAGGCAAGGGAGAGAAAAATACTCAAACTGGATCTCAATGGAATTGTGAGAATGATAAAGCCTGGGACGAACATACTGGTCGAGGACGGGCTGATAAAATTGAAAGTGCTTGGGCGTGAATCAGGGAAGTTGACTGCAAGGGTGATGAACAGCGGCGTGGTGAAGCCCCAAAAAGGAGTGAATATTCCCGGAATATCCTCCAAACTGGGAGCCGTCACAGCGCGCGACAAAGAAGTTCTTGATTTTGCGCTGAAGCAGAAGGTTGATTTCGTCGCAATGTCCTTTGTGAGAACAGCCGACGAGATTGAGTACCTGAAAAAATTGATTCGGAAAAAATCAAAGAAAAAAAGCGAGTTCCCGCAAGTGATCGCCAAAATAGAGCGGAAAGAAGCCATCAAAAATTTTGACAGGATTTTGGAAGTGGCGGACGCCGTGATGGTCGCGAGGGGGGATTTGGGGATCGAAATGCCACAAGCGGAAATTCCCATCCTCCAGAAAGAAATTTGCGCCAAGTGCTTGCAGGCGGCGCGTCCGGTGATTGTTGCAACGCAAATGCTTGATTCGATGATCCGCAATCCGCGGCCGACGCGGGCCGAGGTGACAGATGTCTCCAATGCCGTCATTGACCATGCCGATGCCCTGATGCTTTCGGGCGAGACGGCTACCGGAAAATATCCGGTCGAAGCGGTTGCAACGATGAGTCAAATTGTCCGCCGGACGGAAAAATCGCCTTTTGACGACCTCGGACACGGATTTTTGGGAGATCAGGCCGCTTCTGTTTCAGCAGCGGTTGCCCAGTCGGCGCATGAGCTTTTGAAGGACTCGAAAGCCAAAGCAATCGTGGTTGCCTCAATATCCGGTTTCACGGCGCGGATGGTCGCCCGGCACCGTCCGGAGCAAAAAATATTTGTGATGACAAACAACGGGAAAACCCACAACCAGCTGGCTCTTGTTTGGGGAGTGCGGAGTTTCGTTTTGCCGGACTGCCGGGACTTGGACGAACTGATCGACAAGTCAATCGAGACAATCAGGAAAAATAAATTGCTGAAAAAAGGTGACCGGGTGGTGATTGTGACGGGCCGCCCGCATGTGAAAAAGGAACATATGAGCCTCGTGAAAGTGGAGAATATATAATAGTAAAAAGTATAATACAAAAATAAAAAACATGGCGCAGAAATCGAAATATATCCTGTGGTTCAACCAAAGCACCATAAAAGATGTTCCGCTCGTCGGTGGCAAAAACGCTTCGCTCGGCGAGATGTTTCGCAATTTGCGCAGGCGCGGCATCCGCGTGCCGAATGGCTTTTCTGTGACAGCCGGGGCTTTCCGGTATTTCATTGCGCAAAACAAGCTGGATGGGGAAATAAAAAGCATTTTGAAAGGTCTCAACACCGGAAATATGCGCAACCTGGCCGAACGGGGATATCGCATCCGCTCGGCTATTCTTTCAGCGGAATTTCCGGTTGATTTGCGCAATCAGATTGTGGAGGCGTATTCAAAACTGTCTCACGAATACAACCCGCGCAAAAGTTTTCGCCTTAGCTGGGACAAGCAGGACCACACCAATCATTTTGCCGGCGGAGTGGATGTGGCCGTGCGCAGCTCCGCCACAGCTGAAGATCTCGCAGACGCCTCTTTTGCCGGGCAGCAGGAATCATATCTCAACGTGACGGGAGAATATCAGCTTTTGGAATCCATCAAAAAATGTTTTTCCTCGCTTTTCACCGATCGGGCGATATCCTACCGGGCGGACAAGGGTTTTGACCAGCTCTCAGTTGCCCTTTCGGTCGGCGTGCAAAAAATGGTGCGCTCCGACGAAGCAGCCAGCGGGGTGATGTTCACGATTGACACAGAATCGGGATTCGAGGGAGCAATCATCATCAACGGATCATACGGACTCGGCGAAAATATCGTGAAAGGGAAAGTCAACCCGGATGAATTTGTCATCCACAAGCCGACGCTCAAACTTGGTTTCAAGCCAATCGTCGGAAAAAAACTGGGGAGCAAGGAAACGAAGCTTGTCTATTCCGTCGGGGGAACTTCGACAACCCAAAATGCAGCTGTTTCCGCGGAAGACCGGGGAAAGTTCTGTCTCACAGATGACGAAGCGCTTGAACTCGCCCGCTGGGGTGTGCAAATTGAGGAACATTACAAAAGGCCGATGGACATTGAATGGGCGCATGACGGGCGGGACGGAAAAATGTATATTGTCCAGGCGCGGCCGGAGACAGTTCAATCACAAAAGAAAAAAAATATTCTTGAAGAATATATTTTGAAGAGCAAAAGCAAAATTTTGTGTACGGGCGCGGCAGTCGGGAACAAAATCGGGGCGGGGCGGGCCAACGTCATCAAAGATGTTGGCAAAATATCCGAATTTCAGAAGGGAGAGGTGCTTGTCACGGAAATGACCGATCCGGATTGGGAGCCGATAATGAAAATCGCCTCAGCCATTGTCACCAATTCCGGCGGGCGGACATCGCATGCGGCGATTGTGAGCCGCGAGCTCGGGATTCCGTGCATAGTCGGGACAGGAAACGCGACCAGTGCGATAAAAGACAAGAAACACGTGACCGTGAGTTGCGCGGAAGGCGAGGAAGGGAAAGTCTATGAAGGCATTTTGAAATTTGAGATAAAAACGACCAATCTCAAGAACATCAAGCGCTCGAAAACCAAAATAATGATGAATGTCGGCAACCCCGATCAGGCCTTTGTCCTTTCATTCATTCCGAATGACGGAGTGGGGCTGGCGCGGGAGGAATTCATTATCACCGAATATATCAAAATTCATCCGATGGCGCTGGTGCATTTTGAAAAAGTGAAAGACAAAGAGGAGAGAAAGAAAATTCAGGAGCTCACGCAGGGCTGGAAAAACAAGGAGGAATTTTTTGTGGACAAACTGGCTGAGGGAATCGGCCGGATTTGCGCGGCCTTCTGGCCGAAAGACGTGATTGTCCGGATGTCAGACTTCAAAACGAATGAATATGCAACTTTGATCGGCGGTGCCGCTTTCGAACCGGCGGAAGAAAATCCGATGATCGGCTGGCGGGGGGCTTCGCGATATTATGACGAAGACTATAAGGATGGATTTCGGCTCGAATGCCTGGCCTTCAAATATGTGCGCGAAGTGATGGGGCTTTCAAATATGAAAGCGATGATTCCTTTTTGTCGGACAGTCGAGGAAGGCAAAAAAGTTCTGGCAGAGATGGAAAAATACGGACTCAAGCGCGGACAAAACGGACTCCAGGTCTATGTGATGTGTGAAATTCCATCAAACGTGATTTTGGCCAAGGAATTTTCAAAAATTTTTGACGGCTTTTCAATCGGCTCGAATGACCTCACGCAGCTCACCTTGGGAGTTGACCGGGACAGCGCCAAAGTCTCGCATGTCTACGATGAACGAAACGAAGCGGTGAAGGAACTCATCCGGCAAGTCATAGAATATGCCCACAAAGCGCGCCGCAAAGTCGGCATCTGCGGCCAGGCCCCGTCGGACTTTGTGGATTTTGCGAAATTTCTCGTTGAAGAGCGTATCGATTCGATTTCCTTGAACCCGGATACGGTCATCAAAACGATGATGGAGATCGGGAAAATGGAGAAATGAAAATAGTCAGATTTTTGCGAGCAAGAGGCATCGCAGGGGTGAAGCGATGCCTTTTTGCTTGATTTTTTGCGTTTTTTGGGATATTCTAATTGAAAGACTGAAGGTATTAAGATAAGGAAAGATGGCCGAGCGGTCGAAGGCGCACGCTTGGAAAGCGTGTGTGGGGAAACTCACCGTGGGTTCGAATCCCACTCTTTCCGCCTAAAGTTCTCACCCTGCGGGTGACCAGCCGTAGGCTGGGACTCCCTCCTCTTCCGCCATCGCTCGCTGAGGAGAGTTGTGGCAGATGCAATCTGTAAATTAATTTTAAAAATATGCCGAATCAAAAAAGAGTCTTCATTGTTCACGGTTGGGGAGCGACGCCGGAGTCGGAGTGGCTGCCGTGGCTGGCGAAAAATTTGCGGGAGCGGGGATTTGCGGTCGAGGTGCCCGCGATGCCGGACACGGACAATCCGAAAATCGAAGCGTGGGTCGGGCATCTCGCGAGTGTCGTCGGAAAGTGTGACGAGAGCACATATTTTGTCGGTGGAAGCATCGGCTGTCAGACGATTATGCGTTATCTCGAAAAACTTCCCGATGACGAGAAATGCGGTGGCGTTGTTTTCGTGGCGCCGTGGATCACACTCACCGGACTTGAAAGCAATGAGGAAAGATTCACTTCCAGTCCGTGGGTGACGACGCCAATTGATTTTGAAAAGGTGAAAAATAACGCGGGGGAAATAATCGCCATATTTTCTGACAACGATCCGTTTGTTCCGAAAGAAAATTGGAAAATATTTTCCGAAAAGCTGGGAACGGAAAATATCATTGAAAAGAAAATGGGACACTTTTCGGACGATGACGGTGTGAAAGAACTTCCGGTGGCGCTTGAAGCGGTTTTGAAAGTTGCGGAGTGAAAAATATTCTGGGAAATTGGAGTAATAAGATACAATAGCGGGGAAATTGTGAAGTTGAGTGAAATATTTGCCTATTTCAGACATTTTGCTAATATGATAGGCGTAAATGTCTTCTCCGGAAATTGAAGAAATCAAAAATCGCCTGAATATCACGGAAGTGGTGGGCGAATATATACGTTTGACAAAAGCAGGGAGCAATTGGAAAGCTCTCTGTCCTTTTCATAATGAAAAGACCCCGTCATTCATGGTGAGCGAAGAGCGCGGGAGCTGGCACTGCTTCGGATGCGGAAAAGGCGGAGATATATATTCTTTTGTGATGGAAATGGACGGGGTCGGGTTTCGGGAGGCTCTTGTGCGCCTTGCGGAAAAAGCGGGGGTGGAATTGCCAAAAATGGGGGGCAGTGAATGGGAAGCAGAGAACAGAGACGACAAAAAAAGATTGTTTGCGGTTCTCGAGCTGGCGACAAAGTGGTATGAAAAAAATTTGTGGGAAGGGAAAGGGAAGGAGAAGATTTTGAAATATCTGCGCGGACGGGGACTCGCCGACGAGAGCATCAAAAAATTCCGCTTGGGCTATGCGCCCAATGGCTGGCGGAATATTTTGGAGTTTCTGATGAAGCGAGGGTATACAATTGATGAAATAAATAAAACTGGTTTACTGGTTGAAAAAGAGTCAGGAAAAAAACCCTACGATAGATTTAGAGACAGAATAACGTTCCCCATTCAGGATATTCTCGGCCGGGTGGTTGGATTTTCCGCTCGCGTTGCACCGGGCGGGGACGAAAAAAGCGCGAAGTATGTGAACACGCCGCAGACCGCGCTCTATGACAAGAGCAAAGTTCTCTATGGCCTCAATTTTGCAAAAGTCGAGATCAAAAAAAACAATGAGGCAATTCTGGTTGAGGGCAATATGGATGTGATCGCTTCGCATCAGGCCGGGTTTCCCAACTCGATTGCGGTCTCGGGAACGGCGCTCACTCCGGAGCAGGTGAAAATACTTGCCCGCTATACGGAAAACATCAAGATGGGGTTTGATATGGACGCGGCCGGGCAAGTGGCGGCAAGGCGAAGCATCAAAACGTGCCTTGAAAACGATCTCAACGTGAAGATCATCCTGCTTTCATCCGGAAAAGACGCGGCGGACAGCTTGCGGGAAAATCCGGCGGTCTGGAGACAGGCCGTCGAAAGCGCCGAAGGAGTGATGGAGTATTATTTCAAGGAAACTTTTTCCCGCTATGATCCTGCAAAGCCGGCGGACAAGAAAAAAATCGCCCAGGAACTGCTGAACGCCATCAAAGATATTTCCAATCCGGTTGAACAATCCCATTGGCTGAAAGTTTTGGCTGAACGCATTGGGACGGAAGAAAAAATTTTGCTGGATGTTCTGAAAAAAGTGAAGCAGAAAGACAAGACACTTTCGGTTCCGGCTGAAAAAGAGGAAAATAAAAATTATGAAGCGGGGCTGGAGCAGAAAATCATCGGAATTCTTTTGGCCTTCCCTCAGGATTGCCGGGCGGAACTTGCAGAAATTGCCCCGGAGGACTTCCAAAATGAAAAAGAAAGAGCTATAATAAAAGCAATCAAAAAAGATGAGACGAGCTTCAATCTTGAAAAATTGAAGGCTCTTTTTTCTGACTGGGAAACGGGAAAATTTTTGGAAGAAGCGGTTTTTGAGGCCGAGGTGAGGTTTGGCGGGGAGCTCGGAGACGGCCGGGAGCGGTTGGATCCCATCGGCGAGCTGCGGGGGCTGGTTGGGCGGCTCAAAGAAAAACGGCGCAAGGAAAAAGTTCTCCAAATCACGCAGGACATCAAATCTGCGGAAGCTTCTGGCGACAAGGCGGGAGCGAAAGCGCTGATGGAAAAGTTTCAGAGATTGGTAAGTTTGTAGTTTTCGAAGACACAAAACACTTTCGATTTCTCAAAAATTATATTGATTTAAGCTATGGCAAAGAAAAAGAAGAAAAAAGCAAAACCAAAGAAACGGGTTGCAAAAAAGGCGGCGCGGAAAAAGGTTGTGAAGAAAAAAAGAGTCCAGAAAAAGACGAAAAAAGCCATTCAAAGAAAAAAGACTGCCCGAAAGAAGGCTACGAAGAAAAAAAAGCCTGTCAGGGGCGGCAAATCTGTTCCAGTGAAACCGGAAGAAATTTCAGTTGCAAAAAAAAGTCCGGTTGATGAATTGGTAGATATCGGCAAGCAACGCGGATTTGTGACGGAAGACGAAATCTTGCATGTTATTCCGGAGGTGGAAAAAAATGTCGCGGGGCTTGAAGCGCTTTATGAAAAACTGGAGCAGGCGGGAATCAAGATTGTGAGTTCAGACGAGGTGATAAAAACGGAAATTGAAAAGGAGGTCGAGAAAAAGGAAAAGAAGGTTGAGGACATGGACGTCCCGCTCGACCTTGACGATGTTTCGGCTGATTCGGTCCAAATGTATCTGCGCGAAATTGGACGGGTGCCGCTTCTCACCGGAGAAGAAGAAGTCCAGCTTGCCAAACGGAACGAAAAAGGGGATTTGATGGCCAAACAAAAATTGACGGAGGCCAACTTGCGGCTGGTGGTTTCGATTGCCAAAAAATATGTCGGCCGGAGCGCCAATTTGTCGCTCCTGGATTTGATCCAGGAGGGGAATATCGGTTTGTTCCGGGCTGTGGAAAAATTCGACTACCGAAAAGGTTATAAATTTTCAACCTATGCCACTTGGTGGATCCGTCAGGCCATCACGCGGGCTCTCGCTGACCAGTCGCGGACCATCCGCATTCCGGTGCATATGGTCGAGACAATCAACAAATACACGCAGGCCACGCGCCGGCTTGTCCAGGATTTGGGCCGGGATCCGCTGCCCGAAGAGGTGGCGGCCGAAATGGGAATCGAAGTTGAAAAGGTACGCCATATTCAGAAAATTTCGCAGGAGACTGTTTCGATTGAAACGCCAGTTGGCGATTCCGAAGACGATTCGATTTTGGGAGACTTTATCGAAGACACGGAAGCGGTGATGCCCCACCAGACGGCGGCGCGAAAGCTTCTCACTGATCATGTGAGCGAGGTTTTGAAAGACCTCACGCCCCGCGAGCAGAAAATTCTCAAGATTCGTTTTGGGCTTGAAGACGGCGTGACGCACACGCTCGAAGAAGTCGGGCACGAATTCGGTGTCACCCGCGAACGTATCCGCCAGATTGAAGCCAAGGCTCTCGACAAGATCCGCGAGAGCGGATTGGCGGAGAAACTGAAAGATTACTAAAGTACTAAACATAAGAAAAATCCCCCTCAGGGGATTTTTCTTTATCTTATGAATTGATTTTGTAGAAGTTCACGCCCACGTCGGCGATCCATTTGCGCACACCCGCCGCGTCGTGTCCGGCGCAGGATGAGCCGCATTTCCAGGAAATGGCTTGGGCGGGATTATGCACGCCCTTAGCAACCATTTTCTGGAGCGTCTTTCCGGCTGCGCTCACCGCGTCTTCAGGCGAAGCGAAACAGGTGTATCCGCCGGCCGTGGTTTTCCCGCCGGCTTTGAGTCCCCAATAATTGAAGCAATCGCGTCCTCCGACGTGCGGAGCATAAACTCCGAATTTACTTTCCTTCATGGCGATGCCGACAATGAAAGCGGCGACGATACGATCCTGTTCGGAAATAGAATCGACCATCGCGGCCATCGGGGTGTCTTTCACGATGCCGGAGACATCATCTTTGAGGCTCTCTTTTTCCTCGTCTATCTTTTGCCGGACATCAGCCGGTTTGTCGGCATTGATGATGTTTTCGCCTTGGACGACGCAAAGTTTTTCACCATTTGCCTTCGGGATGCCAATAAAGTTCAGTTTCGTGTTGGCTTCAAGTGGCAAGTTGTTCGGCGCGCCGTTTGTTTCGGCGAACGCGATTTTTGAGACAAATACAAAAGCGAGAAGCGTGATGGCGACCAAAACTGGCCAATATACTTCTTGTTTTCGCAAGATGTGGCTTTTGAGCCTTTTTGATATATAAAGTGATTTTTCTTTCGACTTTTCTCCGGCGATTTTGGCAATTTCTTGCCAATTTTCCAGCCGGGCAACTATTTTTTTGTATATTTGGGCAACTTCCCTTCCTCCGCCGGCTGGCGGATTGCCGCGATATTCCTGGTGCAAAGCACTGGCATAAACCCCCCCAAATTCAGCGGATTTCGTCCAGTGAGTCATTCGCAGATTTTCAAAAGTTAGCTTGGGCGGAAAAGACCATATATAAGCCATTTTCGGCCTGCAGCCAATGTGCCGTTTCTGTTATTTTTCCAAACAAAAAAGGAGTCATAACATACCCCTTTTCACATTGACAAGGGGCATCTTAGCAGATGGCCAAAACCCTGTCAATGTTGACAAAACTTTTCAAATGTTGCTATGAATTTTCTTTTCCGTTGTTGATGCGATAGAAGTTCACGCCGACGTCGGCGATCCATTTGCGCACGTTTTCGGGATTGTCCCAGGAACAGGACGAGCCGCATTTCCAGATGACCATTTCGGCCGGATTGGTCCGTCCGCCGTCAACAAGGCGCGCGATTCTTCTGCCGACAACCTGGATGGCTTCTTCGGGGGAGTCAAAACAGGTGTATCCGCCGGAGGCCGTTGTTCCGCCGCCTTTGAATCCCCAATAGTTGCGGCAATCGCGTCCGTCGAGATGCGGGGCGTAGGTTCCGAATTTGCTTTCTTTCATCGCGATGCCGACCAGAAAGGCGGCGACAATACGTGGTTGTTTTGCAATGGCCGGCGCCATGGCTTCCATTGGCCGGCCTTTCACGTACTGCAAAATTTCCTCCCTGAAATCCGCATGCCGCTCGTCATCAATTTTCCCGATAAGATTCAAAATCACGTCGGTATCGGCCATATCAAGGGCGATGCTTTCATTGTCTCCCGGGCCAGCTTGCGATCCGTCGGTCTGGCTGTCCATCGCTCCCAGCACAGCTCCCTCCGCCGCGGCAGGTTGCCCCATATTTTTTTGGAAGAAATACACGGAGGAAAAAGCAATCAGAGAAATGACAATCAGGCAGGTTGAAAACTTCAGGTTGCCAAGCATAAAAAGCGGGGAGGCTTTGCGGGTTTTCCAGTTTGCGGGACTTGGCTTGGTTTTCTCTTTTTGCGTCGGGGCTATCCCATCGAGAACGGCCAGCGGGCGGATTTTGTATTTCACGTGGCAACCCTTTTTGATCTGGATATTGCTTTGCGAATCGAGTAAGTTTTTGGAAAGGCCACTGGCAAAATACTCCCGCCGGCCATCGGCGTGAATCACAGTTGCGCCCAAAGAATTGTTTTGTATTTTTCTGAGATATTCCCTCGCCCGCTCGCGCGAGGAAAAGGTATATTTGTATTGCGGACGGTTTCGGAAGTCAACGAAGCAGAACATCGTGAGCTTTGTTTTTAGGTATTAGCTCACTATATTATATAAGGAAGAAGATTAACTTGCAAACACAATTTTTCCCCAAATTTAGAATAGTACCAACACTCTTTTCGCTCCCTTGTGTATATCCTCCGCATTCCAGTCATGCATATTGTCCATAATCACGTTTTTTTTGTAGACGTAGGAATTTCCTTTTCGCGTGCCAACGTCGTTGGTGATGAAAAAATTTTCATCATAACCCTTCACGACCAGCATATGGTATATCGGTCCGGGCGGAGTGTAGTTCGGATTGCCGATGTCGCGGCCGGCAAGCGGAACAATCACAGGACGGCCGGCAGCCACTTCGCGCTCGATGTCGGAGACGGAAGGATTGTCGATTATTTTTGATTGAATTGCCCTTCCAAAATACGTGTCCGAAATTTTTCTCGTGTCGGAGATCGACGTGCTCACCCACGTGCCGACCAGCCTTTCTCCCAAATCCTTGAGTTTGAGAAGTTCTTTGTCATAGTCGTCCACATTCAATTTCTTGTTTTGCAAAAAGAGCCCGGCGTTCAAAAGCGAGGCTTCTTCGCACATTTCCTCGTGAACGGCGTCCCAATTGCCGTTGGGGGCTTGGGAATAGAAGGGCATCGCGAGGAGATATTTGGCGGGGGGAGAATTGTCGCTTTGATTGTTATTTTGCGAATCCGTCGAATTTATATCAGGCGCATCGTTTGCTGCATTTTGATCAGCCGGAGCAGATTCAGCTTTCAGGTCATCGAGTACCATTTTCTGCTGTATGTCCTGCGCGATTTTGGCTTTCTCCGCCTTGAAGTGCGAGAGTTTATATTTTCCCGACCACGTCAAAACGCCGGTGGCGATTCCGGCGGAGATTATCAGGAAAATTGTTATTTTCACAGATCTCTGCATATACCTATACTACAATTTCGGGATGTTTTTGTTAATACACAAAAAAAGAACCCCGCTTGCGCGGGGCTCTTTTGAGTCCGATTAGTACCGGCGTTCTCCGCCGAATCCGCCTCGGTTTCCTCCGCCGAAATTCCGTCGGCGCGCCCGGTTACACTCCTGGCAGTATATTCTGCCGAAGGTTCCGTCATCGCGCTTGGTCGGCTGGAAAGGAAGCTCCTTTATTTCCGCATTGCATTCGGCGCAAGTGAGGCCGAGGTCGGAAACGTCGAAGAGCTGCCGTTGAGGACGATTTTGATAGTCCATTTTTCGTTTCGCCTAATTTGTTAATTTATCTCACTTAGGCGAACGACTATTATTGCTCCAAAATATATTGAATACTTGGATACTCGCCTGGTTCGATAACTGATTATAATACTAGACCAATTCAGTGTTTTTGTCAAATACTTGAAAAATTTCACCATTCCTGCTAGCTTGAGGCCAAGCAATTCGGGGGGGCGGTGTGCCCTTTTTCAATTGAATCCAATATGGGAGGAAATTCGCTATGTCAGGGGTGAGAACGAGAATCGGGACCGAGAGTATGACTGGCCGGAGCGGATCTTTCGAAATTCCGGATAATATTGTTGTGCTGTGCCCGCAGTGCGGAACTCCTGCTGCGGATAAGGGACAATGTCTGGTGGAACTCATCAAGATTCCCAACAAAGAATTCAAGACCGGTTGGGAAGTGCGGCTGAATGTCGATTGTCGTGTATGTGGTTGTTTCAACAAGCCGCCGGCCACGACTTACCGGTAGCCGCCGCGGAAAAAATGTGAGGAGGGTGATATGAGCCTAAGACGCGCATATGATTTGGTGGGCGTGGATCTAAAAGACTTCACCGTCAAAATAATGACGGAAATATACGGAGTCGATGATAAAGGGGGCAGAGTCCGCTCCTATGGTTTCCTTGAAGATGCGGAACTTGCGGAGGGCTTTGTCGAAGCCCAGATGAATTCTAAAGATTTCAGAACAAGGGAATGTTCGGTTCTGACGGACGGCAAAAACGGGTTTTTGTTAAACGTCGAGCCCGTACACCTCAAGCACATAGACACCGCAGAGGAAGCTGTCTTGGAGAAAGCGCGAGCGAAACTCTCGCCGCTCGAAATCAAAATCGCACGCAAGTATTTATGAGGAAGATTGTTTATTCTCACCATTGGCCGTGGATTCATCCTGCGGCCTTTTTCTTTTGTCTGGCTACGCCAGATCTCGCGAAGCGAGACAAATAATAATTGCCCCTATGATTATTATTCCCACCGAAAACCACTGTCCAATCGTAAGCTGCGCGAATATCCAGCCGTTGTCCGGTTCACGGAAGAATTCGGCGGCGAAGCGGGCCGCGCCGTAGCCGATGAGATAGAAAGATGTGAGATAGCCGACAGGGAAATTCTTTTTCCTTATACTCCACAAAATCACAAACAGCAAAATTCCCTCGAGAAGCATTTCATATAGCTGCGATGGGTGGCGGAGCCGGCCGGTGATGTCCGCCGGGAAATACATTCCCCAGGGAACGGAAGTCGCGCGACCCCAGAGTTCGCCGCCCGCAAAATTTCCCAGCCTTCCGAAAGCATAGGCGAGGGGAACGGCGGGGGCAAAAAGGTCGGAAAATTCGAGAATTTTTTTAAGGCTAAACCTTTCTTTTTTAAGGTTTAGCCTTAAAAAAATATAGAAGGCCAAAATCAGGCCAATCAACCCGCCGAAATATGACATTCCATAAATGCCGATGTATTGCCAGTTGTTGTGAATGTCAAACGGCAGAAAAATTTGCGAGGGATGGTTTTTGAACCAGGCCCAGTCATAGACGAAAACATCGCCGAGCCGGGCGCCGAGAAGAAGCCCGATGATCGCCCACGGGAAAAAATCCTGCAAGGTTTCGAGTGAGATGCTTGTTTCTTTGTTTTTGATCCGCCAGCGCACCAAAAAATACACAACTGCAAACGCAACGGCGTACATAAGGCCGTACCAGGAAACCTCAACGAAGCCGACGTTGAATGCAATCGGGTTTATTTTTCCAGGCAAGTGCTGCCACATTGCTATTTCGAAAACGAAAATGAATTGAGTTCCTTGTTGGCCGGATCAAAAACTTTGACCGTGATTTCCTTTCCGTTCACGCTCACGATTCCGAAACTGCCCTGCACTTGGCTGGCGTATTCGGCCACGCCCGGCTTGGGAAGGTCATGGTTGTAGGAATCCGTGTTCCCAAACACAAACTGGTATATACTGCCGACTTTCCGCCGGCTCACGATATGCTCGTGGCCGTTGAAGACGGCGGTCACGTTGTGCTTGGCGATAATTGACCACAGGGCGTCGCGCTGGCCGGTTTGCGTGTCGAGGCTTTCGCCGATTTTTGAGCTCACGGGCCAAGCCGGCTCATGAAAGACAACGAAGGTGTTTTCTTTTTTGTTTTTTGCCAGATCCTGGTCAAGCCAGTTTCTTTGGGCTTCATTGATTTGATGCTCGTCCGGCACATCACTGTCCAGGAAAACGAAGTGCGAATTTTTGAAATCGAAAGAGTATGTTACTTCCGAGTATCCGGAAGGTCCGTTTGTCGGGAAATTGAAAACATCCTGCCAGGCTTTTACGCCCTTGTTTCCAACATTGTCGTGATTGCCCATCGCGGCATAGGTTTTGGAAAGAAAAGGTGCGGCGATCTTTTTCCATTCCTCGTGCTTTTGGACGCACTCGGTATAGCTTTCGCAGGTGCCGGTCAGGTCGCCGGTTGAGATCACGAGGTTCGGATTGTCTGCAACGATATCTTTCACGGCTCTTTGGAAATTGCCGTTCGGATTTCCGGCCGAAAACCTCTGTGTGTCGCCGATGACGGCAAACGTAAAGCTGTTTTCACCGCTTGGTTGGGCCGGTGCGGGCGTTGCGGAGAAAGGATTGCGCACTTCCGATGCGACAGCTTGTGCCACCTCCTCAATGTCGTTCAGGATTCCTTTCAAAACTCCGCGGAACGAAAAAAGCGGCCCCGAATCGGAATACTGGGCAAGGACCCGGAAAGAAAAGCCGGCAAGCAAGATGATGGCGACAATTGCAAAATACTTTTTCATTTTTGGTACGGATTACTACTGATTATAATAGCACGTTTTTTCAGCAAAAACATCCCTCGATATTTTGCTTTGCATAAGGGAAAATAATCAAAATGTTTCACGGAGATTGACAATTTGTCCGAAAAGCGATATAATAACCCGTTGGCTGTGGCTTGACCCATTCGGGCGCCGCAGCCGATTCTGTACCTAAAAATCTATAAAATAAAGGCAGGGATTTGAGATGGCTCCGCAAGACGTTCTTGTGTGTGATCCCAATGCCCGGGCGAGGATTCCGGGGACGGACGTGGTGAGCTACAAAGACTGCGTGGGCAGAAATGGGGATATCGAGATTGAGGTTCATCGGCTCAAAGCCGGCGACCAGGTTTTCCATCTCGATTTTCTGCGGCCGATGAAAATGGCTCCCAATGGGCACTTCATCCTCGGCCGCGTGACGGACGAGGCAGGCGAGCGAGCCTTCTGGAATTTCAGCCAAGAGGGTCTGCCCAAGAAAGAGTTCCGGGCCAGGGTCTGCGTTGATCCGCTGACTGGCGAGCACTTCATCGCTGTGGTGAACTGTCGCAACTATCGCCATCAGGTTCTGGAACGGGTCATATTGATTCGGGATCTGCCCGCCACAAAAATGGTCACCATCGCCGGCGACGAGGTCGTTCGCATCGGCGGAGCCCTGGGCTTCCAGGAACTGATCGAGATCAAAAAGCAGCTCGTAAAAGAGCTGGGCATCAGTGGCTACTCCCTCAATCCCCTCGAGAAGAAATTCGTCGAGGGGCAGGGAAAAATCGAAGCTGCCCAACGGGCTGCCCGCCGAGCCGAAGAAGTTGCCGCGGAGGAGGCGGAGAAAGCCAAAAGGATGGCGGAGAAACAAGCCCGGTTCGAGGCCCGCGCGGCCAAGCGGCAGGAAATCCGGGAGCGCGGGAGCGTCACCGTGTTCACCCGCGAAGGCCGGAGGCTGTATGGCTATCCCGCCACCGGGGAAGAGTGGCCGGTCCTGAACGACAGAACCTTCGTCGTCCTGGTCAAGGAATATCCGGCCGAGCCGCTGGAGGTCATCAGCTGCTTTATCGTCGAAAAGAAAGTTGGCGGCCGGCTCGGGAAGAAGAATGAGGTTTTCGACCTCACTCTGAAGTCTCCGGTCCGCCAGGCGGAGCAGCCGCAGTTCAGTTTCATCGGCGGATTCATGATCGAGAAGGATGGCCAGCCCATCCCCGTTCTCGAGACCGACAAGGCCAACTTCGAGGCCATGGTCAAAAACGGAATGAACAACGATACCCTGGTGGCCATTGCGGACGTGCCGTCTGAAAAAGATGGCCGCCGCCAGATTTATCGGTTTGCCGAGGGTGGCGTACAAACCCTCGGCATGTTTGTTCCCTTGTGCTAGAACCGAAATCCTCCAACCATCCCTGCAAAAAGCCCGCGAGTGCGTTTGTGGAAACTTTCACAAACCCCGCGGGCTTTTCAATTTGGGGGAATATCAGACTTGAATTTTACGGCTCAAAAATGTTAGATTAGAATATATGAAGACCAGAAACATTACGCTGATTGCGCTAGCTGTCGCAAGCATCCTTTTTCTCTCCGGTTGTTTTGAAAAGCAACCACAGGAGCAGGTGCTGCGGGACGCCGAGCAATACAACATCAAAACGTACGGGGAGCGAAACGCCGACAATTCTCCCGCGACGCACAAACTTTCGGTGAGCGCGCCCGCGGAGGATGCGGCAAATCAGCCTGACAATTCCAATCCTAACTCAAAACAACCACCCGCTATGCAAATCGACAAAACCAAAAATTATTCCGCTGTTCTCAAAACGGGCGAGGGAGACATCACGATTGATTTCGACACGTCGCGCGTGCCAATCACAGTCAACAATTTTGTCGCGCTGGCGCGCCAAAACTTTTTCAACGGCACAATCTTCCATCGCGTCATGAAAGATTTCATGATTCAGGGCGGCGATCCGGCAGGGGACGGAACGGGTGGGCCGGGCTACAAGTTTGCCGACGAGAGTCTGGAAGGCAAATACACGCGCGGCACGGTCGCAATGGCCAATTCCGGGCCGAATACAAACGGCAGCCAGTTTTTCATCATGCACAAAGACTACGATCTGCCAAACAGCTATGTCATCTTCGGCCACGTCTCGTCCGGAATGGATATCGTTGACAAAATCGCCACGGCCGAAGTCACAATGAGCGCTTCAGGCGAAAATTCAAAACCGGTCAATCCGGTGAAGATTGAAAGCGTGGAAGTGGTGGAAAAATAGCAAATATCCCCCTTTGATAAAGGGGGATAAAGGGGGATTTTGATATTGCCAAATACGACGTTTCCGTGTATGATACGATAGCGCTCAGAACATTAACAATTTGCAAATATTTCATTCCGGGGTGGCGCAGCGGTAGCGCAGGGGACTGTAAACACAAGATATGGTATACTTACTTACGTATGCCAGATAAAAGAAAATACGCCGATCGTGCCGAATATATGAAAGCAGCCGTTTCAAAAAGAAGAAAAAAATTGAAACAGATGGTTGTTGAATATAAGGGTGGCAAATGCGTTTTGTGCGGATACAAAAAATATGTCGGTGCATTTGATTTGCATCACGCAGGCGATTCGAAAAAAAAGTTTGGCTTGTCCGAAGACGGCCTCACAAGATCGTGGAAAAGAATCCAAAAAGAAGCCGACAAATGTATCCTCGTGTGCGCAAATTGTCACAGAGAAATTCACGGGGGCGTCTCGCAGCTTCCTAGGGAAACCTAGGTTGAAAAATTTTGGGATAACGGTGAAAGCTAAATCGCTCTTCTTGAGGGGTATGCTGACACCGTGGGAACTCCCGACATGGAGTCGGGGGAGCGCCGTAGAGACTAGATACCAAAATGCCTAAAGCAAATTATTTGTTATGGCAGTGATATAGTCCACACCTAATGGAAACATTGGGACGATGTGTAATCCCTTGGTCGTGGGTTCGAATCCCACCCCCGGAGCCAAATTGTATGTTCAGCGTTTATTGCCTCGGCGCTTCGCGCCTCGGCAGGCAGATTGTATAGTATTTGCCAAGATTTTTTCGGTTCAATCGCCACCTTTTGCGAAAGCAAAAAGCGGTTCGAGCCAATCCTTTTGAGAAAATCCCGTCCCGCGACGGGATTTTCTTG
>Ga0172375_10001503_pt1 | contig 37477 bp, 31 predicted proteins | sample LakKiv1m_FD_114537 | JGI IMG/M metagenome (GOLD analysis project Ga0172375, IMG submission 114537) | Freshwater microbial communities from Kabuno Bay, South-Kivu, Congo - kab_092012_11.1m | ecosystem: Environmental > Aquatic > Freshwater > Lake | place: Democratic Republic of the Congo... | reverse complement strand
GAGCCGCGACCTTTACGGTCAACTCGACGGCCGACACCAACGACGGCACTTGCGACGTCGCCAACTGCACGTTGCGCGAGGCGATCAACGCGGCCAACTCGGCGGTCGGTACCGATAACATCGACTTCAGTCTGGGTGCCGGGCCCTACACGATCCTGCCGCTTTCGCTGCTGCCTACGATAACGAGTCCGGTGGTGATCGACGGCGCGACCGGCAATCCGGGCTCTTTGCGCGTGGTGATCAGCGGTTTCAGCGACCTCGCATACGGTTTCAAGATCACCGCGGGCGCCAGCACGCTGAAGAACCTGGTCATCAACAAGTTCGGTTTCGGGCCGGCGATCGAACTGAACGGCAGCGGCGGCAACATCGTCGCCGGCTGCTATCTGGGTACCAACGCGGAGGGCACGGCGGCGGTCGCGAACAACTACGGCGTGCGGATCTCGGCGTCGTCGAACAACCTGATCGGCGGCATCGTCGCCGCCGATCGTAACGTCATTTCGGGCAACGGAACCGGAATCTGGGTCGACCGCAACGGCGACGTGGTCGGCCCGGCTCCCGGCAACAGTTTCGAGGGGAACTACATCGGCATCAACGCGGCGGGTAATGCGGTGGTTCCCAACGCCATCGGCGTCGAGATCGCCTACGGTGTCAACGACAATACCATAGGGGGCGACGTGGCCGGGGCAGGCAACGTCATTTCCGGCAACACCTCGTACGGGATCGCGATCGAGTCCGGCAACGGCGTCGCTACGCCCACCGTGTCGGGCATTGTCATTCAGGGCAACTACATCGGCACCGATGCCACCGGCACGTTGGACCTAGGCAACTCGAGCGACGGCGTCCACGTCGCCGGCGGCGCGAGCAACATCACCATCGGCGGTACCACCGTCGCAGCGCGCAACGTCATCTCGGGCAACAACCGCTACGGCATCTGGCTGACTCCCAATTCGGGATCGCCCTTCAACAACACCATTCAGGGGAACTACGTCGGCACCAACGCTGCCGGCACTGCGGCGCTCGGCAATGGTGACTACGGGGTCAGGATCGAGGACTCTACCGGCAATCTGATCGGCGCCGTGGGCAGCGGGCCGAGCAACGTGATCGCGGGCAATTACGGCGGCATTCTGATCTTTCTAGGTTCCGCCAACGAGGTAGTCGGCAACTACGTCGGCACCGACGCCACCGGCAGTGTCGATCTCGGCAACCTGACCGACGGGGTAGACGTGAACAGTTCACCCGACAACAAGATCGGCGGGACGGCAGCGGGGTCGGGGAATTTGATCTCGGGCAATGACGAGATTGGCGTGCGCATCTATTCGTCGATGGCTCCGGTTTCCACCGGTACCGTCGTCGAAGGAAATCTGATCGGTACCAAGGCGGACGCAGCTTCGGCGCTCGGCAATACTCGTCAGGGCGTGGTGGTCAGCGCGCCGAACACTACGGTCGGGGCAGACGCCGCCGGGGCGGCCAACACGATCGCGTTCAACGGTTGGGGTGGGGTATACGTTGACAGCACGTCGAACCCGATTCTGAGCAACTCGATTCACGACAACGGCTATCTCGGCATCGACCTGGTCCCCGTCGCGTATCAGGTCAACGCCAACGACAACTGCGATCCCGATAGCGGCGGCAACGGCCTGCAGAATTTCCCCGTGCTCGCTTCCTCACTGAGCGGCGGCGGGCAAGTTCACATCAACGGCAGCTTGAACGGCGTTGCCGCTACCGACTTTCGGCTCGAGTTCTTCGGTAACGACTCTTGCGATTCCACCGGCAACGGCGAAGGCAAGACCTACCTCGGCTCGGCGATCGTGACGACCGACGGCGCTTGCGGCGCCACCATCAACGTCGATCTGCCGGTCGTGGTCGCCGCCGGCACGGTGATCACCGCCACCGCCACCAGGCTGAGCGCCGGCGTCGCGGTCGAGACTTCGGAGTTCTCGGCCTGCAAGCAGGTGACGGCTTGCGAGTATGCACTCTCACCGCTCAGCGACTCGTACCCGGCCAGCGGCGGCACCGGTTCGGTGGGAGTCACCACCGCCAGCGGCTGCAACTGGCCGGCCACCAGCCACGACGACTGGATCACCGTACTTGCGCCGGAAAGCGGACACGGCAGCGGCAACGGCAGCGTCTCCTATTCGGTAGCGGCCAACGGCGGAGCGGCCCGCAGCGGATCGATCAGCGTCGCCGGACAAACATTCCCGGTAACCCAGGACGCACCGCCGCCGCCTGTCTGCGTAAACGATTCCGATTGCGACGATGCAGACGCGTGCACAACCGACACTTGCGATCAGGGCGTCACGTGCGTCCACACTCCGATCACCTGTGACGATCACAACGTCTGCACGGCCGATGGATGCAATTCTTCCAGCGGCTGCACGTTCACTCCGATCTCGTGCGACGACGGCGACGCGTGTACGACCGACACCTGCGATCAGGCTAACGGCTGCGGCCACACTCCTGTCGTCTGCAGCGACAACGACGTCTGCACGGCCGATGGCTGCGATCCGGCGAGCGGCTGTGCGTTCACGCCGGTGGTCTGTGACGACAACAACCAGTGTACGAGCGACACTTGCCAACCGGCGACCGGCTGTGTCTACACGAACATCTGCATCACCACGACGACGTCGGTGTCGACGACTACGACGACCTTGCAGATCACAGGTGCCTGTTGCTCTGCCGGTAACTGCTCGGTGGTACCGTCGATGCAATGCGAGTTCGGAACCTACCAAGGCGATGGTACCAACTGCGACACGCCGGGTATCTGCTCGGCGTGCGGTAACGGCTTGGTCGAATCGGGCGAGGCGTGCGACGACGGCAACACCGCCGTCGGCGACGGATGCGACGCTTCGTGCAACGTCGAGCCGTGCTGGGCTTGCATCGCCGACTCGAGCCCGACGACCACCGCGCCGCTGCCTCCGGGGCCGTCGATTTGCAGTCCCGACGATCACGCCTCCTGCGATGACGGCGACCCGTGCACGATCGGCGACAGCTGTTCGGCCGGCACTTGCGGCGGCAATGCGGTGGTAATCCCGGCGGCCTGCAAGTGGGTGATCGCCGGCAACGTCAAAGTGCAGTCGCGCACGCGCGGCCAGACAGCGGTGACGGGTCACGTCTGCGGCGGGCGGGTACGGCTCGGCGAAGACTCCACCACTGCCGGCGATGCGGTCGCAACCCTCGATGCGGGGACCGGCATCCAGATCGGCCAGCACGCCGCGGTTGCGGGCGACATCGTTACCGGCGGCAGCGCGGTGTACGGCAAGCCGCGGCGCAGTCTGCTGCCCGGCCTTGACGTGGACGTGGTCGAGCCTGGAAACACCGCCGTTCAATCGGGAGATCCCGCTGCGATCTACGACACCACCGGCACCAACGCGCGTATCGACGACTGCGCCGAAGCCCAAGCCGGCATCGCTCCGGCGGACACGTTGCTCAGCAATCTGCCCCTGAGCAGCAATTTCGGTGACACGTTCATCGCGGCCGGCGGCACGCTGACGCTCACCGCCGCCAATCCCGGCGGGATCAACGTGTTCGACTTCCGCAGGCTGCTTTCGGGCACGGACGCGACGCTGACTCTCGACGGTGCCGGCAACCCGGCCACAGTCTTCGTGTTGCGCGTGCAGAGGAAGCTCGACCTGCGCCTGCGCAGCAGGATAGTGCTCAGCGGCGCCACGGTGGCCGGCAGGGTGATTCTCTACAGTCAGGCCAAGTGCCGTTTCGGCAACGAAGTGATCGGTGCCGGCACGGTCTTCTGCCCCAACGGCAAGCTGATGCTGAACCCGCGCACCCAGTGGCAGGGCGCTCTGGTCGGCGGCAGGCGTCGCATCCAACTGCGCGACAGCGGCATCCTGACACACGTCCCGCTGCAAGTCGGCCCGTAGCAGTCTGTTGAAACTGGCCCACGAGCGCGCGGCCGGCGACGGGCGAGGATAACGCCTGTATGCCCGGGATCGCTCCTCGCCAGCTCGGGGCGCGTACGCGCGAAACCGCTCTCGATAAACTACGCCCGCCCGAGCGGACTGCTGATGGCGGTCAGGCCGCCTACAGTTTCATCGATACGGGTGCGCGTGCCCATGTAAACTCGCTACGGCGCGTAGTCCGGAGCCGGCGACGGGCAAGATCCAAGCCTCGTGGCGGACGACTTTCGCGCGCGCCTTGCATCTGGACCATTTTGAGCAGGCTGATGGACGGGTTTTCAGCGGCAGGTGCCAACCCCGCGGGACGGCGCCCGTGGTCAGGTGTGCGTCAGCCGAAGCGCCCTTCGATGTAGTCGGCGGTGCGCTTGTCCTGTGGTGCGATGAACAGGTCCTCGGTGCGGCGGTGCTCGACGATGTCACCGAGCAGCATGAAGACGCACTCGTCGCTGATGCGGCGGGCCTGGGCCATGTTGTGGGTGACCACCACGATGGTGTAGGAACCGGCCAGCGTGCGCATCAGTTCCTCGATGGCCTCGGTGGCGTCGGGGTCGAGGGCCGAGCACGGCTCGTCCATCAAGATCACTGAAGGTTTGAGCGGCAGCAGCCGCGCGATGCAGAGCTTCTGCTGTTGCTCGAGCTGCAGGCCGGTTGCGCGCACACCGATGCGGTCTTTGAGGTCGTCCCACAGCTGCACGGCGCGCAGCGCCGATTCGAGTTCCACGTCTTCGCGTTCGCGGCTGCGCCGGTGTGGTGCCGTGTGCATCCGGTAACCGTACAGCACGTTGTCACGCACCGAGATCGGCAGCGGGTTGGGGCGTTGGAACACCATGCCGACGTGCTTGCGAAGCTCGACCAGGTCGACGCCGTCGTCGTAAATGTTGCGGCCATTGATCACTACCCCGCCCGCGGTAGTGACGTGGTCGTAGCGTTCGTTGATGCGGTTGAAGCAACGAAGCAACGTGGACTTGCCGCAACCCGACGGGCCGATCAGTCCGGTTATCAGACCGCGCCGTACGGTCAGGTCGATTCCGTGCAACGCCTCGTGCGCGCCGTAAGAAAGGCGCAGAGCCTGCGTGACGATCACCGCCTCAGCTTTGCTGTCGGGGCCGTTCATCAGCCGAACACCCCCTGGACGTACTGGAAGGTGCGCACGTCGGCGGTGTGGCGCGAGAAGATCGTTTCGGTGGGGGCGATCTCGACCAGTCGCCCGTCGAGGAACAGTGCCGTACGATCTCCGAGCCGCCTGGCCTGCAGCACCAGGTTGGTGGCCAGGATGATCGTCATGCGTTGTTTGAGCTCCTTGATGACCTCCTCGATCTTCATGGTCGTGACCGGATCGACAGCGATCGAGAACTCGTCTAGGCACAGGATTTCGGGGTCGAGCGACAGCGCTCTTGCGATCGTGAGGCGCTGTTGCTGCCCTCCCGACAGGCGAGTGCCGAGGTCTCCTAGGCGATCCTTGACTTCGTCGAACAGCGCAGCCTGGCGAAGGCAACGCTCGACGAGTTCCGCGAGTTTCTTCTTGTCGTGCATCCCGCCCATGCGCGGCGCGAATGCGACGTTGTCGAATATCGACATCGGCAATCCGACCGGTAGCGGAAAGACGACGCCGATGCGGCGGCGAAGTTCGCTAGGGTCGCGGAAGTCGCGCACCTCGCGGCCGTCGATGCGTATGGATCCCTCGACTTTCATGCTGGGGATCATGTCCGACATCCGGTTGATGCAGTTGAGCAGGGAAGTCTTGCCGGCACCGGCGGGGCCGATGATCGCCAGGATCTCGCCTTCGCGGACGTCGAGCGAGACGTCCTCGAGGACGACCTTGCCGGGGTAAGCCGCACGCAGGCCGCGGATCTCGATCTTGTTGGCGGTGCTCACCATTTTCTACGCGAGCGCAGGTAACTGCGCAGCAGGATCGACGTCAGGTTGACGCTCATCACCAGAGCCACCAGGACCAGCGCGGTCGCATACGGTAGCGCTTCGGGGACTCCCGGTACCTGCGTCGAGAGCGTGAACAAGTGCATCGAAAGCGCCATGCACTGGTCGTGGACCGATTGGGGCAGAAAAGGCAGGTAGAAGGCGGCACCGGTGAACATCACGGGAGCCGTCTCTCCGGCCGCGCGTGACACCTGCAGGATCACGCCAGTGAGAATGCCTTGGATCGAGTTGGGCAGTACCACGTGGCGGATGGTCTGCCAGCGCGACGCGCCCAGCACCCAGCATGCCTGACGAAACGACATCGGAACCGCGGCCAGCGCTTCCTTGGTGCTGGCGATGATGACCGGCAGCGTCATGATCGCGAGTGTCAGCGAAGCCGACAGGATACTGGTGCCCAGGTGCAGGAACAGCACGAAGGCGCCGACGCCGAACAGCGCATGCACGATGCTCGGCACTCCGGCCAGATTCACTATTGCGAGGTGGACAATGCGGGTCCCCCAGTGGTCTCCCGCGTACTCGTTCAGGTAGATCGCCGCCAGCACGCCGATCGGTGCGGCCACCGCCAGTGAGACCCCGACCAGCCACAGCGTGCCGACGATGGCCGGAAAGATTCCGCCGGCGGTCATTCCGGCGGCCGGCGCGGTCAGCAGGAAATCCAGCGTCATCGCTGGTGCTCCGTGTTTGACCAGCAGGCCGAGGATGGCTAGCAGCGGCAGCACCAGCAGTACCGTGACGATCCCGAGCAGCGCTCGGATCACGCTCTCGCGGTTGCGGTTCGCCTGCGTCACGGCGGTGGTCGAAAAGGGCAGGGGGGTGTTCATCGCTGCTCACCACGGACGCCACGAACGATGAGATCGGCGCTGAGGTTGACGACGAAGGTCAGCACGAACAGCAGGATGCCGATCGTGAACAAGGCCTGGTAGTGATCGCTTCCACGCGCAGTCTCACCGAGTTCGGACGCGATCGTCGCGGTCAGCGTACGCACCGAATCGAGTGGGCTGTGCGGGATCTGCACCGCGTGACCGGTGGCCATCAGCACCGCGATCGTTTCTCCGATGGCTCGTCCGACGCCGAGCAGCACCGCCGCCAATAGGCCGCTGCGCGCCGCCGGTAGCAGCACGTGGACGGTTGTCTGCCAGCGTGTCGCGCCCATTGCCATCGAGGCCTCGCGATAGGAGTCCGGTACCGCTTTGATCGCGTCTTCGCCGATAGAAACGATGATCGGAACGCTCATCAGTCCGAGCAGGATGCCGCCGTTGAGCACGTTGAGCCCGATCGGTGCGTCGAAGATCGCGATGATCAGCGGATTCATGATGACCAACCCGACGAAACCCCAGACCACCGAAGGAATCGCCGCCAGCAGTTCGATGACGACCTTGAGGACCTCCTTGACCTTGCCGTCGGTGAATTCGGAAACGAATATCGCGGCGCCGAGTCCGAACGGAACCGCGATCAGCATCGCCAGGCCGGTGACGCTGAACGTGCCGAGAGTCAGCGCCAGGGTTCCGTAGCGCTTGTTCGAAACCGACGTGGGGACCCACTCGGCGCTGAACAGGAACTCGCGAAGGTCGAGGCGGTGGACGATGAAGTCGCTGCCCGACAGCAGCACGAACAGGAAGATCGAGAACACGAAGAATATCGCACTGAATCCGCAAATGCGGATCAGCGCTTCTATGACGCGTTCGGCGGCGACGGCGGTGCGGCTTCGACCGAGGCCGTGCGGCCCGCCCGCGTGTTCGCGGTCACTTCCCATGCAGAGTCGTGGCTCAATTCACCGGGACGAAGCCGCTATCGACGACGATCTTCTGGCCCGCAGGCGAGAGGATCCAGTCGAGGTAGCCTTTGACCTCGCCCTGGGGGTCGCCGAGCGTGAGCATGTAGAGCCAACGCGACAGCGGATACTGGCCCGATCTGGCACTCTCCGGCGTCGGGGCGACGCACGGCGAGGATGCGTCCTTGGCCAGGCACAGCACCTTGACGTCTGAGGTGATGTACCCCATGCCGCTGTAACCGATCGCGCACGGCGTCTTCGACACCAGATCGACCACGTCCTTGCTGCCCTGCATGTCGCGTGAACCGAGCTTGAAGTCCTTGCCCTTGCCGAGCACCGCATCGCGGAAGAACTCGTAGGTGCCCGAGTTCGACTGGCGGCTGACGCGGATGATCTTCTGGTCGGCGCAGCCCGGCACCTCCACACCCAGCGAAGTCCACGTCTGGCAGGTTCCGTCCTCGGCGTAGATGCAGGCCAGGTCGGCGAGTTTGATCTTGTCGAGCGGGTTGTCCTTGCTCACGTAGACGACGATGGCGTCGCGCGCCACGCGGTGTTCGGTCGCGTCCTTGCCGTTACGTGCGCTGACTTGTTCCTTCTCTTCGGGGTGCATCTCGCGGCTGGCATTGGCGATGTCGACGGTGCCGTTGATCAGCGCGGCGATCCCGGTGCCGCTGCCGCCGCCGCTGACCGCGATGGCGACCGCTGGCTTGACCGCGCGGTAGTTCTCGGCCCAGGCCTGGGCGAGGTTGACGAGGGTGTCCGAGCCCTTGTTCTGGAGCAGCACGCGCCCGGAGTCTCCCCCCGAGCACGCCCACACCAGGCACAGTGTGCCGATCAGTGCCGCAGCGCGTGCCCCTCCCTTGATTCGCTTCCCGTCCATGGTGCTCCCCTACTGTGACACACCGAGCGCCGAAACCGTTCCGTGCAGGCTCTGGATGAGCGCGGTCGTGCGCTCGAGCAATTCGTCGAAGAGTGCGGCGTGGGCCTTGGCTTTGGTTTCCTCGACCCCGAGACCGCGGCTGGGATCGTCGATGTCCCACTCCACTACGACGGTGCGGAAGCCGAAGGTGCGCGAGGCCAACGCACGCGCGGCCTCGCGGTCAACGGCGACCACGACGTGGTACTCTTCGAGGCTGCCGACCGCTTCGATGGTCATCGGTACCTGGCCGGCGACGTTTATGCCTCGTCGGGCCATGAACTCGATCACGCCGGGGTCGGGAGATCCCGGCCCGGTTGTGGCGGCGGCGAAGGCGAACTGGCTGCCGCCCAGCGTCGTGCCGACCGCCTCGGCAATCTGGGCAAGGCACGAAGAGCCCGAGGAAACGAACAGGATGCTCGCGTCGCCCTTGGAGCGATGCTTCCACACTTCGCCCGTAAGCATGTAGGAAACGTCTTCGCAGATGTTGACTGCCTGGTCCGCCACCCGTTCGTAGCGGTTGGCCACCGATAGCAGCGCAAACAGCCGCGAGAGGTCGTCGGAGCCGACCGGTATTTCGGTCTCGAGCTTCTTGTAGATCTGCTGGTGTATCCGGTTGGCTTTGGCGTCGAGTTCGATCGTGCGCCTGGCGAGCGTGACGTCGCCGTCCAGGAACGAACGGACGGCCTGCCGCGTCATCTCCACCGCCACTCCAGCCAATTGTTCGAAATCGTCGAAGTTAAAGTCTTTTTCGCGGTGGCTGAGCAGGATCGCCTGGCGGTTGATGCTTTCGGCGTAGTCGCCAACCCGTTCGAGCACGCTGACGATCTTGGCCACCGAGTGGACGAAACGCAGGTGGGTGGCCACCGGTATGTGTCGCACGATGAACTCGACGCACATCCCATCGATCAAACTTTCGAGGTCGTCGACCCGCGAGTCGCGCAGGATGGCGGTGTAGGCGAGTTTGGTGTCGCCGGTGATCAGCGACCTCACCGAGTCTTCGAGGCCGCGCAGCGCCAAGTCGGCCATTTCCCGAACCTTGTCGCGAATACGGTCGATGTCGTGCTGAAGTTTTTCTTCCAGGTGGGAGGCCACGCCGCGGATCCTTGGGCCGGCGGGGACAGGCAGGGAAAGGGCCGCCGGGACCAGTTCGTGTAACGATCGACCTTCAGCAAAGCAAGCCGCCGCTGGGCGCAGCGGCCCGGCTGCCGGGCTGTCCGGCCGAAAAGTCGCCCTGCAGAGCCTCGCCTCAGTCCTCGACGATCGACAGGGCCTGGCGCGGACACCGCCGCACGGCCTCGGTCACCTTGGCCCTGCACGCCTCGGACGGCCGCTCCTGCAGGATGTGCAGAGTGTCCTTGTCGTCCACCTTGAAAATGTCAGGCGCGAGCCGCATGCAGACCGCGTTGGCTTCGCACAGATCGTAGTCGACCACGACTTTCATAGTGGTCCGACTCTAGCCTCGCCGCGGCGCCCAGTGAAGCAGTGCAGCGTGCTCTTGGTTTCGGCGTCGCAGTCGACCTAGACTCGTGCGCTTGCACGGCCTGCGAGGCGAATCGATACGGGACACGGATGTCGAAGCGAGAAGAACCGGAAGAGAAAAGAGATGGGTATTGCTGATTCGACCAGTCCTTCGACCGGCGCGCCGGTGGAGGCCAAGACCACCCGTGAGCGGATCCTGGATTCGGCCGAGCACCTGTTTGCGGAAAAGGGCTTGGCCGGCACCGCGGTGCGCGACATCGCCGCCGGCGTCGGCCTGAACGCGGCGAGTCTTTACAATCACTTCGACGGCAAGGAAGGTCTCTACGAGGCGGTGCTCGAGCGCGGTCTGAGGCCGATTCTCGAATTGGTCTCGGAACTCGTCGGTGAAGATGCGACCGCGGACACCGACGAAAGGGCTCTGGATCGCGTGGTATTGCACCTTGCGCAGCGCCCGAATCTGGCCAAGCTCATTCAGTATGATGCGCTGGCGGGCGGAGAGCGCCTGGTCAGAATCGGCGGACGCTGGGTCGAGCCGATCTATTTGCGCGGCCTCGAGGCGCTCGGCAAGAGCAGGGCCGACGAGCGTTGGAGCCCCGAGGAAATCCCGCTGTTGCTGGTCGCGTTTCAGAACCTGGTGCTCGGGTACTTCTCGATGGCGCCGCTGATGCAACAGGCTTTCGGCGTGGACCCGATCAGCGACGAAGCATTGCGCCGCCAGATGGCGTTTCTGCGCAAGGTCATGCGTCTGCTGGTGCCGCCGCGCGAGAGCGTGTGAGCGGCGGATAGGCCCGCGGCGGCGGGATCGCAAGCGTCGGGGCGCGCCTCGTCGTCGGAGTCAGGCCGACGTCGGACAGTCGTAAGCGTTACTCCCCACTCGTCTCGAGGGTGGGGAGTAACGCTTACGCTTTTCTTGCGTACGCGTCGCTATAGCGGGTCACGCATGGTCCGACTCATGGGTGTTCCGTGCCGGACCCGGAACCACCACCGGTGCGAGAAGCGCTCGACCCACGACGAGACCGACAATGGCGGCAGCGCTGCTCGCGATCAGCACGCCGACTTTCGCTGCCGCGAGAAGTTTCGTGTCGGCAAAAGCGAGCTGCGCAAGGAACAACGCCATCGTGAATCCCACACCGGCGACGACTCCGAGCACGATCAGGTGTCGCAAGGTGATTCCGGCCGGAAGAGTTCCGATTCCCAAGCGCAACGTGAGCCAGATCGTGGCCAGGATGCCGAGCGGTTTGCCGACGAAGAGACCGATGGTCACAGCCGTCACGACTCCGTACGACGACGCGTCGAGCGCCCCGCTCGAGAGCGATACGCCGGCGTTAGCCAGTGCGAACACCGGCATGATTCCGAATGCTACCCACGGATGCAGTGTCTGGATCAGACTCTCGGCGGGCGCCAAGGCTTCGCGGCGCGCGAGGTCTACGTGGTGCAGGGTCTCGGCGAGTCCGTGAGGCGTCAATGCACTCGGGGCAGTCTGAGTCAGAGATTCTACTTCGTTCCTGACATGTATGAGAAAACCGTCCGGTCCGAGCCATGCCCGTACCGGGGTCAGGAGACCGACGATAACACCCGCTATCGTCGGATGAATACCTGACGCGAAGATTCCCGCCCACGCGAAGACCGACGGTACTGCATAGGCCAGCTTCGCGCGTACGCCGAGTCGCTGCATGAAAAGGATTGCAGCGAAGCCCAACGCCGCTACGAGCAACCCTTTGGGCCTAATGTCCGACGAATAGAAGAGCGCGATGACGAGGATCGCACCGAGATCGTCGATTATCGCCAGAGCCAGGAGCAGCACTCGCAGCGCAGCCGGGACGCGTTTTCCGAGCAACGTCAGGATGCCGACGGCGAAGGCGATGTCGGTTGCCATCGGCACGCCCCACCCCGATCTGGTTTCGGTGCCGCCGGCCAGGGCGAGGTAGAGACCAGCGGGTACCAGCATTCCACCCACAGCGGCGGCGGCGGGAAGTGCCGCCCTGCGCCATTCGGAAAGCTCACCGTGGCGCAACTCGCGGTGGATCTCCATCCCGACGACGAAGAAGAAGATCACCATCAGAACGTCGTTGACGAACCACTCGAGCGTTCGCTCGAAAGTGAAGGTGGCTATGCGAAGTCCTATGGGCGTGTGCCAGAGGCGGACGTAGCTCTCCGCCCAAGGAGAGTTCGCCCAGACGATCGCGACGGCCGCGGTCACTAAGAGAAGCACACCGCTGGCCGCTTCGATGCGAATGAAGCGCTCGAGCGGACGGCCAGCGAGCCGCGCCAAGTCCAGGAGCGGCTTCCATGCCTCGGGAGGGGCCGAAAGTTCGCGCTTCGTTCGTAGTGGCGTGGCAGGTGACATGTTCTATCGTCAGATGCAGCCGACCGGCTGCGGAGTCTCCAATCTTCCGTTTCCCAGATTTTGCGCTCCTACATCCAACCGCGCGATGCAGCTAGGCGCGCCATTATCCAGAGCGTGGCCGAGGCGAGCATTACCTTGACCGTATAGCGCCTCCAGTGCGCGACCGTTGCGGGTTCTCCGTCGGAGGTTTCACCACTGAAGCGCGTGATGTCCACGTAGCGCACGGCGATCAAGCCGCCGGTTACCAGCAAGAACAACAGATCGGCCCAGCCCTGAGCTGTTCCGTAGGCTACGAGCGCAGCACACGCGAACAGCGCGATGTTGCCCCACATCAGCCAGGTGATGCGCAACAGAACGGGCAGGCAGCCAGTCGGTTCTGATCGCTGTGAGTCGCACTCGTGCAGATGACCACTATCCGTGTCCTTAGCCGTAGCCGACGCGCTGGCGCAGGTACGGTCAGCTACGACCTCGCGCGAGCGAGGCGAGAGTTTCGAAGTCGAGGTGAGTGGGGAAGACCCGCGAGATTTGGCCGACAAGGGGATTCTCCATGCCGAGAACGGCAACTGGAGATCGCGGCCCGACGATCCTTGTCCAACCTGCGCCGACGACGCCGACGCACCCGGCATTACGCTTGCACGCCACTGTTCGTCATAAGGGGGATCGAGTCAACTTACGCGCCGCCCGCGGGGCCGCCACTATCGCGGCGCGCCTTTACGCGGCTGGTCGGGACTTTCTCGTGCGGGGCGGCGTGAGCGGTTCGAACGAGACGCGCACCTTCATGCCCGTGGCAGCGGCGAAGCGTTCCAGCGTGCTCAGAGACGGCTTGCCGGCGCCGCTCTCGAGCCGGGCCACGGTTGACTGTGAGGTTCCCATTTTCTTCGCGAGTTGATGCTGCGAAAGCCCGGCCCCGGTCCGGGCCTCGATCAATAAGCCGGCCAGTTCGAATTGGGCCGCGAGTTCGTCGTAACCCTGGCGAAAGCCGGGCTCCTTCATCCAGCGCTTCTTCAGGCTCTTCACTGCGACGGTCATCGCTCGATCTCCTTGGCCCTGGCCCGCGCGACGGCAAGGGCGCGGAACGGAGTCTTCTGCGACTTTTTCAAGAACGCGTGGAGCACGATCACCCTCTGTCAGGTCACTGTCACGCAGATGGACCGGCCAATTCCGTCACGACCGCGCATGCGCATCTCCCAGAGTTCGCCGTGCAGGTGCTTTGCGTACGGCTCGTGCAAGGCCGCGGCGCCGTGCTTCTAGGTCAGTTCGACGATTCGCACGAAGCGCTGGCGCACGTCGGCAGGCAGCGCGTCGAGCTCGCGTTCGACGCGACGATCGAGAATCTCGACTGTCCATTCTGATCCTATGCCGTATCTATCGCAAAAAAGAGATTGCGTCCAGTCCGGTCCCAGCTCGCGCGGTGCGTCAGGGGAGCGTAGCGCGCAGGCAGAGTCCCAACGTGCGACGAAGTGTGCCGTCGTGCCAATGACGGTCGTGGAATGTCGCGTGATAGTCGGGCAGAGGGGTGGGGTATCGTCCGGAAGGCTAATCTGTTCTTGTACCGAACAGGGATGTTCTCAGGTCTGCACCGTTCGATTTCTCGTTTTCGGCGACGCTGCTCTTAGCGCGGTCGAGCCCCACACGCGCGCGGCTCGCGGTCCCGTGCTGCCTCGTTGTTGCGGCGACCGCGCGGCTGCGGCATGCAGGGGCTCGTGCAAACGATTCATCCGAGCGTGTTCGTCGCGTCAACCGCCGCTGTGTACGGGAAGGTCAGCATCGGCCAGGGGTCTTCGGTGTGGTTCAACGCGGTGGTGCGTGCCGAATGCCAACACGTGAGCGTCGGCCGCCTCAGCAATCTGCAGGACTTCGTGATGATCCACGTCGGCTACGAACGCCCGACGATCATCGGCGACTTCGTTTCGGTCGCGCATCACGCCACCGTTCACGGGGCGACTCTCGCCGACCACTGTCTGGTCGGAGTCGGTGCGGTACTGATGGACGGGGCGGTGGTCGGCGCGGGATCCATCGTTGCCGGCGGCGCGGTGGTGAGGGAAGGATCGGTGTTCGAGCCGGGCTCGATCATCGCAGGCATTCCCGCCAAAGCCCTGAGCCGCCGCGAATCGGCTCGCGACAATCGTCTCAACGCGTGGCTCTACTGGCGCAACGCTCAGGCCTATCTGCGAGGTGACCACAGAGCCTGGGACGGGCCTGACTTCGAGCGCTGGAAGGCCGCAAAGTGGCTCGAAATCCAGAGCGACGCTGATCTCGAAGCAGTCACGTCGCTCTGACAAGCAGCCGCAGCGATGGCGTCGCACCCAACTCTCTAAAGCTCGTACTTCGGTATGCGGGCCGCCCCGCGCGCGACACTCAGCGGAAGACGATGAGCGCCGAGCCTGGCGTAGTCTTCTTGCCCTCGGCGTTCTCGGTCCACACTTCCACTTCGACTATTTTCTCGCCGCCTTCGCTCGACTTCTTCTTGACCACGCCGCGGCAGGTGAACTCTTTGCCGGGCAGATCCATGCCTTTGTACTGGCACGAGATCTTGCGGATCCGGCCGGCGTGGCCGACCCAATTCGAGACCAGTTCGCCGAGCGAGGCGTACTTGAAACGCCCGTGGACGATGATCGAGCCGATCTGCTTGGCCTGCGGGAAGTTGTAGTCGTGGTGCAGGGGGTTGAAGTCGCCGCTGCCGGCCGAGTACTTGACCAGGGTCTGGAGCGTGGGCGTCTTGCGCAGCTCGGGGAGAGCCTCGCCTTCCTTGATGTCGTCGAAGCGCAGCATCTGTGTTTCTCCCGTTCCTATGCTCAGTAATAGATCACTTGAGCACGCTGCTTGGCGGCCGGCTTGCCCGTGGCCTTGTCGGTGTAGGTGGTGTCGATGGTCGCGATCAGCATCTTGCCGATCGAGGCGCTGGCGACGACTTTCAGGTCGATGAGCTCCTGCACCGCCACCAGCGTGTCGCCGGCACAGATGGTGTCGAAGACTTCGGTTTCGGTGCTGCCGTCGAGCAGTCCCTTGAGGCCGTGCTCGACGGTCGGGAGTCCTTCGCTGGGACCGCTGAAGGTGTCACTGCAACGTCCGGGCAGGAAGACCGCGCTGCCGAGATAAGTTGGTGGGGCTGGGAGGCTACGGTAACCGGCCTTCTTGGCGGACTCAACGTCGAAGTAGACCGGGTCGGTGTAGCCGACTCCGCGCGCGAACATGCGCACGCTGGTGGTGGTCACTTCGTACTCCCACGGCGGCGATTTCTTGCCGATCTGGGCCCTCATGTCGTCGGTCAGCTCGAATTGCTCGGCCATTGTATTTTCCTCGTACGCGGTTCCTGAAGGTGGACCCGGCGGCGTCTGCCGCCGCGGGCGCGGCATTCAACCAGCGCCGCGTGCGTATCGCAATGGCGAGCCGCTCCGGTGCGCTCGCGGCCGGGCATTGCTCGCGAAGCCGGCCTGCGTCGCGCCGGTCGCCGTCGGCTCCGCTCCACTGCGTGAGCGACGTCATCAGTGACCCGGCGGCCGGCTCGACGGAGACCGGCCGGCGTCCGCTCCGCGCGGCTAGCGGGCGGGCCGCGCGCGGCCGCGACGGGCCATGCGCCGGGCAGTTCTCAGGGGCGCCGCGCGCACATGGCTCGGCGGCGGGGTGGCGCGGGCGTCGGCGGCGCTGGCTTTGCACCGCGGCCCATGCAATTGCAAGATCGTGCACCGCAGGGTTGCGGGCCACCAACCATTTTGAAGGAGGCTGCCATGGGCAGGAAAGTATTCGTCGTCGGCGTCGGCATGACCAAGTTCGAGAAGCCTGGATCCAAGGCATGGGACTATCCCGACATGGCCAAAGAATCGGGAACCAAGGCGCTGGCGGATGCCGGCATCGGGTTCGACAAGATTGAGCAGGTGGCAGTGGGTTACTGCTACGGCGACTCGACGTCCGGGCAGCGCGCGGTCTACGAACTCGGCATCACCGGGGTGCCGATCTACAACGTCAACAACAACTGCTCGACCGGTTCGACCGCGTTGTTCATGGCCAAGCAGTTCATCGAGGGCGGCTTGGTCGAGTGCGCGATGGCGGTCGGTTTCGAGAAGATGGAGAAGGGCTCGCTGGGCGCGAAGTTCCAGGATCGCACCAACCCGATGGACAAGCATTTCACCGAGATGGTGGCGCTGCGCGGTTTGGCGGCGGCCCCGGGCGCGCCGCAGCTTTTCGGCAATGCCGGCCTCGAGCACATGGAGCGCTTCGGCACCACCAAAGAGTCGTTCGCGCGCATCGGTCTGAAGAACCACAAGCACTCGGTCAACAACCCGTACTCGCAGTTCCGCGACGAGTACTCGCTCGACGCCATCCTGAATTCGCCGACGGTCTACGGACCTCTGACCAAGCTCCAGTGCTGCCCGACCTCGGACGGCAGCGGTGCGGCGATTCTCGCCAGCGAAGACTTCGTCAAGAAACACGGACTCGAGAAGAACGCGGTCGAGATCGTCGGTCAGGCGATGTCGACCGACTCGCCGTCGTCGTTCGAAGCGCACTCGTGCATCAAGCTGATCGGCGCCGACATGAGCCGCAACGCCGCCGACAAGGTCTACAAGCAGTCGGGGCTCGGGCCCGACGACGTCGACGTCATCGAACTGCACGACTGCTTCTCGACCAACGAGTTGATCACCTATGAAGCCCTCGGTCTTTGCGCGGAAGGCAAGGGCGGCGAGTTGATCGACTCGGGCGCCGTGACCTACGGCGGCAAGTGGGTGGTCAATCCGTCCGGAGGTTTGATCTCCAAAGGCCATCCGCTCGGAGCCACCGGACTCGCCCAGTGCGCCGAAATTAACTGGCAACTGCGTGGTCTGGCGGAGAAGCGCCAAGTGGCCGGTGCCAAGGTCGGGCTTCAGCACAACCTCGGTCTGGGCGGCGCGGCAGTCGTGACCATGTACCGCAAGGACTGAGCGAGCTCTGCGAGAGCGCGGGACGGGGCGGCGACGACGCTGCCGCGTCCCGCGCCGAAAGCGCTGCGCCTCCTGTTGAAAAACCGGCCATCAGCCTGCTCAAAATGGTCGAGATGCAAGGGACACGCGAAAATCCGCGAGCGGAAGAGTACTTATGTCCGCTGTAGCGAAGGGTTTCGCGCGCACTAGCCCCGAGTTGGCGAGAGGCGAGCCCAGGTAGACAGGCGTGAACCTCGCGCGTGGCCAGTTCCGCGCTCGGGGACCATTTTACGGGCTGTCAGGGGAGTGACGACTCCTTTTGCGCGCGCCGACGCTGGGGTACAAAGAGGCGAGGCCCAGTGATGATGCGAGCAGCGCAGCGACAAAACCCTACCAGGATAGTGGTGCTCGACGGAGCAGCACTCAATCCCGGCTATCGCCCCGGTGCCAGCCCCGGCGACAACCCCTGGGACGAAGTGGCGGCGCTCGGGCAGCTCGTCGTCCACGACCGTACGCCGGCTGCGAGCGTGCTGGAGCGCGCCGCGGGCGCCGCAGTGCTGCTGGTCAACAAGACGCGGATCACGGCAGCGAGCGTGGGGGCGCTTCCGCAGCTTCGCTTGATCGCGGTCACGGCTACCGGCACTGACGTCGTCGACGTGGAAGCGGCGGCCAGTAGCGGCGTAACGGTCTGCAACGTCCCCGAGTACGCCGGCGCCTCGGTGGCCCAACACGTCTTCGCGTTGTTGCTGGAAATCACCAACGCGGTCGGCGAAAACGCCGACGCGGTGATGCAAGGGCGCTGGCAACGCAGCGAGGACTTCTGCTTCTGGACACGGCCGACGATCGAACTGGCCGGCAAGACTTTCGGGATCATCGGTCACGGCCGCATCGGTGCTCGCGTCGGCGAGATCGCGCACGCCTTCGGGATGAAAGTGCTGGCGGCGAGTCCGAACCGGTCGCGGCCGCCGAGTTACCCGTGCTTCGAGTGGGCGAGCGTCGAGCGCGTCTTCGCCGACTCCGACGTCGTCAGTCTGCACTGCCCGATGACGGCGGCCAACGCCGGCTTCGTCAACGCCGCGTTGTTGGCAACGATGAAGCCGCACGCCGTTCTGATCAACACCGCGCGCGGCGCTCTCGTCGACGAGCCGGCCCTGGCTGCGGCTCTCGCGCTCGGCAGGCCGGCAGCTGCCGGCCTCGACGTGCTGTCGGCCGAGCCCGCGCGCGACGACAACCCGCTGCTGGCCGCGCCGCAGGCGGTGATCACGCCCCACATGGCGTGGTCGACTCTTGCCGCCAGGCGGCGTTTGATGCACGAGAGCGCGGCCAATGTCGCCGCGTTTCTTAGAGGAACACCGCGCAACGTCGTGCGCCGACGCGACGACGGCAAGCGGCGATGACGAACCAACAGAAGCCGCAGACAGTCAATCGATAGCAACCCGGGAGCAAGCAAGCCATGTCAGACAAGAACCAGGAAAAGACATCGAAGAAGGATTCGGAGAAGGCCCCCAAACCGCCCAAGACCTATCGCGCGTTCGTCAAGGATTTTCCGAAGCTCGGTGAGGCCTGGGACCTGATGCGCGAGGCCGAGGAGAACGGCCCGTTCGATCGTCGCACGGTCAGGCTGCTCAAGCTGGCGATTGCCGTAGGCGCCGCCAAAGAGGGCGCCGTCCACTCGTGCGTACGCAAAGCGGGTGAGGCCGGCTGCACGCCGGCGGAGTTGCGCCACGTCGCGGCGTTGGCGGCGAGCACCATCGGCCTGCCGCCGGCGGTAGCCAGCTACTCGTGGATCGTCGAGCAAATCGAGGACTGAACCGTCGCCCGCAGCGCGGCGTAGGCTGCGCTGCGCTCGCGCCCGCTGCGTCTATGCACGCGCCACGCGTGTCGCGTCGACGCGCTGGCAGACTGTTGAAAAAGCGTGGTGAGCCAGTTCAAAATGGTCCAGATGCAAGGCGCGCGCGAATGCCGCGAGCGGAGGCGTAGCGTAGCTACGTCGTAGCGAGTGGTTTCGTGCGCACGAGCCCCGAGCTGGCGAGGGGTGAGCTCGAGTAGACAGGCGTGATCCTCGCGCGTCGCTAGCTCCGCGGTCGTGGGCCATTTTCAACGGGCTCCTACCTCCGCTTCGGTTCGGCGGCGAGGTGTTGCACCGCTTCGCACAGTTCCTCGACCGTGTCGGGTTTGTAGATCAACTGCCGCACTCCGCTCGCGATCACCTTCTCTCGCAGTTCTTCGGTGACGAAGCCCGACGCCAGCACCACCGGCAGGTCGGGCCGCAGTTGCGCGAGTTCGCGGGCCACCTCCAAGCCTGAGATCCCCGGCATGTTGAGGTCGGTGACGACCAGGTCGAACTGGCCGGGATCCGCCCGCACAGCCGCCAGCGCGTCCTCGCCGCGAGTAAAGCCGCTGACCCTGTAGCCGAGCCGTTCGAGCATGCGCTTGACCAGCATCACCAGCGCTTCCTCGTCGTCGAGGTAGAGCACGTGCCGCCCGCCGCCCGCGGCCGCTCCCGGGCTCGGTCCCGCGTGGCTCGCCGCGCTACTTTGGAGTGCTTCTTCGGCAACCGGGAAATAGAGCGTGAAGGTCGTTCCGTGACCGGGCCGGCTGGCAACCGTCATGCTCGCGCCGTGCGCTTTGATGATTCCGTGCACCACCGACAAGCCCAGGCCGGTGCCTTGGCCGACCGGTTTGGTGGTGAAGAAAGGTTCGAAAATCCGCCCCATCGTCGCGGCGTCCATGCCGGCGGCGTCGTCGGCCACCGACAAACGCGCGAAGCGGCCCGGACGCAGCGCGGAGTCGGCGCGAACTGCTGCGGCGTCGAGTGTGACGCCGTCGAGGCGGATGTCGATGCGGCCCGAACTCCCGTCCATCGCATGCCAGGAGTTGGTGCACAAGTTGATCAAGACTTGATGGATCTGCGTGGAATCGGCCCGCACTGCGGGCGCGTCGGCGTCGCAGACTGCGGCGATCCGCACTCCTGCCGGGAGCGTCGAGCGCAGCAACGTGACCGCCTCTTCCACGACCGGGCCGAGTGCGATGATGCTCTGAGGCTCGTCGTGGTGGCTTGCGAAGGCCAGAATGCGCTTGGCCAGATCCCTGGCGCGCAGGCTCGCCTTGCGAATCTCGTCGAGGCTCTCGATCGCGGGGTGGTCGGCGCCGACATCTTGTCTGGCCAGCTCGGTGTTGCCGATTATCGCGCCGAGCATGTTGTTGAAGTCGTGCGCAATACCGCCGGCGAGCGTCCCGAGCGCGTCGAGTTTCTGCGCCTGGCTGAGCTGTGCTTCGAGTTGCCTGCGTCGTTCTTCGGCGCGCAGCCGCTCGCTGATGTCGCGGTGGAAACACAGGATATAGGTCTCCCCGCCGAGCGAGATCGGACTGGCCGATACTTCGAACTGCAGGGCGTTGCCATCCTTGCGACGGGTTTCGATCTCGAAGGTCAGATGTTCGCCGGTCACGATACGGCGCGCTCGGTCGGGAGCCAGTCGCAGGCTCTGCGGAGCCAGGAAATCCTTCATGTTCATTCCGACGATTTCGCTCGCGGAGTAACCGTGCATGTTCGCGAACGAGTCGTTGACTTCGACCACTTCGCCGTCGCCGCTCACGAGTAGGATCCCGTCGTTGGCGCGGGTGAACAGATCCCGGTAGCGCTCCTGAGAGTCCGTCAACTCGGCCTCGGCTCGTTGGCGCTCGGCAACTTCCGCCTGCAGTGCTTCGTTTGTCCGGCGTAGCAGCCGCTGCTCCGCGATCGCGAGTTCGGACGCCGACTGTGCGCGTTTGAAGCGCCCGAACAGCAGTTGAATGACTCCGATCGTGACCAACATGATCACGATCGAGCTCGCGATGGCGAGTCTCACTCGCCGGCGTACCTCGGCGCCATAGGCCGCGTTGGCGGCTTTGATCGACACGTCGAGCGCCCTAAAGGCCGGGTCTACCCGCTCTTCGTCCACTGACGTCGCCGCCTCGATCAGGCCGGCGCGAATGAGTACCAGTTCCTCGTCCACCGCCTTCTTGTAGGTGTCATAGTTGGCGGAAACGTCCCAGAGCGGTCTGGTTTGGAGGCGGTTACTGAGGAGATGCGAAAGCGCATCATCCAACTCGGTGCGGACCCTTTGCAGGTCCTCGGACACCTCCAGGGCAAGTTTCTTCTGGGCGATGGCCTGCCACTCGAGGCTGTTGAGTGCGTGCGCGTGGCCGTCGAGAGAGGCGACGAGTAGCCCCAGGTAACTGTATTCGTCGGCTTTCTTCAGCAGTGTGGCGGTCGAAAACGTCGCCAGCAGCACTACGGCGCTGACGGCGATCACGCCCAAGCGCAGGACCGGGTAGCGCTGCTTCCTAGCGGTCAGCGCCGCAGCTTCTCCACTCGCTCCGCTCACGCCGAGAACCTTTTCAACGGACGCATGTGGTCAGCCCTGGTCTCGGACGCCGAGCGTGCGGCGAAAGCTCTCGCGGATCTCATCGACGCGCTCTGTGAGGTTGCCCGCTGTCCACGATGTGGTCGCAACCGGCGCGAGCACACTGATCTCGACGCTGGCCGGCCGCACGATCATCGCGTGCTTGGGCAGTGCGTCCAGGGCGTTGTGGATCACGATCGGAACGACCGGAACACCGGCCGCCATCGCGATGCGGAAGGCTCCTTTCTTGAACGGTCCCAGGCGCGGCCCGAGACTGCGCGTTCCTTCCGGCGCGATCGCGATCGAGAGGCCGTGCTGCAGCGCGCCGACGGCTGGTTGAAGGGCCTTGATCGCTTCGCGACGGTCGAAACGATCGATGAAGATCGTTCCAGCCATGCCGAATACACGTCCGAGGACCGGGTAGCTGCGCACCTCCTGTTTGCTGATGCCGACGAAATCGCGCCGCAGCAGCTTGCAGATCAGCAAGGTGTCGACCGCACTCTGGTGGTTGAAGACGAACACCGCAGGGCGCTGCGACCACAGATTCTCTTCACCGTGAACGGAGACCTGCAGCCCGGCCAGTGCGGTGCCGAGTTCTCCCCAGGTGGTTGCCATCAAGTTGGTGGCCTGGCGCAGGTCGCCGTCGAGCAGGCCGGCGGGCAGGGCCATCAGAAACGACGGAATCAGGCTGCCGATGGCGAGCGAGGTGCGCACCAGGTCGGTGAGGCTCGGCACACCGCGGCTGGTGAAGTTTCGTACCGGCCACACGCGTTTGGCGGCGATCGATTGCAGCCGCGGGGTCGGGTTGATCGGCCGCGGATTGCCGACGCTGAGCAGCAGCGGCAGGTCTTCGTCGCTGTCGGTGTAGAAATAGCTGCGGTTCAGTTCGATTCCGCGCCGGAGCGCGAAGTCCGTGACCGCATCGGCCTTGCCGCGCCCGTAGCAGGCCGGGCCCGCGATGCGCCCGGTCAGTTTGCCGTCCTCGACCTCGAGCCGGGTGGCGAACACGTGGTCGATGCCGAGTTCTCTGGCTACCGGCAGCGCCTGGAAATAGGTGGCCGACGAAACCACGGCCACCGTGTGCCCCTTGGCCAGGTGCGCCGCAACCAGCGCGCGAGACTCGGGGTAGATGTTGCCGGCCAGGGTCTGGCCGAAAATGCGTTCGGCGGTGACCTGGAACTCCGCCTCGGTCAGGCCCCTGACCATCGCGAGACTCTCGGCGACGAAAGCCGAGAAGTTCTTGCGGCCAAGCCGGAAAGCCAGCGCGGATGCCGCCGCGTTAGCGACGGCGGCGATCTCGGCGGTGCCGCCGGTGAGCCACTCGCGCACGAAGGATGAGGCTGAAAAGCCCGCGATCAGGGTCCGATCCAGGTCGAAAAAGGCACCGACCTCGGGGCCGCCGGGTCCTTCATCGACCTCGCGCGTAAGCAGTTCGTGGCCTTTCATGGCGGGGCGCCGGACTCTAGCACGAAGCGGCGCGCGTTGCGTTGCGCCCCGCCGGTGCTCTACAAGTGCCGGTAGTGAGTCACCAAGACCAACCTGTAGTACCCGCGCCGATCCCTGGTGAGGACGCGCCGTCCGAGCCGGAGTGGCCCGCCGCGTTTGCCGAGAAGCCCGGCGAGCGCGCGCTGTTCCTGATCGACGCCGCCAGCGCGCTCGAAAGAAGGCACGTCGAAGACTGGGTGAGGCGCCACAGACCGGCCGATCTGGACCCGTCGCGCGTGGAAGTGCTGCCGATCCCGAACTCGCGCGGGCGGCGAGCGAGGCGCTCGGTGCTCGGCGCCCTCGAGTCTGCGATAGCGGCCGGCGGCGATCCCTTGATGGTGCCGCTGCGTGTGGCGTGGTTCGCAGCCAAGAGCGAGCGATTACGCACGATGCGGGCTCTCGACATCGTGACCATGACCGATCCTCGCGATCCCGGGCGTCTGCGCCAACGCTACATTCTGACCCGACACCCCGATCGCTGCCGGATCGTCCTGGGCGAGCCGGCGCGCCTGGGAAATCTTCGGCGGCGCTGGAGCGCGGCCGGAGGCGAGGACGTCGGCGAGACGACGGGGCTGGCGGATTTCATCGCCCGCCAAGCCGCTCTCGCACTCGAACGCGGCGAGCGACGTCTGCGCGGAGCCCGTTACAAGGTTCCGCGTCTGGTCGAAGAGGACATCTTGAGCCGGCCGGCCTTTCGCGGCGGTGCGGCGCGGCTGGCTCGCGAACTCGGAGCCGACCAGGCCAAGATCGCCACCGAGGCGGCCGGTTACCTGCGCGAGATCGCGGCTACCCACGACACCTTTGTCATCGACATCGTGGCCTACTTCATCCGCCTGCTCTACACGCGCGGCTACGGCGAGAACATCCACTACGACAAGGCCAGGCTCGAAGAGATATACACGCTGGCCCAGCATCATCCGGTGGTGTTCCTCCCGACCCACAAATCCAACCTCGACCACCTGGTGTTGCAGTACACGCTGTACGAGAACGGTCACCCGCCCAACCATACCGCCGGCGGCATCAACATGAATTTCTTTCCGGTCGGTCCGTTGGTGCGGCGTGCCGGAGTGTTTTTCATACGGCGGACGTTCAAGGACAACGAAACCTACAAGTTCGTACTGCGTCACTACATCGACTACCTGCTCGAGAAACGTTTTTCGCTCGAGTGGTACCTCGAAGGAGGGCGTTCGCGCTCCGGCAAGATGCTGCCGCCGCATTTCGGCATGCTCGGCTACGCAGTCGACGCGTGGCGCCGCGGCAAGAGCGAAGACGTGGTACTGCTGCCGGTGTCGATCGCGTACGACCAGATCCAGGACGTCGGCGAGTATGTCGCCGAACAGCACGGCGAGGCCAAGCAGAGCGAGAGCTTCGGCTGGTTCCTGCGCGTGGTGCGACGTCTGCGCCGGCGTTACGGTGACATCTACATCGAGTTCGGCGATCCGCTGTCGCTGAGCGAGACGTTGCCTGCGCGTGTTCCGAGCCACGAACTCGACGACGCCGAGGTCGACGTGCGCAGTCTGGAGTTGCAGAAGCTCGCGTTCGAGGTTTGCGTGCGCATCAACCGCGCGACGCCGATCACGCCGACTTCGCTGGTCACGCTGGCCTTGCTTGGGGTCGGCGACCGTGCAGTGACGGTCGACGAGGTCGCTGCGCGACTGCAGAACATGGTCAACTACGTCGAGCGTCGCCGGCTGCCCATCACCGAACCGCTCGACATCGGATCGTCGGATGCCGTGCGCCGGGTGCTGGATCACCTGGTCGAGAACGACATCGTCTCGTGTTTTGCCGAGGGCCCCGAGGCCGTCTACATGATCCGCTCCGACCAGTACTTGACTGCCGCGTACTACCGCAACACGGTAATTCACTTCTTCGTCGGCGGCGCGATCGCGGAACTGGCAGTGGTGGCAGCTGCCGAAGCGCAGGGCGACGGCGACCGTCTCGACGTTTTCTGGGCGCAAGCGCTCGCGCTGCGCGACCTGCTCAAGTTCGAGTTCTTCTTCCCGGAGCGAAGCGTATTTGTCGCCGAGGTCGGCGCCGAGATGACGCTGCACGATGCGGATTGGCAGGCCAGGCTGCGCGGCGGCGGGAAAGAGATCGAGGCCTTGCTGCTGGATATCAAACCGCTCAATGCCCACCGCGTGCTGAGGCCTTTTCTGGAAGCCTACCGGGTGGTCGCCGATCGACTGGCCCGGCGCGATGTTGCCGGGAAAATCGACGAAAACCGATTCCTTGCCGAGTGCCTCGCACTCGGCAAACAGTACCAACTCCAGCGTCGCATCGTGAGGGCGGAGTCGGTGTCGAGGGTACTGTTCCAGACCGCGCTGCGCCTGGCCGGCAATCGCGGACTGCTCGAAGCCGGCACGAGCAGCGCGGCGACCGAACTGACCGAAAAGCGCAAAGCCTTCGCGGCCGAACTCGGTACCGCGATCCGGCGCATCGATGCCATCGAAGCGTTGGCGATGACTCGCGCGACCGGCCTGCTAGGCCGCCGTGCGGTTTGACGGCACAACTCAGCGTTGGTTACTTGACGCTGGCGCGATTTCGTTTCACCCGGGGGATGCTTCGATGTCGAATTACGCTTACGACAGACTCACCGCCGCCGACAACGCGTTCCTCGATCTGGAAGCCGGCAAGGCCCACATGCACATCGCGGCCACTGCGATACTCGAGACCGGTTCGCTGGCCAACGCGGCGGGAGGCGTCGACATCGAGAGGATCCGCGACTATGTGGCCTCGCGGTTGCACCTGATTCCACGTTACCGTCAGCGCCTCACCTACGTGCCGCTGGAGAATCATCCGGTGTGGGTCGACGACGACCACTTCAACATCGTCTATCACGTGCGCCACGCGAGCCTGCCGCGACCGGGCACGCTGCGCCAACTCAAGCGTCTGTCGGCGCGGATCCTGTCGCAGCGTCTGGATCGTGAAAAGCCTCTGTGGGAGTTTTGGGTGCTCGAGGGGCTCGACGACGGCAATCGCTTTGCGATCGTTCAGAAGGTCCACCACTGCATGATCGACGGAGTTTCGGGCGCCGATCTGCTGACGGTGCTGATGTCGCCCGTGCCGGCGACACTGTTCGATCACGGGCCGGTCTTCGTGCCGCGACCGACGCCTTCGGGAGTCGCGTTGGTGGTCGAAGAGATGTGGCGCCGAGTGCGCGATCCGCTCGCGGTTATGGGGCAGTTGCCGGGCCGACTGACGGATCCCGCTTCCGCGCTACGCGATCTCAGGGAGAACCTCGAAGGACTTGCCGAAGCCCTGACGTCGACCATCCTTCCGGCTTCGGTCACGCCGTGGAATCAGCCGATCGGCCCTCACCGCCGCTTCGACTGGCTGGTCCTGGATCTTGCCGACGTCAAAGAGGTGAAGGACAGACTCGGAGGCACGGTCAACGATGTGGTGCTGGCGACCGTGTCGGGAGCCGTGCGCCGTTTTCTGCAACGGCGCGGCCTCGCGTCCGACGGCCTGCGCATTCGCGCCAACGTTCCGGTCAGCGTGCGAACGCAAGAGGAGAGGGGGAACCTCGGCAACCGCATCGCGTTGTGGATGACCGATCTACCGGTCGACGAACGCGATCCGGTCACCAGGCTCGACCGAATCCGCGTCACCACCGCGCGGCTCAAGGAATCCAAACAGGCCCTCGGTGCGCAGGTGCTGGCCAGCGTCAGCGATATGATGACCTGGCGGCTGATGGCGCTGGCGATGCGGATGTCGACGAGGTCGCGGCCTTTCAACATCGTCGTCACCAACGTGCCGGGGCCTCAGCTGGAACTGTACCTGCTCGACGCGCCGCTGCGCGAGATCTACCCGATGGTCAACCTGCTCGATAACCAGGGACTCGGTGTGGCGCTGTTCAGCTACGCGGGCAAACTCTTCTGGGGTGTGGTGGCCGACTGGGATCTGGTGCCGGACCTGGACGCTTTCGTGGCCGCGATCGCCGACTCGTTCCGCGAGTTGCAGGCCGCGGCGCGCGCCGAGTCTGGAGACAGGCGCAAGGCCGACGTCGGCGTCGGCTCGTGAGAGCTTCGCGACGCGCTCGCTCGAGACGTTGCCGACGCGGCGCTCAACGCTGCGCCACGCCGCGCATCAGGATCGCGGCGGCTACGGTCATTTGCGCGTTCACCTGGTCGGGGTTCATCAGGCCGCCGCCCCACGCTATCAGACACGAGAACCACACGTGCCGGAGCAGTTCTGCTACGGCTTTTTCGTCGGCACTCGAGATCGCGTCGGCGGCGGCTGGGCCCGCACTAGCCGTCCGTCCGCGCATCGCCTGCAAGATCACGTCGGTGACGCGAACGTGAAAGCCGGCGACTTTGTCGGACAGTTCCCTGTCTCCACCTGCAGCCGCCCGCAGGATCGCTCGCGAAAGGCGCGGGCGGCGCACGAGACCGTTGGTGGCGGCGCGGAAGAATTCGCAGGCGCGTTCCAACTCGGTAGCGCCGGGTGTCGGACGCGAGCGCATTCTCGACTCGAGTTGCTCGACCTCGGTGGTGAGGACTGCGATCAGCAGGTCTTCCTTGCTGCGAAAATGGCGATAGAGAGTTCCGATGGCGACGTCGGCTTCGGCCGCGACATCGCGCAGGCGGACCGCTTCGAATCCTCCCTTCTCGGCCAACTCTATCGCCGTGTCCACGATACGGCGCGCGCGCAAGTCCACCTTCGGCGTTAGAACAGGCCGGCGTCCTTGACGCCAGCCGGTTGCCGGGCCGGGTATCGCGTGGGGTTGGCGGCGGGGCTGTGCCGGCGTCGGTGTACACGGCGGGGTCGGCTTGACTGGCCGGCCCAGGCCGTCAAAGAAGCACGAGGAGCGCGCCCTTCAACTGAGGCAACGGATGGGAACCAAGACCGAGGACAGCCGCGAGAAGGCCGGAGGTTGCTTCGGCTGCGGAAGCGGCAACCTGCGTGGGTTGAAGCTGGAGTTCCGGCGCCGCGACCACAGCGTCGTGGCGCAGACGCGGCTGGACGCGAGCCTGGCCGGCTACGACGGTCTGGTTCACGGCGGCATCGTCGCGACGCTGATGGACGAGGCAATGGGGTGGGCGCTGCTCGAACTGGCCGGGCGCTTCGGCGTGACACGTTCCCTCAACGTTCAATATCGCCGCCCGGTAGCGGTCGGCCGAAGCCTGGAAGTGAGCGCCCACATCGTCGAAGGTACCCAGGCCGGTCCGTTGTGGGTCGAGGCTTCGGTCAGGGATTTGCGCGGAAGGTTGTTGGCCTCGGCGATGGGCGAGTGGGTGCTGGTGCGCGACAGCCGTGTGCGCGGGCGCAGCCCGACACCGGTTGCCGGCGCTGGTGATGAGCCGTCGTGAGCGCTGCGTCGAAGGATCGGCCACCGGCCGGGCCGCGCGAAGCGGCGGCGGTTCGCGCAGTGCTGTTTTTGGGCGAGTCGTCGCTGGTCGATCCGGTCGTCGAGCAAACCATTGCGCGCGTGCTGCCGGGGCAGTCCCGTTCGTTGAATCTGGAGGTGTTCCGCCACGGCGAGCGGCCGTTGGACGAAGCGCTGGCCGCGCTTCGCCAGGTCGGGATGTTCGCGGCCGAGCGCTGCGTGTGGATTCGCGGCGGTGCGCCGCGGTCGAAGTCCAAGGCTGACGGCAACTCCAAGTCCAAAGAGGACCAGCAGTCGTTGGAGGAAGACGAAGAAGCCGTGGGCGAAAAGGAGAGGCGGGTCCGCGACTTCCAGGACGATCTGTTTGCGCTGCTCGAACAAGGGCTACCCGCGGCGACCACGCTGCTGGTATCGGCTCCGTCGATGGACGCGCGCGGCCGTGCCTACAAGTGGTTCGCCAAGAACGGCCGGATCGAGGATCTTCGCGTGGAAGTGGTACGCGGCGGACGCCCGGACGCCGACCGGACGCGGCGCATAGTCGAAGCGAGGCTTCACGCCGGCGGCGTCCGCGATTTGGACGGCGCAGCCATCGACGAGATCGTTCGCCGCGGGGGCAACAACTTCGGCGAGCTTCTTCAAGAGATCGATCGCCTCTGCGTCGGGCTCTCCGATCCTGCGCGCCTGCGTGTGGCCGACGTGCGCGGATCGATGCGCGACCTCTCGTCCGCATGGGTTTTCGATTTCACCGATGCCCTCGGGCAGCGCGCTCTGGGTAAGGCCGAAGGCTTGCTGGAGAAGCTGCTGGGCGAGGGGGAAGTCCCGCTGAGGCTCACCGCGCTGCTGGGTACCCACGTCGCCGGCCTGATCGAAGCGCGGGCTATGGTAGCGCTGCTGCCGCGCCGGGCGCTGTCGATGCGCGGGGACGAGTTCCTGCGCGGACCGCTGATGGACCTGCCCGAGGCCTTTCGCCGACGCCACTCGGGGTGGCGCGGCTATTTCCTGATCAAAGCGGCCGCCAACTTCTCGGCCGCTGAATTGAACTCTATTCACAGCGGACTGCTTGCCTTGGACCTGGCGCTGAAGAGTTCGAAGACTTCGCCGTTACTGCTCTTTTCGGGCTTTTTGCACCGGGTCTGCCGTTAACAGCCTGTATTGAAGATGGCGCACGGGCGCGGAGCTGGCGACGCGCGAGGATCACGCCTGTCTACTCGGGCTCGCCCCTTGCCAGTTCGGGGCTCGTGCGCGCGAAACCACTCTCGAGAGACACGCCCGCCGGAGCGGACTGCTGATGCCGGTCAGGCCGCCTACAGTTTCATCCATACGGGTGCGCCTGCCCATGTAAACTCGCTACGGCGTACCATTGACCGGGCCCCTCGCCAGCTCGGCGCTCGCGCCTGCGCTCGTTGTTTTTCGCGCGCCTTGCATCTGGACCATTTTGAACAGGCTAATGGACGGTCTTTCAACAGGCCGTTAGCCCCGCAAGGTGGCGAGCCCGCGGCCGCGCCACCTTGCGAGCGGGTTCGGCCGGCGGCAGGCTCCCCACCCGGGTCAATTGAAAACCGGTTACCGTGTGGTAGCGTGTTGAGTTGGTGCTCTTCGCGCGGGCGAGGCGGCATGGCCAGTGGAGGTGTGGTGGATGGACGTGGGGGCATACGGCCTGTCTCGCAATCCTTTCGAACGTAACCCTGAGCTCGACGAAACCTGCCTGCCCAACCCGCTGGCAGTGCTGCTGTCGGAGTTGCAGGCCGGGATGCGTTCTCCTCAGGGCGTCAGCGTGCTGGTCGGCGAGCGCAACTGCGGCAAGTCGATGCTCGCGAAGATCTTCGCGCGGCGCCTGGCCGGCCACACCCGTGCTGCTTTGAGTACCGCCCCCGGCCCGTCGCTGGCCGACGTTTTCGCCGAATCGCTCGCGCAGCTCAGCGGTGAAGACGTCGAGACGCGCGACGAGAGCCGCCTGCTTCACGAACTCGGTATTCTCGTCCAGCGCCGCGCTCGCGCCGGTTCGGCTTCCGCGATTGTCATCGACGATGCGCAGCGTCTGTCGCCGCAGGTTCTGGCGGGGCTCAGCCGGATGTTTCCGGACGATAGCGACGAGCCGCTGCACTTCCACCTCTTCCTGATCGGTCGTCCGGATTTGCTCGACCGGATGAACGCCAGCGCAGATCGCCTGTTGCTCGAGCACTTGCTGCAGATCTGCCGCATTGAACCTCTCGGCCTGCGCGACTCGGTGCGCTATCTCGAACGCCGCTTGGCGGCCTGCGGCGGCGAGTTGCTTCTGTTGTTCGAAACCGAGGCCATCGATGAGATCGTCGCACTGGCCGACGGACGTCTGCTGGAACTCGAAGCGCTGGCTGCCAGCGCCTTCGAGAATGCGGCACGCAGCGGCGCGGCACGCGTGACCACTGCACACGTTCGCAAGTTGCCGCCGGTCTCGGCCAGCGAGGAGGAATCCGTGGCACCCAAACAACAATCCCTTGGGTTCGAATTCGCAGACGACCGCGTTCGTGACGATTCGGATTGGAGTGACGAAGAAGACGAAGAGTCCGACGACGAGTGGGTAGCCGGGGACGAGCCCGGAGCCGACGAGCCGGGACTGTATTGGGACGCGAACGAGATCTACGAGGACGAGCAATACCGACCGGAGTTGGAGTGCGAGACGCGGTCGGTGTCGTCGGTCGAACGCGCGCCACGTCGTGGTCTGGCCGGAATGGCGGTCGTGACTGCGGCCGTCTTGCTTGCGATGATCTGGATGGTCAAGCGTCTGCCGGGCGATGCGGCGCAGCCGAGTGGCCGCGACGCGCTGCTGTTCGCGCAGCCGCTCAGCTCGCAGCCGCGTGAGATATTGAGACTGGCCGGCTCGAACGAAAGGGCCGACGCAGCGGATCACGTCGCTGCCTGGAACAACGCGAAGGCGGCTGCCGCTCGAGCCGAGCCTCGCGCGGTTGCCGCGGCGGTTGCCAAGACCGTTGCAACCGCCGACTCGGCCGGCGCGACCGCCAAGTCTGATGCGAGACCGGTTGCTACCGCCGAGAAGTCGGACGCGAGGTCGGCCGGCGCTGGCGCAAAATCCCAAGCTTCGCGTTCGGCTCGCGTGCAGACCGCGTCACTCGCGGCACCCAAGACCGTGCAGCGATCAGAGCCGCGGGGTTCCGCCAAAGTTACTCGTGGTCCTGTCTATACCGTGCAGGTAGGTGCATTTCGCACTCGCCGTAACGCCCAGGAGTTGATCTCCAAACTGGGGCCGAGTCTGGCAAGAGCACGGATTCTCAGCGAAGGGGGCTTCTATCGCGTGGTCAGCGGTTCGTTCGACAACAAGATGGCCGCCGTAGCGCACGAAGGCAGCCTCAAGCGAGCGGGACTGACCACCTACGTGCGCACTGCGACGTTCTGAATCAGTTCGTTTCGCGCCACACAGCGCGCCAGTGGCGCTGGTCATCGGCGCCCGGCGCGTCGGGTCAGGCGTGCAGGGTTCTGATGACTTCCTGCCACCAGTCCTCGTCCGTGCCCGGGACGAAAGGAAGATATAGAGAAACGCGCTGCACGCGGCCGTCGAACCGCTTCTTTACAAGTCCGGGGATTTCCTCGCGACGGCCGATCACCGAAAAGGCATCGAGGACGTCATCGGTGACCAAGCCCGCCATTTCGTCCCAGGCTCCTTTTTGCGAACACTCGTGCAGCTTGGGGCCCAGTTCGCTCCAACCGTGTGCTTCGAGGACCGCGCGGTAGGTGCGCGTCGACGCGTAGAACGCGATCTGCTGGCGAACTGCCGAGGAGGCGGCCTCGCGTTCTGCGTCGTCTTTACCCATCACGACGAAGCACGGTGCTGCCAGCGTGATCGCTGACAGCTCGCGGTGGGTGTTGGCGGCGCCTTCGGCGACCAGCGGCCGAATCACCTCGTCGATGTACTTGGTGCTGTTGAGCGGATGCAAGTGGAAGCCGTCGCAGAGTTCTCCCGCCAGCCGGCACATGTATTCGTTGACCCCGGCGATGTAGATGGGCGGCCGCCGCGTGCGGATCGGCCCGGGACTGAAGAAGGGAGTCATCAGACTGAACTGGTAGTACTTGCCGGTGTACGCCAGACGCTTGCCGTCCTGCCAGCAGGTCCAGATCGCGTGCAACGATTCGACGAGTTCTCTGAGCCGGGGTCCCGGAGATACCCACGGCACGCTGAAGCGCTTCTCGTTGTGGCCCTTGACCTGGGTGCCGACGCCTAGCAGAAAACGTCCCTTGGAGTAGTCCTGCAAGTCCCACGCGGTGTGCGCCGTGATCATCGGACTGCGCGGGAAGGCTACCGCGATCGAAGTTCCGAGCTCTATCCGTTCGGTGTGCTCGGCGGCGACCATCAGCGGCAGGAACGGATCGTGGGAGGTCTCGGCAGTCATCAGACCGTCGAATCCCAGACGCTCGGCTGCGCGTGCCGTCTCGGCCACCTTGGCGATCGAACCCGGGAGCAGGACAGTGTCGAGTTTGAGCATTGCGATTCTCCTCTTCCCCTTTGAGTAGGCGAGGGGCGATGCCGATGGTAGCCGAACGGACGAAATTGGCCCGCGTTGCACAACCTCGTGCGTTCGCGGCGTTTCTCGGGGCCTGTTCCAACCGGTTTCGCACGACAGGTGCGCAGGCGCGATCGTCCTGATTTCACCGCTTTGGGCTCGGCGTCGGCGCGGGCGCGGGCTCTCTCTGTGGTTTAGGCGCCGGTGGCACGACGATTGCGGATGTTGCGGTATCAGGGCCGACAGTCGCGGCCCACCCACGGGGAGATACCTAAGTGATCATCGACGACCAGAGCTTCATAGACATGGCAGTTCACCTGCGCCACGCCTCCGAGGATCTGCTGACGGCAGCTCAGCGGCTCTCGCGGCTGTGTGACCCGAAGCTGCCGCTCGCCGGCGACCGCACCGAACTGGTCAACGCTCTCGACTCTCTGGTGGCCATGAACCGCGAGTTCGTCGCCGTCGAGCACGTCATCCGCGTCGTGTGGGACGCCAATCACACCGAACCCCAAGTGTCCCACTGAAGACCGAGCGGGCTGCTAGATCTGTCGGTCTACGAGGTCGCCGATAAGTCCGCGTATGCTGTCGCGGAAGGCCGAGGCAGGCAGCGCGTCAATGATCGAAGCTGCCGCCAGCGCGTGTGCGACGGCGGCCTCACGCATCCGCACCGCGACGCCGCTTCGGTTCAGAGCGGCCAGTGCTTCCTTTATCACCGCTGCGGAGCAGTTCTCCTCGAGGAAAGCGCGACGGACCTCGGGGACTGCCAGGCTCCACACCACTGGTAGCGACGGGTTGCCGTCGATCAGGTCGGTTCCTACGCGCTTGCCGGTCTTGGCAGGGTCGCCTTCGATGTCGAGCAGGTCGTCGATCATCTGGAAAGCGACGCCGATCTCGCGCCCGCATTTCTCCATCGCATCGACTTGGGCGGCCGGCATCTTGGCCAGATAGGCTGCGATGCGAGTTCCCACCGCGAACAGCGACGCGGTCTTGCGTGCGATGATCTCGAAGTAGTCCGCTTCGGTCACGGCCGTGTTGCGGCGGAAGCGCCCCTGAAGGATCTCGCCCTCGGTCAGTTGCACGCAGGCATCGGCCGCCCAGTGGACGATGTTCTCTTCGAAGCGCCCGCACACCTGGAAAGCCCGCGAGAACAGGAAATCGCCCGTGACCAGGGTGTCGGCGACGCCGAAACATACCGGGGCCGCCTCTTTGCCGCGCCGCACGTCGCTCGAATCGATGATGTCGTCGTGCAGCAGCGTGGCCGTGTGGATGAGCTCGAGCGACACGCACAGATCAACCATGTCGGTGACGTCGGTGCCTCCGCAGGCGCGGAACATCAGCAGGGCCACTGCTGGACGCACCCGCTTGCCGCCGGCGTTGATCAGGTAGTCAGCGATCTCGGTCAGGCGCGGTTCGCGGGCGCGGATGACCTCGGAGATGCGCTTCTCGACGAGCGCCAGATCTGCTTCGATCAGGCGTAGCGGAGCGGTCTGTTGCGGGTTACGGGAAGGCGAATCCTGGCTCACGGCGGGCCTTCTCAATCACATCTGGCGGACAAACCGAAACGGCCGGGCGGTCCGCACAAGGGCTTTGCCGGGGGAAAACTTTACACGTGACAGCGCCTGTGACAAGGTCAGCAAAATTCACCGATCGCGCAGGAGATTCGTGGTATGGCCACGCTGATCACAGAAGAATGCATCAACTGCGGAGCTTGCGAGCCCGAGTGTCCGAACACCGCCATCTATGAGGGCGGCGTCCAGTACGAAGGCGTCGACGGCGGCACGCACGATGCGCTGTCGCAGGACGTCCATTACATCGTCCCGCAGAAATGTACCGAGTGCGTGGGCTTCTTCGACCAGGAGCAGTGCGCGGCGGTCTGTCCGGTTGACTGTTGCGTGCCGGACCCGAACATCCCCGAGACCGAGGACGTTCTGCTCGCGCGCGCCAAACAGATTCACCCCGACACGCAGATCCCCGATCCGCCTCCGTCGCGGTTTCGTAAGTGAGGCATCGGCCCGCGCCGAGATTCCGCGCCTGAGGTTCGCCTGAGGTCCAGAGGTCCAGTGGCAAGGCGAACCCGGCGGACCGCTCAGCTCTTGGCGGGGCTGGGACTCTCCGGTTTGTTCTTGTGGCTCGCTCTGAGGGGCCAGGACTGGAGCTCCATACGTTCGGAGATTTCCGGCGCTGATCTGCGCTGGATCGGTCTGACTTTCCCGCTGGGGGTGTACGTGCTCTACGCGCGCAGCCAGCGCTGGCGAATCCTGCTCGAACGTTCGCACGGTCGCGGTGTCGCGATGGTGCCGATATTCTCCGCCTCTGCGATCGGCTTCATGGCAAACATGGTGCTGCCGTTTCGCGTTGGCGAGATCGCTAGGCCTTATCTGGTCGCCCGCAACGCGGACCTGTCGTTGGCGACCACGTTTGCGACCGTGATCGTCGAGAGGGTTCTCGACCTGTTCGCGCTCGCGGTCTTCGCGGTCGGGATAGTCTTGATCGCGGACGTTCCGCCGTTCGTGGCACAGGGCGCCAGGTTCGTTGCGGCAGTGACCGCGGTGGTGTTCGGTGCCGCCTACTTCGTCACCGTCCAGAGGCGCCGTGTCCTGCCGGTTCTCGATTTGCTGTGGGCCCGAGTCCCTGTGGTGGGGCCGGTGGTGCTACGTCTGGAACACGAATTCGTCGACGGCATGTCCGCGATAACAGATCCGGCGATCATGCTGCGCACGATTGCTTGGTCGCTCTACATATGGTTCGTCATCGCGGTCGGCTTCGCGGTCGGCTTCCGCGCGCTGGGGCTCGATGTGCCGTTCATCGGCGCCGGCATAACGGTCACGACAGTGGTGGCGCTGGCGGTATCGGTGCCCTCGGCGCCGGCCTTCGTCGGTCAGTTCGAGTGGGGCTGCAAGGTAGCGCTCGAAGAAGTATACGGCGTGTCGGGTAGCGCGGCGGTCACTTATTCGCTGCTGATGCATACCGCCCAGTTTGCAACTCAGGTGCTGCTCGGGATCGTCTTCCTGGTGCGCGAGGGCCTGAGCCTCGGCGATCTCAGCCGCCTGGATGAGACAGTCGAGACGGTCGGGAAGGGACAGGAGCCGATGTGAAACACATTTTTTCCCGCAAGCGGGTATTGCTCTGTGTGGGAGGCGGCATCGCCGCTTACAAGACCGCTGAAGTCGTTCGCCGGCTGAGTACCTGCGGCGCCGACGTGCAGGTGGCGATGACGCCGGCCGCGCGCGAATTCCTCACGCCGCTGACGTTGCAGACGTTGTCGCGACACCGGGTCGCGATCGACATGTTCGACGGCGCCGACGAAGCCACCATCGGTCACATCACCATCGCCGAGTCCGCCGACGTCGTGCTGGTCGCTCCCGCTACCGCCGACCTGATCGCACGGATGGCCCATGGCCTGGCCAACGACATCGTCACGGCGGCGCTGCTGGCGACGCGTGCGCCGGTCGTGGTTGCGCCGGCAATGAACTGCCACATGCTCGCGCATCCGGCCACGGTGCGAAATCTCGAAATTCTGGCCGGCTTCGGGCATCGCATAGTGGCCTGCGACAGTGGCGAACTGGCCTGCGGCTACGACGGCCCCGGGCGCTTGCCCGACCCCGATGCGCTGCTCGGCGAAGTCGCGGCCGCGCTCAGCGCGAACGACCTCGGCGGTGTGCGCGTGCTGGTGTCTGCCGGGCCCACGCGCGAAGCCCTCGACCCGGTGCGCTATCTGAGCAATCGCTCGAGCGGGCGCATGGGGTACGCGGTGGCTGCCGCGGCCTGGCGTCGCGGCGCCGAGGTCACGTTGGTCAGCGGACCCACGGCATTGGCTACGCCGCACGGCGTGACGCGCGTTGACGTCCGATCCGCCGCCGAAATGAAGGCGGCGCTGGAATCGCGCACTGGCGCGAGCGAGATCGTGGTGATGGTCGCGGCCGTTGCGGATTACCGTCCGGCCTCGGTCGCCAAGACGAAGATCAAGAAAAAAGCCGGCACCGGACTCACGCTCGTTCTCGAAGAAAACGACGACATCGTGGCCGGGCTCGGCAAGATCGCCGGGTCGCGCGTGCTGGTGGGATTCGCGGCCGAGACCGACGACGTGCTGAGGCACGCGCGCGACAAGCTGGTTCGCAAGGGGCTAGACCTCGTTGTCGCCAACGACGTGACGAGGCCCGACGCGGGCTTCGAGACCGAGACCAATGCAGCGGTCTTGATCGACGCCGACGGCAATCAGCAGGAAACGGGGCTGATCGCCAAGGACGAACTCGCCGATCGCATCCTCGACCGCGCGCTCGCGCTCAAAGCAACTCGCGGCCCGCGGAAGTAACGATCCTCCGGCAAAGCCGGAGGCATTCCCGTCGCTGGCCCCTCAAAGGAGCCTGTCCGCGACGGAAGACGGCCCCAACGCCCAGCCTTTGATCTTACTTGTCTCGCGCTGCGGTTTCTCACCGGATACGGTCATTGACACAAACTGCGCCGCGCATCATCAAGCAAGCGCGAGCACGAACGCAACTCCCGAAACTGTCAAACTTCGACTGCCACTCCG
>Ga0172375_10001502_pt1 | contig 37491 bp, 29 predicted proteins | sample LakKiv1m_FD_114537 | JGI IMG/M metagenome (GOLD analysis project Ga0172375, IMG submission 114537) | Freshwater microbial communities from Kabuno Bay, South-Kivu, Congo - kab_092012_11.1m | ecosystem: Environmental > Aquatic > Freshwater > Lake | place: Democratic Republic of the Congo... | reverse complement strand
GGTGGGCTTCAAGGTGGGCGATTACCTCGGCCCTCAGCATTTCACTATCGTGGACAAGTCGGACAAATCAGCGTGGTGGCCCAGTGGCCATGTCAAGCAGCACCGGCAGCAGTACCCGGAATGGAAGGGGAGTGCGCACGCAAAGGCCGGAATAGGGTGCAGTACGTGCCACAGTGTGCACGAGGCCAGAACCAAATTTGCCACCACAATGAACCCCAACAATCTTTGCTTGAGTTGTCACGGGAACGTGAGCACTGATCCCGTCAGAGGCCACGCCCCCATAGCAGGTGCTCCGCAGCATTCAGATTGCATTGGCTGCCACATGCCGCCTACAGGACAGAGCGCCACTCGCGGCGACGAAAGGACGCATCAAATTAGGACTATTCCACCCAAGGTGACAGTGGAACTAGGAGCGGGAGACCCGGGAAAACAACCCAACTCCTGCAACCATTGCCACGCCCATAAGAAGCAGAAGCCTGAGGACCTGCAAAAAGCGTTGGATGAAGGCAAGAAAGCATTGCAGCGATTGACCGCCGTTACCACAGCCCCGCAATGAAAGGGGTCTTCGAATGGCAATAGCAAGGACGTTTGCAGTTGTAGTCGTGGTCGGGATAGTGATGTTTGTCGGGGTGGTAACACTGGGAGGCATGGCGGTTTATTCAAAGCAATCCAGCTTCTGCGCAAACTGCAAGATAATGCAGACTCGATACGTGGCCTGGGAGCGATCCACCCATGCGCGATCGGTTCATGCAAAAGCCGATTGTATTACCTGCCATTCAGAACCCGGAATTATTGGAGAATTCAAGGCTCATCTTAACGGCGCTCGTTACGTGTTCGAGCGCGTCACAGGAGGGCATCAGGGTGCTATCTTGGGGGCAAAAGTTTATACCAGGTCCTGCGAGGAATGCCACAAAGTCAGTGACATCAGAACCAAGAACGCGGGGCACGAAGTAAACCACGTCGCTCATCTTGCACACGATCTGGCTTGCGTGGAATGCCACCGGGACATAGCTCACGGGACGCTGCTTGGAGGGCCCGCGGTTCACGCGATGAAGACATGCGCCTCGTGCCACAGACCGCAACAATACCAAATGGGATCGTGCGTCCTGTGTCACCCCAGGATCATGATTGACAACATTTTTCTGACGGCCAAGCACTTGAGGGCGCCCATGTAGGCCAAGTATCGGCGGTGGAACGGTCGGGAAGGCGCTTTCTGATGAAAGTGCGCAGACGGTCGAGAAGGCAATGCTGCCTTCTCGAGCAAGGTCGAAGCACCTTGAATGGAAATACTTCAGGGAATGCTGTAAAATACCCGTACCACCCGCGGAAGAAACCGTCGCACAGTAAAGGAATTGACGATGGGCATCAAAGATCTTCTGGCAGAAAAGAGGGGAGAGATCCTCCGGTTGGCAGCGAGGTACGGCGCTGCAAATGTGCGGATTTTCGGCTCTGTGGCAAGGGGACAGGCAGGACCTGAAAGCGATATAGATTTTCTCGTTGATATGGAGCCCGGGCGCACCCTTTTCGACCTCGGAGGATTGCTATACGAGCTCCGGGAGCTACTCGGAATGCCGGTAGATGTGGTCCCGGAAAAGGGTCTCCGTGAGCATGTTCGGTCGAACATAATTAGGGAAGCAGTCCCACTATGAGAGATGACCGAGCACGCCTAATAGATATGCTCGAAGCTGTAAGGAGTATTGAAAGGTACGCTGTCCTCGGTAAGAACCGTTTCTTTGAAGACGAGTTGGTCCGCATTTTTATTGTCTATCAATTGCAGGTCCTTGGTGAAGCAGCCTACAAGTTTTCGCCCGATTTCCGAGCGAGGCACGCCGGAATCCCGTGGCCAAAGGTTCTAGGTATAAGGCATGTTCTCGTTCACGATTATTTTCGTGTCAATTATGACATCGTATGGGGAGTTGTCGAAGCGGATCTCCCTCCCCTGAAGGCTCAGCTCCAAGGGATTCTGTTGGAGTTGACGAACTGCGAGCAATGAATTGACTTCCAGGACAATCTCGCTTCAGTAGTCATCAAGTCCGAATTTCAAGTTGATTTTGACTCAGTAACCAGGGGCTTCGAAGGTCCCCCACAAGATTTTTGCTCGTCTTGCCGGGGACTGCTCTTCCGCCACTTGGGAGAGAATTGAGTCCATTCTGTCAAGAATGCAGTGAATCCAGGGCCTCTATGATTCCTTATCCTCATCCGCTTTGGTCTTGTCGCTCTCACTGTTGAGGCGTCCCAGGAACTCGGGGAGTTCCAGCCCCACCATCCTGGCAAGTTCGTGCATGGGAGGGAGGACGCTCATCACACGGGAGCCCAGGTTGGACATCCCGCCATTGCCCCCTGAATCCCAGACCACGATCTTTTCCAGGTGCAGGTTCTTGACCGCTTCAGCTTGAATACCCGCGACCTCGACGAGCTTCTCTATGATCAGCAGCGATGCGGTGAGGGAAGGCTCGCCGCCGCAGGATTCAACCAGGGATCTGTAGCCCTGGGCCTTCCCGTCCAGAATGGCTTGAACGCCCTTTGCCTCGGCTTGCATCTTGGTGAGGGTGGCTTCGGCCTCGCCGGAGGCAATCAGCACCTTCTTCCGACGCTCGGCCTCGGCTTCCACCACTGCCTTCTGCCTGGAGGCCTCCGCAGGGACCACTACCTCAGCGTTGAGCCGAGCCTGCTCGCGGCGAGCCTTGGCTTCTTCAGCTTCCCGCTGGGCGTCTTCCTGAGCCACCCGGATAGTTCCGTCGGCCTTCATGGCCGCGATCTGGCCCCGGCCTCTTGCTTCTTCTTCCGCTACCTTCTGGCCGGCAACGAAACCGGCCTTCCTTGCGTTGGCCTCGGTTTCGGTCTCCACCGCCTGAGCATCCAGCAGGGAGATCTTCTGGCGGCGGTCCCTCTCAGCTTCGCCCTCGCCCACAGCCGCTTCGGATTCCGCAGCGGAAACGAGTTTTCTCTTGTCGCGGTCCGCTTGGGCTTCACCGACCGATGCATCCGCGTTGGCCGCAGCCACTGCCTTACGCTGGTCCCTTTCTCTCTCCGCGACTCCTATCTTCCCGAGTTTCTCCTGTTCCGCGACATCAATGGTGGCCTGGTTTATGGCTTCCGCTGCCGCCTTTTTGCCGAGCGCGTGAATGTAGCCGCTCTCGTCCTCAATATCCTTGATATTCACGTTGATGACGGCTAGGCCTATTTTTTCAAGTTCAACGGAGACAGCCTCGTTGACTTTGGCCATGAAGGCCTGGCGGTCCCTGTTGATCTCCTCGATGCGCATGGTCGCGATGACGGCACGCATCTGGCCGAGAATAATGTCCTGGGCCTGTTTCTTTATATCGTCCATGGTTTGGCCCAGGAGCCGGATCGCTGCGTTCTGCATGATCCCTTCTTCGGTACTGATGGCTGCCGTAACCGTGGTGGGAACCGAGACTCGGATGTTCTCCTGGGAAAGGGCGCTGGTGAGATCAATGGGGACCACGAAGGGGTCCAGATCCAGCCACGCGAAGGATTGAAACACCGGCCATACGAATGCGGCCCCGCCGTGATTGCACTTGGAGGCACCCTGCCCTGTCTTGCCGTATATGACCAGGATCCTGTTTGACGGGCATCGCTTGTATCGCCCTATAAACAGCCAGAAGACTCCGATTATTATCAGCGCCAGCAACAATGTGAGAATCATCCAAGTAGTCATTTCAATCTCCTTCCTGACTGTCCAGGGCTTTGACCTCAAGAGTCCGCCCGTCAACCACACCCACCACTCTGACCTTGGTACCTGCCGGCAAAGGCTCGCCATTCACCGATCGCGCATCAACGTAACTGACCGTTCCGCCGACCTTCACCCGGATCTTTCCGGCACCGCCGGAAGGAAGGTTCATGTATACCACCCCATCTTCTCCCATCGCGGACCAGATGGAAGCATTGCCCCTTTCCTCCATGCGTACCAAGCGGTAAACCAAGTACGAAACAGCGATCATGGCTCCCATGCCCCAAAGGAAGCTGTAAAAGAAAGCCACAACCGGATGCGTCCCCTCCATGAGATAGAGCGTTCCCGCCCATGAAAAAAGGGTCCCGAATGCGATCACGGAACGCACGGAAACCAGCGTGAAAGCAATCTCCCCTCCCCCGTGATGATCGGAATCTGAGCCCGCGTGGTCCATGCCCGTGTGCGCCGCATCGGCATGGCCTTCGCCGTCAAAACCGAGGAACATACCGATGAGCTGCCAGACAAAGAGCACGCTAAAGAACAGTGCAGCAACTGCAAAACACTTGTTCAGGACAGACAACCCTTGCCACCAAGCTTCCATGACTTGTCCTCAGCCTTTGTTAGGAGGGGCACTGCATTCGGCCTTCATCGAGAAGTTGCCAAAAATCCTGACGGATTGCGATGTCCGAAACGGGTAGCGATGTCGGCCCAAGTTTTGGTGGGGCAGGCATCCTGCCTGCCCAAGAATGGCGGGCAAGATGCCCGCCCCACCAGAGCTCAGCCATTATCGGACACCATTTTTGGCAATCACTTTGGTGCGTGCATTTTCATCGTTCGCGGTTCGCCCGGGAAATGGGCGGCCTTTGCGGGCGCGCTCAAACCCTTGATGCCGCCTCAGCGTCCTCGCCGGCGCCCCGTTTGTGATACCTCGAATAGCGGCCGCCGTAGTAACCGAAGAAACCTGCCCTGGGCTCGGTCATGTTCAGGACTGCGCCCAACAACCGGGCTTGGCCTTGGAGGACGGCCTCTCTCGCCGAACGAACCGCCTCCAAGGGGGTACTGGCCTGCCTGGTGACCAGTATCAGCCCATCGGTTGACTCAGCGAGAATGGGGGTGTCTGCAAGGCCCAATATCGGCGGTGTATCCACGATGACTATTCCAAAGGATTTCCTGGCTGCCGCCAGCAACTCTTTGAGGATTGGGGATTTCACGACCGATACCGGATTGTCGGGCCGGCGCCCCGACGGCATGTAATAGAGACCTGGGATCTGGGTCCGGCGTATGGCCTCCATCACACCGGAACATTGCCCTGTGAGCACCTCGCTCACACCCGGGCCTATGTCCGCCCTGCGAAAAAGTATGTGAATCCTCGGATTGCGGAGGTCTCCATCAATCACCAGGACGGTCTTTCTCTCGGAAGCGATGGCCGCTGCCAGCGACACCGCGATAAATGTCTTGCCCTCGGAGGGCAGAGCACTGGATACAGCCAACACCAGGCCTGAACCGCCGCCAAGAAGGCCCGCAACACTATTGTGGACTATCCTCAATGCGTCGGCAAAGGGGGACACGGGCAGACCATAGGGTGACAATTCGACGGGTGTGTTTCTTTCTTCATCCGGGTCGGAGAAGTGCAGATCACCGGATCTGACCCTTGGCACCACGCCCAGGACGGGGATGTTGAGCCTGTGTTTCACCTCATCGGTGGTCTTGACGGTTTTGTCCAGCCTGCCCAGAAGAAACGCCAACCCCAGACCGCCCAGCAACCCCACAAGAGAAGACATCCCTATCATTCTGACCTTGTTTGGATAGGTGGGTTCAACCGGCAAGGTGGCGGAGCTCTCCACCACTATGGGTTGTTCCATCAGGCCGTCGTAGATTTCGGCTTGTCTCACCTGCTGTATGAGTTTCAGATAGAGTTCTCCGTCAGCTTCCGCAGCCTTCCTCAGGACGTGATACCGGAGCGCCAGCGAGTCGCTCTTCATGGCGTCCTGCTTCGCCTTGTGGTACGCTTCCTTGGCCAATCGTTCCTTGTTGCGGGCCGAGTCCAGCGAAGCGGACAGCGAGTCGGTCTCGATTTCCGCAATGGCCTTTTCCAGTGAACGGGTCTTGGTCTTGAGGATTTCCTTCTGGAAATTCCTGGTCCCGTAGTAGCTCCCCATAGACTCGTATTCGGACTTCATGGCTGCAGCTTTTTCTTTGAGGTCTTGCAGGAGCTTGTCGGATATACGGTTAGGCACGATCCGTTTCATTTCGCTGGTCATGTGTTCCAGTCGCCACTTTTCGGCCTTGGAGTCCAGGAACTTCCGGCGATAGGAATCAAGTATTGCGGTACCTGCGCCTGATCCGCCGCCGGCGAAGAAAACCCCGTGTTTTACTGTAAAATCAAGAAGTTCTTGCTGGGATCCCCTGAGCTGATTCTCCGCTTCCTGAAGGTCCTTCTTTAGCCCTTCCGAGAGGCCCTTTGCAAGCGCTACCCGCTCTTGGCGATCTCTCTCGATGTACTCGTCAATGTATTGCCTGAGCATATCCCTGGCCGCAAACGGATCGTCAGCCGCCATTTGCAGTCGAATCAGTCGCGTCCCCTCTTCACCGCCGGCCTCCATCTTCACGGGCAAAGGAGGACGTCGTTGATCGCCCGGTTTGACTTCCTCCAGCGATGTCTTTCCTCGCACCTCATCCGGCGGGAGATTCCTGCCCGCGTCCTGAGGACCGCTTCCCTGGCCAGGAATAGCTCTGAGCCTGCCGAGGTTTCTCATGGGCAGATTACCGGTTTTCAGGAGTTCGAGGTGAGTCTGATAGAAGATGCTGAAATACGCGAATGAATCGAAAATGCTGGACAGGCCCACGGCAGAATTCGGGTTCTGCTCGATTCTCAGCAAGGCGGTGGATACATAAACAGGCGTCCTGGTGAAAGCATAAATTGCCGATCCCAGGCCCGCAAGCATCAAAATGGCTGCTATCAGCCATTTTCTGCTGATGACTGCGGCAATCTGGCCGTAAAGGTACTGCCGAAAATCCGACGACTCGCCAATATAGCCAGAGCCCGTCACACGTATATATTTCAGAGGTACCTGTAGTGCGCCCGCGACCTGCCGAGCTTCAGAGGTCCCGGTTTCCACCTGCTTGATCTCATGGGAAGATTCACGGTCCGTCACGACACGCGTCCGCGGCAATTCGTAGAAGGCGGTTAAGATATCAGTGTGTCAAACCTTATCAAGACCTTATACCCGGCTTCAGGATTTGTCAAACAGGCTCAGGCCCTTCGGTCCCTTGTCCGTAGCATTCAGCTAACCGTCCTGCAGCCACTCCTCCAGCGATATGGGACCGAATCCCCTCTTGTCAACTGGGGGAAGAGCGCGGGAGGCAACCAGTTCCCTCCCTCCTGAAAAAACCGACAGGTGGCCGTCTTCGGATATCACCACCACGGCGATGTTCCGCCTCTCGTGAGAAAACCGCCGGGCACAGTTGTATCTCGCGCCTCGGGAGCGTTCTTCCCCCGTTATGGCCTGGCCGTCGAGAATACATCCGAAAGCGTGCAAACGTCCGGCTGGATCCAGATGGAGTGCGCCGTCAACCCTGGACATGGACTGGGCCAGCCGCAGGTTTTCCGGCAGGGCGAGATCAACCGGCCTGGCCAGCCTCTGGCCTGACAGCCTGGTGGGAGGGTCTTTCATGTCAATGACTACGGTGCAGCCGTGACGGTAACGGACCGAGTCGTTGAGGATAAAGGCTATGATTCTTCGAAGGTCCTTCCTCGCCTGGTATCTGGGAACCCATTCTTCGAGAATCTCCTCCAGGGACTCGAGGTTTGTCTCCACCTGCAACCCGTAGAATCGCCCGTCGGAGACCGTGCAGACCGCGGTGGAACCTATGAAGACCTCGCCCCTTCCGTTCCAGAAATCTACCAGCATGGCCGGGGTCAGGTGCTTCTGGTGGCGGCCTGCGACCCCGATTATCTTCTGTCCTTCGGAGACAAGGCAGGCATCCTGATCCTGGACTATGGAAAGCAGCTTTGTGACGTGCTTGTAATCGTGAATCCTGGGTGCGCCGGCGGGCGGAAATTCGGCTATCAGGTCCAGTTCCGGCAAATGTTGCGAATCCAAAAGAACTAGGCATCCGGTGGCTCGCCGACCCTCTTCTCTTGCTGTGGAGATGCCCGATATGGCGTCAACGATGGCATCCACGCGATTCCTTATCCCGGTTTGCCCGGCCAGGTCCAATTCGCTCTGAAGGTAACGGCTGATAGCCTCCGGAGCGAAAGACTGCAACGCGTTGGCAAGGCTCGGGGCGCTCAGGGATAATCGTTCCAGATTCAGGCATTCATACGATAGGAGATAAGCAGCGTGGACGAGCCAGAACTCGATGAGCCGCTGGGGACAAGCGCTGGGGCGTCGTTCCGCTAACCACATCTGATAGTGGACCGGCGAGGAGCAGAGGCTGACGGCCACCAGCCCGTGTTCCCTGGGATGCCGCCAGGATTTGATGAAGAAACCCGATTCGTCAGTGACCTGCGCAATCTGCTCCTCCCAGGGACCGCCGTCAACCAGGTGTGCTGCCACGTCGCTCTTATAGTCCGCCAGGAGCCTGTGCTGGTCATAAATTCCGAATGAATCCTCTCTTCTCATCTTGAGAATGAGAGCCACCCGCGTTGGGCCCATGAAACGGGACAATCCGCGCCTCACACCTCTTGACAACTGGCGAACAAGAAGTTGCAGGTTCCCTTCAGCGGACAGGTTCTGCGTCGAGTAATTCATAGCGCTAGTTCTTGGTGCAGGACTACTTTCCGCGATTCAGAAACCGCCCCAGCGGCGACCTGACGATCATCTTGTTCACTTTGCGGCTCACGGTTTGAGCCAGCACCATCGGCAAAGCCAACAGGAGCGGAACTACATTGTGGGACTGAAACAACCTTATATGAAAGATCTTCCCGGCAATTCTCAGCAACTGGGCCGGCGTATAAAACTTTCGGGTGATGCTTGCGCTCATTCGCTTCAGCACGCGCCGTCCGACGCCCTCACGGTACAGTATCCGGTCGTCCCCGATGTAATAGCCCGGAGTCGCCTCGACGAGTTCTTTAAGGGGAGAGTATTTCTCTATCCGGAGCTTCTGGTACGTTATGGAATCCAGGCCCAACTCTTTCGCGAAGACCGGGATTTGCAGCATTTCTTCGTCTGTTTCGGTCAAGTTCCCGTAGATGAAATAGCCGTGGTAATAGAAGGGGAATTTGCGGAGGGTCTCAAACGCCTTTCTGACGGTTGCCGTGTCAAAACCCTTGTTTAGCTGGGTCAAGATCCTATCAGTGGGAGATTCAATTCCCAGTAGGAACAGTTTGATGCCTGCTCTCGCAGCAGCATCGAGCACATCGGGATGCTTGTATATCTCGATCCTGGCCTGGACAAGAAACCTTTTCTGTATTCCCTCCTCGGCTATCCTTTCGCAAATCGCCTTGGCCCGCGCAGGATTCACGAAAAAGTCTTCGTCGGCAATAAGAATGATGCCTGCCGACATCTGCCGGATCTCTTCCATTACGGATTCGATTGAACGAGCTGAATAGCTGCGCTTCTGTCCCCACGGGTTCAAGGTGAAGGTGCAGAATTTGCAATTCCGGGGGCATCCGCGGGATGTGAGGATGATGTCGAACTCTTCCCCGCGGAGGGCCAGGCCGCCTATGTTGAAGTGATACCTTTGTTGCCGAAGCGTGCGATCAGGATAACTGTAGGTATCCACATTCTGCAAAGACCGCTGTTCGTTGTGGATCACAGACGACCCGTTGCGGTACGAAATCCCCTTGATACCTTCCAGCGGCAATCCGCGGGCAAGTTCGGCAATGGCGTCCTCCCCTTCCCCTCTGACCAGCACGTCAATTCCAGGGCAGAATTCGAACATCTCCTCGACGCTGTCGGTGGCTTGTTTGCCGCCGACAACCGTAAAAATCTCCCTTGGGAGCGAGTTCACGAGTTCGCAGACTTCCGTGAATTGATATTCCCAATTGATGCTGATGCACAGAAGATCTATCTCGTCTGTCACAAACTTCTTGAGATTTTGAACGTCCCTCAAGGGACCTGGAAGACGCAGGTCCAGCAGGGTGATGCGCTCCACGTGATGCGCCAGTGAAGCCGCGACATATTCGAGACCGGTGGGGGGGAAAACCGCGAGACCCAGTGAGCCGGAATGGCTGTCCCGGTAATACGGGTGAAGACAGAGGGCGTGCCTGTAGAGTGTGCTCAAAAGTCCCTCCTCCCAGGCACCAAAGATCGCAACAACCCCCATAGGAGGAGGCTTGCAACGAGCAATAAGAATGGCTCGTTTGCCTTTCAAGACCGGGCTTCGCCCGGTACACGAGCCACCTTGACACGTGGAAGAGCGAGCTCCCGTCTGGGAGTTTCTTGACAGGGGGTCCGGGGGAAATGCAAGAGTTTTCCCCCGGAGGGTTCTAATACAAACTAACAGGCGAGAGTCCGAGTTGGCGGACTCCCACCTGGTTTTGATTACGCCATTACAAAGAGCTGATTACCATCGGGATTTTCGCTGGTCGCCGCCGCCGCCTCGACGTCCGCCGCCGCCACCGCCGCCTGAACTGTTTCTCGGCCTAGCCTCGTTCACTTTAAGACTGCGGCCGCCCACGTTCTTGGAATCCAGTTCCTGGATAGCCTTAAGACCCTCTTCCCGGTTCCGCATTTCAACGAACGCGAATCCCCGAGACCGACCCGTGAATTGGTCAACGATGATCTTGGCGGAGTCTACTTCCCCGTATGTTTCAAAGAGACCCTTGAGCTCGCCCTCACTTGCATCGAAGGACAGGTTGCCGACATAGATGTTGATACTCATTCTCCAACTCCTTGTGGAATCAGCACTCCATACGTCTTGCGGGAGTGCGTTTGCGGTTACGAACAAGGGCTCTTTGTGAACGGGGATAACCGAATCAAGTACGGCGTGAAAATCCTCGGCACGGGCGCCAATGTCCTACAGCCTTAATCCTTGCATAACGCCCACGGTCCTGAAAAGAGGCCGACTGGAGAAACACAGGTTAAGCTTAACGGGGATATTACGCCAAGAGACTTGCCTTGTCAAGTCGCCTCAGACCCGTCATCAAGGGAATCTTTGCCTTTGCCGACAATTCATTATTCCTTTGCTCCCAAATCGAGTTATATTTTCGTATGCTAACCCAACCCCCAGGCGACATTGAAGCGGGAACTGATCTCGGTGTAATGACTCAATAAGAGTAGGGCCCAACGCTGCTGATTGTCCCGACGAGACATCGGACGGAGGGGTCTGCTGCCGCTTGTGAAAGGAGGACCCTCATGGACTACATGCACATTGACGGCCTGGTGTACTCGAGATACGCGTCCACGCCTCCCGTCATCAATTCCGACATGGCCCTAAAGTACGGGATCCAGGTACCGTGCCTCGCCGAGCCGGGGAGCTTCTCGGGATTCGAGGTGGGGAGAAACGTCAAGCTTCGCCTAGTTATTGACGGTGGCTCCAAGAGGATGACCTGTCACGCCACGATAGACTGGGTGAAACAGGAAGAGGCTACGGGCCAGTGGGTGGTAGGATTCGGACGGCTGTCATTTACGGAAGAAGAGTTCCGCGTCCTGGAAGCGAGCTTCGTGGAAAGAGCCCACAGGGCGATGGAGTTCGGGACCAGCGTCAGGGACAAGGCCAGAGAGGCCAGGACCGTAACCGGGACTGACAAGGTTAAGGAAATCATGAGACTCAAGGCGGTCAATTTCCCGGTGAGCGTCATTGAGGCCATTGACGAAAACCGTGGGGATATGTCTTTCTCCGAATTCGTCACCAATGCCATCCGAGCCTACGTAAAAAAATGAAGCCGCCGCGCATGATCAGGAATGTCCCTGCGTCAACGGCATCGAGGCCGGACCGCGGCGATCGGCTGTATCACTCCTGGGATTGATGGTCAGCCGCCGACTCCGCTGCCGGTAACCTGACAGTGAAGGTCGCCCCCCGTCCTTCGGCGCTCTCCGCCGAGATGGTTCCGCCGTGGCGAGAGATGATTCCGTAACATGTGGCCAAACCCATACCTGTATTTGCGTAGCCCTTGGTGGTGAAAAAGGGTTCGAACAGTCGGGCCACGTTTTCGCGGGGAATTCCCGTTCCGTTGTCTCGGACTCTGAGCACTACCTCGCCCTTTCTCTGCAAAGTCTCCACCCGAACTTCGCCGTTGTCGCCGACAGCTTCTACAGCATTCTTCAGGAGGTTTATCACCACCTCAAACAGCTCGTGAGCTTGTCCCACGACGAAGCAACCCTTTCGAAGTCTCGAGATCATCTCAGATCTATGTTTGAACTTCTCCGGAATGGATCGCCACCAGACCTCGCTCATTTCGATGGCGTTGTTCACTATGTCCGAGAGATCCAGTGCAACGGCCTGCGGAGGCAATGGCCCCTCTTCTTCGCTGTCTTCATGCTCCGCGGGTCTGGCGAAGTAGAGTAGGCTGTCAATAATCGCGGACGCCCGGTCTATACAAGATACGATTTTTGTTGCGCAGCTTTCCCGGAAGTCCTCTGCTACTCCAGCCTCGGTTAGCAGTTGCGCAGCGGAGGACGCTATGGCCAAAGGGTTCCTGATCGCGTGAGCGGTGCCGGCCGCGAGGTTCCTCATTGCCTCCAGTTTGCTTGCTTTTACCTGAAGCTCCTGAAGGCGCTTGTACTCGGTGACGTCCCTCATGAATACCGCTATGCCGTCCACTTTCCGATCCGGGACGAGGACTGGATGAGCGCTGACGGCCATGATTCGGTCATCCAAGATTTCCTCGAATCTTGCTGTAACTCTTTTCTTCATTGTTTCCGAAAGGATCGGCCTGATTCGCCGGCCCACTCCGGGCTCAATATGCTCGAACAGACTTGTTCCGACAGCATCTTCGGTCCTTTTCCCGAGGAACTGTTCAGAAGCTTTGTTCAGGGCCCTGAATTTCCATTTCGAATCGAGGAGAAAAGCAAGGTCCGCGGTGGCGTTGAGCAGCGCCTCCACGGTTTCCTTACTATGCTTGAGAGCTTCTTCCGCCGCCTCACGGTCGAGCACCTCCTGGCGCAACAGTTCGTTGGTCTTTGAAAGTGCTGCCGTACGGCTGACCACCCGGAGTTCCAGTTCCTCGTAGGCTCGGGCCAGCGATTCTTCGGCTCTCCTTCGTTCGGTGACGTCTCTTCCCACGGACTGGAATTCGATAATCTGTCCGTCCTGGTCGAGGATCGCTCGAATTGTCCATTGGAGCCACCGCGGCTCAACTCCGACGGTACAAAGTTGCTCGATGGATACAAGCGGATTATCACGGCTGATGGCCTTCAAGGAATTCTTCAGAATGATTCCGCCCTGCTCGGGCATGAGCCAAATCAAGCTTCTTCCGATGAGATCCGCCTGCCTCATGCAGAAAAATCGGCAGAAAGCCTCGTTAATGAACGTCATAGTGAAGTCGGGACGGTACCGGCAGATCAGTTCGGTCTGGTCTTCGACCACGGCACGGTACCTGGCTTCGCTCTCGCGGAGAGCCTGTTCCGTGCGACGGCTTTCGGTGACATCCTCGCCGTGCACCAGCGCAAGATCCGGCGCCACGTACGCATATTTGACCGCGGCGAACTTCCATTCGCCGGTGCTTCTCATTTGTATTTCCATCTCTCGGAAAATTGTCGTCTTTTCCCTGTAACACCGGTACAAGTCCGCCAGCACCTCCTCCTTATCGTCTAGCAGCTCGCGAGCCGTCTTTCCGATGAACTTTGCCACTCCCCCGCGACTCATCTCGTAGGCGGCGTCGTTGTAATCCACCAGGATTAGATCTTCGCCAATCATCTTCCAGGTATAAGTAGGAATCGGGATAGCCTTGTACTGTGCCCTGAATTGTTCCCGGCTCTTCCTGAGTTCTTCCTCCGCGCTCTTCCGTTCGGTAATATCCCGGCATATCGCCTGGAATCCCGTGATCGTGTCCCCCTCCATGACCAGCTGCACATTTTGACCTAACCATATGGGCTCTCCCCTCCTATTTACGATGCGAAACTCGTTGTAGGTGTCGAGGACGCGTTGCCTGAACTGGGCCCTGTAGAACTGGCCGACTGCGTCTCGATCTGCCGGATGGACAAGTTCCAGGTAGTCCTTCTTGACGAGTTCCTCTTCGGTAAAGCCTGTCTGCCGTGCGGCAATGGGATTCACCTGAATGATCAAGCCCTTAGAGTCGGTAAGACAGAAAATGTCCCCGGCGTTTTCAACCAGTTGCCGGAACTGTTTCTCCCGTTGTCGCAGATCGGCCCCGATTCGCTCCTTCTCTGCGATTTCAGATCTCAGGGAGGCATTGGCCTCCAGAAGCTCTTGAGTCCGCTGTTCGACGCGCTGCTCCAGATCCATCTGATTCCCCAGGAGCTGTTCTAGGACAAGCTGATGCTCCTCGGACAGGCGGATGGAAGAAGCCATGGCCAAGAGTTGAACACCAGTGTGCTCGCCCGGCACAAAGTCTCGTGTGAAGAACAGGCAGAGCGCGCCTGTCAAGTCTCCGTAAACGCGAATGCCGTAACCCAGAAAAGTCTTCAGGCCGTGGCGAGCCACTCGACGGTCCGAAACAGCGTAACGGCTCTCACCCAGCCTGCGGACAAGCCTGATGGGGTCATCCCCGCCACGAAGAATCTCGCCGGCTAGACTTTTCTCAACTGAGGCTTCGTGCTCATAATCCGGGGGAGCATTCCACGTGGTCATGCATTCCCAAGAACCGTGACGGAGTCTGTCGTACACCGCGAATGACGCTCCCACTATCTTGGCGCAAAGAGCCGTGAAGCTCCCGATGTTGACCGCCGGCTCAAGAGTCAGCTTTCCCACACACTCGGCGATCTCTTTCAGTTCCCACAGCAAACGATCCCGGTCTCTGGCCAAGGGCTCCAATTGTCGGACGCGCTTCTTAAGATCGGCCTGCCTGCTGGAGTAATCTCTCCTGGATTTAGTTCTTCGAGGCATCGTGGCCTCCGCAAAATTAAGATACCTTAGATTACCTCAGGAGATTGGAATTGTAGACAGATCTTCTCCGCTTTCGATACAAAATCCCCCGAGCGAAAACTCTCTGCAGTCGTGCAGCCTGCAGATGGCTCTTCAGACGACATTGCCCCGAAGTGTCGATAAATGAGGGCGGGGGAGGGTTTGAGGCCCGTCCCTAAAGCCGTTGACAACCAATCTCAGCTCGCTCCGGGGGCGGACGCGATTGAAGAAACTTTTGACATGGTCTCTGCGGGCTATTATAATCAGCCAGTCCGAGGGATACTCGTGAAGAAACCGGTATTCTCTAGGGGACTCCGCATATCCTTTGAATCAGTCCGAATTGAGCCCCTAAACAGTCGGGCAGGCCAGAGCCCGGCACATTTTCTCCGCAACTGGGAGTGAAGGTCAGGGGCTATCCGTCTTATTTTCGGACCTCGCATCCGTCCCGGAAAATTCTCTTGAGTGCACATTAGGTCTCCAGGGACGAAAGAATACTGCAAGGATGAGAAACACTAAGTCTGCCCGCAAGAACCGTTGACCGTCTCGCCGGCCTCTGGCCGGGTCAGTTTCATACAACCGGCGTTCAACATCCTCTGAAGGAGGCATGACAATGAATCGTAGGCTGAAGACACTGCAAGCCGTGGTCTTTGCCGCGGCGATCCTGGCGGTTTCCTTTTGTCCGGCCCTCGCGGTGGAGCCCATTACCATCGGAGCGCCCCTCTCGACAGCCTTTCTTTACGGCTGGGACGCGGAAAGGGCCATCAAACTGGCGGCAGACGAAATCAACGCCGAGGGTGGGGTCAAGGTAGGTGACGTCAAGAGGCCCTTCAAGGTAGAGGTAATAGACACCCGCGACCTCGAACCGGGAGTTCCCGTCAGCGAAGCCCTTCTTGCCGTGGAGAAGCTCATCCTGGAAAAGAAGACCGACTTCATCATCGGCGGCCCGGTGCGGTCCGAGGCGGCTCTAGCAGCCATGCCCTTGCTGTCCAAGAATAAGAAGGTCTCAATACTCTCCACCGGTGCCCTGACGCCCAAGTACCACGCCATGGTTGCCGAGAATCCTGACAAGTTCAAATACTGCTTCCGGATATCAGGCGAGGCAAAGTGGATGGTGACCGGCGAAGTGGTTCCCTGCCTGGAAGAGATAGGGAAGAAGTTCAACCTTGACAGGCTCTTCATAATGGTCCAGGACGTGGCCCACGCCAGAGCGGGCGGTGAACTCCTCGCCAAAATTATGGACGGCAAGGGATGGAAAGTCTTGGGCGCCCCCGTGGTCTACCCCACCGGAGCGACCGACTTCTCCATGGGATTGCTGGACGCCAAGAAACAGAACGCTCAAGTGATAATAATCTGGATGGACATGCCTGAGACAGCCATCCTGCTCAAGCAGTGGCACGACATGAAGGTGCCCGCTCTTCCGTTCGGAACGATAATAGCGGCTGCCGAGCAGCCCGGATTTTGGAAGGCAACGGAAGGCAAGGGCGAGTACTGCCTGGCCAATGTGGTCAACGCGGGCAATGCACCTTGCAACGCGACTCCCTGGACTATGAAATTCGTGAACGCTTACGAAAAGAAATACGGGATTGAGCCGGAGGGTTACGGCACGTCCTCGAGCTACATGGCCGTCTATGTGCTCAAAGACGCCATCGAACGCGCGGGGTCCACAGACCCGGACAAGGTGGTGGAAGCTCTCAAGAAGACCGATCTTATGGGCGTCTACGGACGTATCCGATTCGACCCCAAGACTAACCAGGTCATAGCGAGTCAGGACCCGGCAGAAGGAGCTGTCGGCACTATTTTCCAGTGGCAGGCCGGCAAACGGGTAGTGGTCTTTCCTCCCAAGATCGCCACAGGCGAGATCAAACTGCCGCCCTGGATGGAGAAAAAGTAACGCTCAGTCTTCAACGTAGAGGCTGTTAATGGATATCATCATCTACGGGGTCATCAACAGCGCAACTCTCGCGTTGATGGCCCTCGGATTCACACTGGTCTACGGTGTGAGCCGGTTACCCAACTTTGCTCACGGTGCGCTCTACGTCCTGACGGGTTACATTGCGTGGCTGCTCAAGAACCGTCTCGGCCTGAGCTATCCCCTGGCCATGTTGTTGTCCCTGGTGGCCACCGGTCTCATAGGCGCGGCCATGTACCAGTTCGTCCTCGTCCGGGTCAGGGGTATGCCGATCTCCGAGATCATAGCCTCTTACGCAATAGGTCTGGCCATTCTGGAAGGTCTGAGATGGGGTGGGCTCAAGGGAGCCACTTTCACCCTGCCCCCTTTCGTGGAAGGCGGAACGGAACTCTTCGGGGTATCGGTGGATTTCCAGAGGCTAGTAGTAGTGGGCATCGGGGTGTTGCTGGTGGCTGCGCTCTGGCTTTTTGTAAACAGCACGAGGTTGGGGCTGGCGCTTAAGGGCATGGCCCAGGACGAACGCGCGGCCATGACTCTGGGCATAGACTCGGATCGCATGGCCGTGGTGGCCATGGTGCTGGGATCTGTTCTGGCCGGTATTGCAGCACTTGTGCTGCTTCCTCTGGGTAACATAGTTGTCGAAGCAGGCTATTACGTGCTCATCATGGCGGTGGCTGTTTGCATCGTTGGTGGCCTGGGAAGCTGGACAGGAGCAATTTTGGCTGCGTTCTTGATCGGTTTTGCCCAGATACTCACCGTGGTTTACCTGGGGACCCATTTCCAGGTTGTGGTCGCACTGGCGGCCATAATCGTCACGCTGATCCTTCGGCCAAGCGGCATCTTCGGCAGGCAGAAGGAACTGGAAGAAAGAGTCTGATCATGGCCGACAAGGCACAAGACCGGCGCAAGGAACGTGTGGATCGAGGCATCAAGGTTCGGACGGACGGAGTCTATGCGATTTCGTCCATTGCCGAGATCAGTTATCTTCTGGTTCCTCGACTGGTTCTCATTGTTGGTCTGCTGGCATTGCCGCTGATTCTCTACAAGCTGCCGTACTGGCAGAAGGTCTTGTCCATTATCTGCATCTATTCACTCCTGGCGATCGGCTTTGATTTCCTGGCCAATTTTGTGGGGCTGGTTTCATTGGGTGGCGGGTTCTACATAGGGGTCGGGGCCTACGCCGCGGCACTCCTGAACACAAAGCTGGGACTGCCGCCAATATTGACCATTCCCATCGCCTCTTTTGCCGGCGCGGCAATATGCACGTTGCTCTTTTGGCCGTGTCTGCCTCTCAGGGGGGTCTATTTCGCCATCGTGAGTCTCATGTTTCCACTGCTTGCCGCTCGGGTAATCGAGGCCCTGGACATCTTCGGCGGCACTGACGGCATCCTCGGGGTGGACGGACTCCCGAGCGGCTGGGTCGAGCAGTACGTGCTCATTGCAAGCGTGCTGGTGATCGTCTTTGGCCTACGCCGTTTGATCAGCGAGGACGTGGGGCTGGTCTTCCAAGGGGTCAAGGACAACGATCAGGCTGTCAGAGCGTCGGGAATCAACATAACCAGGTACAAGGCGCTGGGGGTCTTCATAGCTTCTGCCCTTGGCTGCCTGGCTGGAGGTTGTCTTACTCACATATACATGTGGGCGGGCATCTCGCAGTTTGCGCTTGATTTTTCCATCATTCCCATTGCCGCGACCGTGGTGGGAGGCGGCGGAACTTTGATCGGTCCCGTGATCGGATGCCTGATTCTGGTGCCGATCTCCGAACTGTTGCGTGATTTCGGAACGTTGCGCATCGCTGTTTACGCATTGATCCTGTGCGCGTTCATAGTCTTCAAGAGCGAAGGCATAATGCCCTATGCCACCAGGAAGTACCAGCAGTTCGAGCGGTGGGTCACCATTTAGGAAGGGTCGTCTGTCCGAAACCTGAACAGGCAATCGGGAGCCTCTACTCATGCCCCAGCAAGACAAGAACAACGCCCCCGCGCAACCCTTGTTGCGACTGGAGAACGTCAGCAAAAGATTCGGAGGCGTCCTCGCCCTGTCGGCTATGGACCTGGAGGTCTACCCCGGCGACATTCTCGGGATCATTGGCCCCAACGGATCGGGTAAGACCACCCTGGTCAACGTGATTACGGGCTTCCAAAGAGCTGATACAGGCAAGGTCCATTTCAAGGGCGACGAGATCACCGACTGGACGGCCCACAGGATAGCGGACCAGGGGCTCACTAGAACCTTTCAGGTCATGCGCCCCTATTACAGTCTCCCCGCCTTCAAGAATCTCATTGTTCCCCTCTTCTCTCCCAGAGCTCGCCGCACCGGCGGTTGGCGGGGGGGAGGCAAAATGGGGAGCCGCGACACAGTCGCTGTGGACATCCTGGAAGAGATCGGCTTCGAGCGAGATTCGTACGTCCCGTACAAGATGGCGTCCTCCCTGCCCACGGGATACCTGAAACGCCTGGAACTAGCACGATGTCTTGCTCTGAGGCCGGAAATCATAATTTGCGACGAAGTGTTCTCGGGTCTCAGTATGAGCGAAATGGCCAGCATGGTACCCCTGATGGAGAAGCTCCAGATGGAGGGGATTACTCTTGTCATGGTTGAGCATCGTCTCAGGGAACTGTTCCGGCTGGCAAATCGAGTGGTTGTGCTCAACTTCGGGTGTAAGATCGCGGAGGGCACGTCTGAGGAGGTCATGGCCCTCAAGGAGGTCAAGGAGGCCTACTTCGGCTCTGAGGAGGTTTTCGGCTATGTTTGAGGCCAAGGGCCTGATGGTATTCTACGAGAACATGCTGGCGCTCAACAATGTGAGCCTCGAGTGCGGCAAGGATAGGATCATAGGCGTCTTCGGAGCTAACAGCGCCGGCAAATCCACTCTGATGTACACCCTCTCCGGCATAATGCACGACATCCAGAAAAAGGAAGAGATGGCCGGCGGCGAGAGGATAACCATCAGAGGCGAGATCTTTTTCCAGGGGCGGAACGTAATGGCCACCAGGCCGTCGGAAAGAGCCCGAGCGGGAATAATACTCTGTCCTGAACGGCGCCGAATCTTTCCCGAGAGCACGGTCATGGAGAACCTTCGGATAGGAGGTTATTTGGCCACATCCGCACAAGCCGTAGAGACACTTGATTACGTATTCACCATTTTCCCGGCTCTGAAGCGGATATCCAAGAGGCTGGGAGGGTTCCTGAGCGGCGGCGAACAACAGATGTTGGCCATTGGACGCGCGCTCATGGCGCAGCCGACGCTGTTGTTGCTGGATGAGCCGCTCCTCGGCTTGAGCCCTGCAATTCAGTACCTGCTCGCAAAAGCCATTAAAGAGATCCGAGACCAACGACGAACCTCCATCATCGTTGCCGAGCAGTACGCGCGTCCCGTGATGCCGATCATTGACTACGGGTACATTCTGGAAAACGGAGCCGCCGTCGTGGAAGGCACCAGAAGGGATCTGATGGAAAACCCGGATGTGAAGGCCGCCTACTTCGGGACATGACAGGGAGACCACTCGTGGAGCAAGAACATACCTTTACCCGCTTTGAAAAGGCCTGCACGGCATTCCCGGACAACACGGCAATAGTGTTCCTGGGGGATAAGTTCTCGTACAGGGAACTCAAGAACATGGTGGATAGCTTCGCCACTGGTCTCGCCGAACTGGGCATCAAAAAGGGCGACAGGATACTGGTTTACCTCTCCAATTCACTCCAGTTGGTCATAGCGTTCCTGGCCGCGCAAAAAATCGGCGCCGTGGTCGTTCTCGTGTCGCCGATCTACACGTCCCATGAACTCGAGTACATGATAGCGGATTCGGGCGCACGGACTGTCATATGCCACGACACCAACTTCGGTTACGTAAAGGAGATTATGCCGCGGACCGGCATCCGACACGTGATAGTGACCAATCTTCTGGATCTGGTGGGCCGGCCGAAGAGGGCCATAGCCTTCCTCTTTGACAAGGTCCCTCACGGCAAGGTCCGAGGTGGGCCGGAGACAGTCCGCTTCAGAAGCCTGCTCCAGAAGGAGCCTCGCCCGCCCTCAGTGGAGATTGATCCCATCAGTGACCTTTCGTATATTCTTTACACCGGTGGAACCACAGGGTTTCCAAAAGGAGTGCCGGGCAATCACTGGGGCCACACATCTTACGTGAACGACATCACCGACGTTGTGTTCGCAGGCCACGTGAAGCACGGCGGCGACGTCTATATCGCGGTAAATCCTCTGTTCCACATAATGGCCCTGGGGTTATTCATGGCGTTGGGGCTGAACCTCGGCAACACCACCGTCCTCATGCCGGTCCCTCAGATTGACGCCATTCTCATGTCAATCCAGCGATACCGGGTGAGATGGATGCTGGGGGTGCCGGCTTTGTACCGCATGATCCTGGAGAATGACCGCCAGGAGACCTACAACCTCAGTACCCTGAAATATTGCTACTGTGGCGGAGACGTGCTCCCCAGAGAAGTGCTCCAGCGGTGGAAGCAGAGAGTCGGTGCGCCGATTTATCAGGTATACGGTTCCACCGAGGCGGGCCACATCACCTACAGTAGACTCGACGCCGGCGACCCTGACCCAATGTCAATAGGTGTGCCGCTCCCGTCGCGGCGGGTCAAGGTCGTGGATCCGGACACTCTGGAGACCGTCCCCTACGGTGAAGTCGGAGAACTGCTGGTAACCTCGGAATACGCGGTCAAGGAATACCTGAACAAACCCGAAGAGACCGCCGCTTCCTTCGTGCGACTCAACGGAGATCTCTACTATCGCACCCGGGACTTTGTCACCACGCGGGAGGACGGCCAGATATATTATGTGGAGCGCTCAGCGGACATCCTCAAGCACAAGGGCTATCGGGTTTCGGCCTCGGAGGTGGAGGCGGTGCTCCAGGATCACCCCGTGGTGGTGGGTGCCTGCGTGGTGGGAGTCCCGGACCTCAAGGTGGGCGAGCGCGTAAAAGCCATAGTGGTCCTCAAGGATGACGCCAAGGGCGTCGGCGCGGCGGAATTGATCAAGTTCTGTTCGGAGAGGCTGGCCTCTTACAAGGTACCATCCTATATCGAGTTCCGCGATATGCTTCCCAAGTCAAAAGTGGGGAAACTGCTTCGCCGGGAGATTCGAGACGAGGAGAGACGAAAACAGGAAAAGGGAAAAGGATAGAAACGAAGGCAGGTTGAAGGGGATTACGACTACCTATCAATTACCTGATGGCATTGTAGACGAATCCTCGATAAACATTGCCAGCATTCAAGGCTTCAAATGTGACGTCAAAATGCAGCCCCCGGTACGAATTCCAAGCGTGGGGCTTCTCGGGGTCCACGAACCCCTCGACGTACCTAATCTCCTGATCTACAGCGGACACCCGCAGAGCATTGAAGTGACAGTCTTCGTCGTTGAATCTCATGCTCCTGAGCCGCTTCAATATGCCGGGCCATGTCCTCAAGTGTATCTCGCCGGTCGTGTAGACTCGATCCACCTGCTTCATCCTCTCCAGAATCCAGGCTGAGAACCTATTCTTGTCGGCTCTGGCTCGAAACGCTTCCGTGAAGCTGGGGCGTTTTCTGTCGTCGGAATAAGGCATTGTTTCGGCCTCCGGACCGGAACAAAAAAAGGTGGGAGGGAAATACGCTGTCCTGATTCAGGACGAAGATTTGGCCACCGCCAGCCACAATCTACTCGAACAGATCGTCCGCACCGGCGCCTTCGTCTTCTGCTTCCTTGCCTCTGGTGAAAATTGTCTTGTACCGGGCTGTGACCGCCTCCACATCTAAGCAGCTTCGGCACTCTTGATCCCCATCGCTCGTCGGGTCCTCGATTCTCACTTCCAGTCCCAGCGACTCATATAACTGCTTCATTTCCGAAAGACGCGGTTCTTCGGCCGTGAACCTCCGCACCCAACCGTCTTCGATCAGCCGACGATGTCGCTCGATGGCATTCTCTTTCATGATGGGCCCTTGGAGCTACGCAATGGGGTTCCGGTCCGAGGCCGCCGGCCCAGGACAGATCATTCATAGCCGTCGCCGAAAGCAAGTCCTCTACGAATCTGCCACAGCCGGTGGGGATTGACAAGAGCGGATAAGGACTATCGGACATTTTTTGGCTCTCGCGGCGCCGCCATGCCAAGTTCGAAAGGAAGTACTTATCTCTTGTCTCGATAGGGACGCCCTGGATAATGGATGGTGAACCTCAAGCTCTGGAACTGCTTGGGCAAGCGCATCATATTGAAGACCATCACGCCGATGGACAACCTGTCGAGCCAGGACGACAAGGGCCATCCGAAGTGTACGTTGATCCGACGATCGGGAAATTCGAATTCCACGACCTTCAAGACGGCTATCATGTGCTGATAGACGGTTCTCTTTACAACCACGAGGCGGAAATGATTGGGGGCCAACCTGGGCGGACTCCCGTGGCGAGGGTTGTAGAACGTCACATAGACTTCGTTGGCCTTGGGTGATGAAAGAGCTTCTTCTCGCGGTCTGCGGAAGAAGACGTGAATGTCTTGATCTGAGGACTCGGCCAAGGACATAACTATGGCCATCTGACTGTCGGTCTCGGCTATGACCTTTATTTCTGGCGCCTTCTTCTTGGCTACAAGAAGACCGGCCGCCAGGACCAGCGCGGTAATGACCGCCCACAGTTCGGTACCGTGAGGCTTCATCCATGCCAGGAAGATGAAACAGCTCAAGAAAATAAGCCACATGATCAGGGTCACAAGTCTGCTGGTGTAAAAGGGTATGATCTCCTTGGTCCCCATGAAGTAGCGGTAAATGATGAGAGACCCCATATTTATGCAAAAACTCGCGACCAACCCTATGGCGTACATGTCCGCCAGAATCATCTGGCTTCCTTGAGTAATCAAGATGATGAATGAAAAGAATACCGCGTTCGTGACGTGTATTCGGTACAGTGATTCCTTACGGTTGGTTGCAATGAGCCAATGAAATCCGTACCGTTCAGCGACTCTCTCCAGGAGCTCGCTGGAGGCCACAAAGGCCGTGTTGACCGCCATAATAAGGGTGAGGCTCGCAAGAACGGCAACAGCGATCCCAAAGGGAACACCGTTCACCATGCTCGCATAGTGGGTTATCAAATCGCCTTCATGCTTGGCGAAGTCTATAGGTGCGGCCAGAGCGAGGGCGGCAACAATCGGTGTTACCAGGCCCACAGTGGCGGCCAAGAAGATGTACGCCTTGCCTATCTCTCTCCATGTTCGGACCAATCCGGCCGTCTGAAGGACTGACTCCACGCCTGAATAGGCCAGAACGCAACTCGCAACCGATGCTATAAAGATTCCGTAACTCTGAATCCATGACCCTGTCTGAAGCCGTTGAGATGCATGATTGAACGACTCCGTCAGGCGGCCGATGCTCGCTTCGTCCAGTGACAGGACCCCGCCAATGATAAGGTCCACGAAGATCAAAGCCGCCAAGATGAAGATACCAAAAGTGAACCGGGCATTTTCCCTGATTCCGAGGATGTTCAGGCCTGCCACCCCCCAAATCATGGTCATCGCTATCATCATCTTGGTGTGGTGGGGTACGCCGAAGAACGAAGTGGCATTTTCCACCGCGCTCACGGCTGAAATGCATGCCGTAAGTATGTAGTCCACCATGATGGACGCGACGGCCACGAAGGACGCGGTCGGGCCCAGCACGAGATACGAAAAGGAGTAGACACCGCCTCCGAAGATCTTGTGGTGCTCAAGTATCTCACCTATCTCCACCAGCCTTGTGGTCATGTAGTGAACAAAGAAGGAAGTGAAGATGATGAAGATGATGGCGCTCGGCCCGATAAACCTGAAAGCCTCAGCGGGAGCATAGAAAACGGACGTCAGCTCATCCATCAATGTGATGACGGCCACTGCCAGCCACGTCAACCAAATCCTTCCGTCCTTGTAGTAGGTCAGGGAGCTTGGTCTACGGAGAATGTAGATGAACAGCAACAGCAGGGCCGCGTTCAGCAGAAGTAGCCCAAGGGTCTTCAAGACTATTGCCGGGGATTGGGAACGTTGAGCGTCGGGACGAGAGGCGCGGGGGCCGGGTTGCGTTGTTTACGAAACGGATGGGCTTGAGCGATCGTGCTGACCATGGGAAAAGGCTCCAATGCAGTCACCCCTGAAGGCGGAACGAACCTGTGTCGTTCGAAGGCGACATTACAGAGCATTCCAGCCGTCTGCAAGAACAATTTCTTAACTCCAGGCTACGGCTGGGGAATTCGCGTTTGGTCAGCGACCGGCGCAATCCGGCGATCGGCGTTTGCACCATCAGTACTGGAAGGCAAACCGAAGCATGAAAGCCCCCACGCTGTAGAGAGCGAGGAGCTTCGTTCGGACGGCATCCATCCTGACCCCGCCAAAGACCGGGGCCCTTCCCGCCGTGTCGACAGCTACACTTTTAATCTTGCGGCCGGAGCAATCCGCCTCACCGAGGGGCTCTCTTGATCCGTGCCGGCAAGATGTATGACGGCGATCTCAGGCGGGCAGTTGATACGCCAAGGTATGAAGGTAAGTCCTACTCCCCGGTTCAAGTACATCCGGCTCCTGGCCATATTGTACCAGCCGTGTGTATAAGGAGAGACCACCCTTGCCAGGCTGACCCCATGTTCGGAGCCCGTGCCCGGAAGTATTATTTGCCCGCCGTGAATGTGGCCGGCAAGGACAAAGTCTAGTCCGGCAGCCGAAGCCATGGGAAAAATGCTCGGACGATGTGAAAGGAGAATGGTCAGGCCAGGTCTCTCGGGCTTCCTGGACAGAAAAGTCGTAAAGCCGGGGAATTCCTTGCCCCACATCCAATTGCCCATAGGATCGTCAATCCCGCCCAGGTGAACCTCCGCAGCTCCTTCCCTGAACGACACCCATTGGTTTCTGAGAAGCTTCAATCCGCTGTTTTCAAGGGTTTCCACCGATCGGAGCTCCCCCGCATAGAAATCATGGTTCCCCATGACCGCGAAATTTCCCAGGCGTCTGGACTTGAGCCTCCGCAACACCGGCACGGCCCTTTCCACAGGAGACAAGGGTGAGTGGAACATGTCACCGGTGAACACGACCATGTCGGCCTCGATAGAGTTCAATCCCAGCACCACCTTATCCAGTTCCGTGGTTCCGCAGAACAGGCCGAAGTGGAAATCGGTTATCTGCACAATTGTAATGGGCCTGTTCAATCCCCGAAGCCGGGGATGAAGCAGCTCGAATTCTTCCACCGAGGCAGGACTGTAAGCTTCCACGATTCCGTGTGTCCCATAACCGAAGGTTACGACCACTCCCGCTGCCGCGCTCCATTTCAAAAAAGTCCTGCGTGATAGCGGCGGAAGGCTTGAAAGAGGCCGTCTATCGGGATTCCCAGCGAAGGCGTTGTGATCCGTCGCTGCGGTCGGTTGAGAACATTGTTCCGGCGGGGTTCCAGGTGCCTCGCGCGGCGCGGCCGGCTCACCCCGATTCAACGGCGAGGCACTCACGCATCCTCGCTCGCCCGCGGGGATCATCAACCGGTGGCCTTGAGGCCCTGCGACTCTTGCTTTTGCATTGCCGGCCAGGTCGAAGACGTTGCAAAGAATCCCCAGAGCGAGGAAGAAAAGGCAGAGCGCCAGGACTATCCCCAGATAAGAGAAGAAGGCGACCGCAGCGGCTTTACGGCCAAAAGTATCCGGCGGAAACAGCGGCGACTCAAACGCAAGTGTCACGGCCGCCAGGTTGACGAGCCCCAGAGCGATCAGGGCAGGATATGCAAATCGCCTGGTTATCGGCTCATATCTGCCCACCAAGTAGGTTCTTATGGACGTTACCACGTACCACTGGCACAAGATGGTCATCGTTCCCAGTGCCGACAGCACGAGCAAGAATCTGTCCATGTGGGTCTCCTGCCTCAAATCTCTTCTCTTGGGTAATCATATATCTACGTACTCAAAAATGGAATGGAGTATCTTCAGGTTTCTCGGACCCGACCGGGACGGCCGGCTCACGGCTGAAGGCCGGAAACGTCCAAAAGGCTCAACTCCACGGTCGCAGCTCTACTCCATCGTTCACAATTTTGCCTTCACGCCGCGCCCCGGTGCTTACCGTACGTTGATTGCCTCTCAAGTGGAGCTGCCGTGACCGGCCTTGTAATCCACAGGAGCAGCATCCACAAGAGCCCAGGGTGCATAACCACAGCGGGTTTTCTCATAAGCGCCTCCAAGGGCTAAGTAATCCAGCTGGAGCAATCCAGTTTCGAGATGGTGCCTTGTCTCCAGATTCTTGCCATCTCATACCAGTGGGCTTTCGTATCAGTGAAACCGGCAGGGCACCTCCTCTGCTTCGAAGGGACGACCTGACTTAGGGTCCGTCCCGGAATAACCGTTGCACTCATCGAGAGAAGATGCGACGATAGGGAAGAGCACTGCTGGACAAGCCAGCAGTGGCACCCGTCATTTTGTCACAGTTATTCAAGGACAGTCCCTTAGCTCCGGAGGTACCCCGCCGGCACGACAAAATCACTCGTTTGAACGCGAAAGGGTGTCGCTGTTCTTCACGATGATTCTAAACTTTTACCCCGTCGTCTTTGCCTCCAATAATGGAGTACAGTGCGGGTAATACCAGCAACGTCAAAGCAGTGCTTGAGATCAACCCACCGATGACCACTGTGGCGAGCGGACGCTGCACTTCCGCTCCGGTTCCGGTGGACAAAGCCATCGGTACGAATCCGAGCGACGCAACGAGAGCGGTCATCAGGATCGGTCGCAGTCTCCTGAGCGACCCTTGGACAATGGCCTCATAAGCGGGGCTACCGTCCTTCCGCAACTGATTGATGAGGGTCACCATGACCAATCCGTTGAGTACCGCCACCCCTGCCAGGGCAATGAACCCCACCGCCGCAGAAATGGAAAACGGCATCCCGCGCAACCATAGTGACAAGATACCCCCGGTCAAGCCCATTGGGATGCCGGTAAACACAAGCAGCGCATATTTCACGGAATTGAAAGCACTGAACAGGAGCAAGAAGATGAGGAACAGACAGACAGGCACTACGATGGTCAGACGTTTTCTTGCAGCCAAAAGGTTCTCGAACTGCCCACCCCAATCCAACCATTGACCGGCAGGTATTTTCACCTTCTCGGCAATCTTCTGTTGCGCCTCCGCGACAAACGAACCGAGGTCTCGGCCCCTCACGTTTGCCTGGACCACAATCCGTCGCTTACCGTTCTCACGGCTGACCTGGTTGATGCCCTCGGTGACCTTAACCCTGGCGACCTCTTTAAGAGGCAGAAACTTCCGGTCTTCGACTTCCTGCTTCGCTCTATCTTTGGACTTGGATTTCCCCTCCTGGTCACTTCCGCCCTGTTCAGACAGCGGGACAGGAAGTAATTCCAGCGCCGAGACATCATTCCTCAGACGTTCCGGCAGCCTAACCAGAATATCGAACCGTCGGTCTCCTTCAAAAACCAACCCTGCTTCTCGCCCACCTACCGCGATGGCGGCTACCTCCTGAATATCGTTTACGCTCAGACCGTACCGAGAGATCGCTGTCCTGTCTATGTCTATGTCTATGGCGGGTAGGCCCTCCGTCTGCTCCACTTTCACGTCGGCTGCTCCCGGAATCTTCTCAATAACGCCGGAGATTGCCTGGGCTGTTTTCCCCATTTCCTCGAATTTGTCTCCGTAGACCTTTACCGCCACATCACTACGAACACCAGAGATCAGCTCATTAAAGCGCATCTGAATAGGTTGGGTGAACTCGTATTTGTTGCCTGGTATCTTTTCCAATGCAGCCTCAATGCGCTCTATAAGACTGTTCTTCGGTTCGCTGGGATTGGGCCACTGCTCTTGGGGTTTCAGAATCACAAACGTGTCTGAAATATTCGGGGGCATAGGATCCGATGCCATCTCGGCGGTTCCTGTTTTTGAGTATACCAAGGCTACTTCGGAAAATTTCAAGAGAGCCTTCTCTACCTTGAGCTGCATTTCCGTAGATTGAGTCAAGCTCGTGCTGGGTATGCGCATCGGCTGAATACAGATGTCTTTTTCGTCGAGTGTAGGTACAAATTCCTGTCCAAGACGCCCGAAGATAAGGAGAGAGGAAACGAAAAAGATCAATCCGGCAGCAACAACTCTGTAACGGTACTGCAAAGCAAAATTCAAGGCGGGCTCGTACACACCTTCTGCGAACTTCATGAGAATGTTCTTCTCTTCTTTCACCCTCCCTGTAATAAAGACGGCAACCATGGCAGGAATAACGGTCAGCGAAAGTATGAATGCCGAGGCAAGGGCGAGAATGACCGTCATTGCCATCGGGTGGAACATCTTCCCTTCCACTCCAGTGAGAGAAAGTATCGGAACGTACACGGTGATAATGATGGCCTGACCGAATACCGAGGGTTGAATCATCTCCTTGCTGGCAACCATCACTTCGTGGAGACGTTCCGGGAGAGACAATATTCGTCCAAGACCGTGCTGCTTCTCCGCTAAACGCCTGAGGCAGTTTTCTACAATGATTACTGCACCATCCACGATTAAGCCAAAGTCAATAGCTCCCAGGCTCATGAGATTGCCGCTTATGTTCCACTGAACCATCCCGGTAAAGGCCATAAGCATTGAAAGAGGAATCGCGAATGCCGTTATCAGGGCAGCCCGAAAGTTTCCCAAGAGGACGAACAGCACCACGATAACGAGCATTGCTCCTTCGGCAAGGTTGCGTCGGACCGTCGCAATGGTTGCATCCACCAGCTTAGTTCGGCTGAGAACCGGTTTGGCACGAACGTCAGGAGGGAGGGTCTTGTTAATCTTGTCCAATTTGTCCGCAACTGCGGTAGCTACCGTGCGGCTATTTGCCCCGATGAGCATCCAGGCAGTCCCTACCACCGCTTCTTTCCCGTTGGAGCTGGCGCTTCCCGTCCTCAGCTCTTTGCCCGCCTCTACGGTAGCTACGTCATGGATGTGAATCGGCAGCCCCGATCGCGTGCTCACCACGATGTCCCCGATCTGGGATTCCTCTGAAATTCTGCCGTCCGAGCGAACCACATAAGCCTCGCCTTGGTACTCGATGTAGCCCGCCCCCGCGCTGATGTTGTTTCGCTTTATTGCCTCAATCAAATCCTGAAAGGTGAGCCCGTAGGAAAAGAGTTTCATCGGATCGGGCTGGACATGATATTTCTTTTCATAGCCACCGATGGCATCGACATCGGCAAGCCCTTCGAGACCTTTTAGTTGGGGACGAATAATCCAGTCTTGAATAGTTCTCAGATAGGCAGTGCGCTGGAGTTCAGTGGAAAGTCTCTGCCCTTCGGGGGCCAAGTATGAGCCGTCGTTTTGCCATCCAGGAGTTCCATCCTTAATCTCTGCGCCTTTCCCCGCAGGGTGTTCATAGTCAACAGTCCAGACATATACCTCTCCAAGCCCCGTGGTGATTGCTCCCATCTGCGGCTCAGCACCTGATGGAAGATTCTTTCGGGATTCGATCAGTCTCTCGTTAACCTGTTGCCGCGCAAAATAGATGCTCACATCGTCACGAAATACCGCAACAACCTGAGAAAATCCGTTTCGTGAGAGCGATCTGGTGTACGTCAGGCCCGGAATGCCCGCCAGGGCAGTCTCGATCGGGAACGTGATCTGTTTTTCTATTTCAACCGGAGAGAGCCCGGGAAACTCTGTATTAATCTGAACTTGGTTAGGGGTGATATCAGGCACCGCGTCAATGGGAAGGCGCTGCAATGAATACGCACCTATTGCTGAGACTGCAACGATTCCCAGCAGAACGAGGTAGCGGTGTTCAATTGAGAACCCCAGAAATCTTCCAAGCATGTGCTACAATCCTCCAGACGAAATTCTTGGCCTGCATCAGTGCTCGTGGGCGGCCTCGCCTTTCCCGGCCTCGGCTTTGAGGAGGAACGACCCGTCGGACGCGAACAGTTCGCCTGTCTGAAGTCCGGCAACGATTTCTACGTGTGAGCTGTCAGATCTGCCGATCTTTACGGTACGAGGTTCAAAACCCTCTTCGTCACGTATGAAGGCTACGGGTTTGCCTTCAATGGTCTTGAGTGCGGTTTTGGGAACAAAGACAGGGACAGCCACACGTTCAACGACGATCTTTGCGGTGACGAATAGCCCAGGACGCAATTTTCTCTCAGGGTTGGGAAGCACCACACGAGCAACGGCTGCTCGGGTCTTGACTCCCACAACCGGCTCCACATACTCGATTGTGCCTTGAATGTCTGGAATCCCGTTCCCCGTGGAAATAATCACCTGCTGGCCTTCCCGTACACTGGAAAGGTCTTGCGGGTACACGTGGATATTCACCCACACCGAACTGAGATCGGCTATCACAAAAGCGTCGGCATCTTCTTTGAGCATTTCACCCAGGGCTATGTGCTTATTGATTACGGTTCCTTCAAAAGGCGCTTCTATATCATACAGGCTCAACGAGTTCGGGGGTTGTTTGGGGAGTCTCTGTAAAAAATTTTCAGGAAGGCCTATGGCTCGGAGTTTTTGTTCCGCGGAGTCTCTCTCTATTTCGGCTTCTTCCAGAACGGTCTTGATCTCAAAATATTGTTTCTCCGGGATGGCTTCTTTCTTCCATAGGTTCTCGAACCGCACAAAATTGCTTTTTGCCAAATCCAGCCTCCTCAGGGCAGCCAAGTACTTGGCCTTGGCTTCCGCCAATTCCCGGCTTTCCATAACTGCCATCACCTCTCCTTCGCTAACCGCATCTCCCGCCTTCTTGCGGACCTCACGAACTATCCCTCCCAAGCGGGGAACCATATGGGCCATACGGTCAGCATTGATCGCAACCTCACCGGGAAGACTGACACTGATTTGTAACGTTCCCGGACCGGCAGGGCTGACCTCTATGCCTTCCTCTTTTATAGTCGTTTCGGAGAGTCGAATGAGCTTTTGATGTGAATCTTTTCCATCCGCCCCATGATCGTGGTGGCCTTCCTCGTCATGCTTGTGGTTCTGCTCAGTCGCCGATTCAGGGGCTCCTCCTCGGGAGAGATTCCCTGTTGCATAAACAGCCATAAAAATTCCCACAAGAATTGTCGCTCCGAACATCATGATTTTTGTGCTTTTCATCAGGTCTCTCCGCTGAGTGATTGTCTCATTTTCCCACCAGCCCCACTGTGCCTCAAAGTGACGGGGTGATCACCAAGCCACTCCCTTTCTTTACGCTCTCCGGAATTGAGAGACTGGTGGACAGATCAGGGTACTTTGCCGACTTGTCTGTGCTTCGGTTTTCCTCTTGACAGTATCGGTCTTGAAGACACCCTCGGCAGCCTTCAATTGGGCGTCTATCTTCTCCTGCTCGCCTTGCTGTTGTTTGTCTTGCTGCCTCAGAGATTCCCAGGTTGTATCTCCGGCAATAACAAGACCTGAAGCCATAAATGCGATCACCGTCACCAACAAAACCAACTTTCATATCTCTTTCTCACCTCCGTTGAACCTTGCCCCTTGTGGGCAGATAAGGGGCCGGTCTCGGTTTGGCTTTCCCTTTGCTTTCCGGACGGAACTGTTCTGCTAAAAGCCGTTGGAAGGACGGTACACCCCTATCGGTTTATCCGATCCAGATGTACCCTTGATGGACATGATGGCTCCGTCAGCTTCACGCTCAAGTCTCTCAAACAACTCGTTTTGCATCTTTTGAGACGCCTCTGCACGTTTCCGCTCTTGGTCAATGGCAGAGCGATTGTTGCCGCCGCCTCTCGCCAGCGCAGCTGGGATCGGAGCCAAGAAAACAAACAAGGTCAAGACCGCGATTGCTTTTGTCATTTTCCCTCTCCAGCCCCTGCAAGCGTCATATCTCCGGGGCAGAAGCATAGGTTTTCTGGACGGAGTCCCTTGACTTGCTCAGAGTGTTGAATCAGAAACCAAAAGTGTAATCGTTTTGATTAGATGTAACGCAAAGAGAACAGACCATCACGCGTCTCATTTGCTGGCGAGACGCAGCGTATCTGCTCTTGGAGAGGCTCAAATCAGGAGTACTGTAGATTGGATGGCGCTAAGAAAGCGATCACCTCGATGAGGGTCGAAGGAAACATGAGCATACGAAGGAATAAACGAAAGTTCTGAATGAAAACCTACTAGGGCCGCATAGTGCGCTCCTCGAACTTTCAAAGCCGCCTCTGTCGCCGAGGAATTCTCATCCAATGTCATCGGCGGTATGGAGACATCAAAGCATGGTCCACAAGATTGAGCGTTAGGGCTTCCCATGCCAGGAACCGGATCTGCCGCAGCGGAAGATTGAAAGGAACAACAGAGCGGATTTATTTCTAACACCCCTTCTCCGCTTGACTCAAAACACCAAACCAGATGAGGTTGGGCGAGCGCAGCCATCACGAGGCACATGAAAATCGTGAACCTTGTTCCAATTATCCGTGATCGGGGTCTCGCCATGACGGATCGCCTGACCTTGCCTTCCTGTTCAATCGTTCACGGTACGGAGATTCTTGAAGCCCGCACCGGCGTCCTTGAAACATAAGGTAACAATCTCAGGGAAGGTTTGTCAAGTTGTTTAGAGATCTTGTCGTAAATCTCGGATATTGGACAGTCGCGCCGTGTCCGTTCGGCTTACTGCGCGGCATCGAAATATTGAGCACGAGTGGACCAGCACCCCTGCCCGCTTCTCCGTCGTTCGCTACCTTTGGCAACCTCGATGACCGCCACGGATCGGACCCTTCGCTCACTGTTTGATGTTCCATTTTGCTTGCAAACGCTCAGTAATCATTTTATCGTTGAGTCACGATAGAGCGGAGGAGGACTAATGCCCAAGAAGGCTCCTAAGCAATTACTCGGTCCAGCTCAGCGCCCCCAGGGTCTTCTCGACGGAGAAACTTTCGCCGTTATCTGCAAGGCTCTGGGCCATCCAGCCCGAATCAAGATAGTAAACTACCTTAGGAAAACGGATAGATGTGTCTGCGGAAAAATTGTCGAGATATTGCCTTTAGCTCAATCAACGGTGAGCCAGCACCTGAAGTGCTTGAAGCAGGCAGGTCTGATCAAGGGGGAGGTTGAAGGACTGAACATTTGCTATTGTCTGGACACAGAAGTAGTTGACAAGTTTAAGAGAACAGTTGAATCGCTCTAAGGATTCACCTTAGTGCTCTATGTCGCAAATACGGTTGCGTATTCGGTCCCTTGAGATTGCTTCGCTTCGCTCGCAACCACAAGTCACGGCCATGTCGTTGCGAGGAGCGGAGCGACGAAGCATCCCGAGGGGCGTAAGATACGTCACCAAATTTGTGAAAAGGTGTACTTAGGATTACTGTCTAGCCTCCCCGTCGCGGCCCTGCACCCAAAATCAGCCCTGGTGAAGCAAGAAGAGTCACTCTCCCCTGCCTGCATATTTCGGCCGGCCCAATTCATCACCATATTGGTTCTGACAGCGGTTCTGAAATGACTTCTTCATAAGTCCTTGTGCGGGGCAGAATTTTTTTCTTGACAGCATTTGCCTCAATCGTCTATCGTCGAAGTACGATGAGTAAGGAGATGACCAAATTCAAGGAGCGGCTCCTCACGGACCGCAATCCCGGATGAAAACGAGTCTGTCAACACGGAAGGGTGGAAGTGACCGACCTGAAACCCGCCGGGGGTTCTCCTCATCCTCATCGGCTTTCGTCTATTGGCAACACCATAATGCACACTTGTCACGGAGAAAGGAGATCAAAAATGAAAGAACTACAACCTTCGGAGATAACGGAATCAGTTAGGAAGAGATACGGGGAGATTGCGAAACGTGGAAAGTCGGGATGCGGATGCGCTCCGTCAGAGAGTTGTTGTCCTGGACCACAGAGTGAATCTCCGAGCAGTTCATCATTGCAGGTGGGATATTCCGCTGAAGAGGCTCAATCGGTTCCAATAGGCTCGGACTTGGGGCTCGGGTGCGGTAACCCTCACGCCATAGCTGCCTTGCGGCCGGGAGAGACGGTCTTGGATCTCGGCAGCGGCGCAGGACTCGACTGTTTCTTAGCAGCTCGACAGGTGGGGGAAACGGGGCGAGTCATCGGGGTGGATATGACACCTGACATGGTTGACAAAGCGCGGGAACATGCCAGAGCCGCCGCGTACTCGAACGTCGAGTTTCGTTTAGGTGAAATCGAAAAATTGCCGGTGGCCGATGCGAGCGTAGACGTCATCATGTCAAACTGTGTCATAAATCTTTCGCCGGACAAGCGAAACGTGTTTCGCGAAGCATTCCGGGTCTTGAGGCCTGGTGGGCGATTAGCCATTTCGGATGTGATTGCTACTGCACCGTTGCCTGAAAATGTGCGAAACGATCTCGCTCTTTACTCAAGTTGTGTGGGGGGAGCCCTAACCACAGGCGAACTGCAAACCATGCTTCGCGAGTCGGGGTTTCACGATATACGAATTCAGCCCAAAGACGAGAGTCGCCAGCTCATTCGTGAATGGGCTCCGGGCAGTAAGCTCGAAGACTACATCGCTTCTGCCATGATCGAAGCTGTAAAACCGACGTCCTATAGTAAGTGAGGTCGGAGCGAAGGTCGCGTATCACGGTCGTAGGTCGTGTGTCCCCGTGACGTCGGCCGTTTCCCTGCCCGATACTACGAGTCTTGGTTCGAGTGAGGGGCCACGCGCAAGATTGTTCTTGACCGAGGGGCGAGCGGCGGGGTACGCTCGACAAGAGGACGAAGCAGGCTGGTTCAGCAACGCGACGACGGCCTTGTCACTGGCGGGTCTTGTGGGGACCGCACCGGGATCTTCTCGGGGTTATGGGCACCATTTCTCGGTCCGTTATAGTCGTAAAGACGGCCAAGGGACCGGGATCGCCGCATAATTCCGGATTAGAGCAAGAACATACAAGACAAGGGCAAAAAGACTTCTTAAGATTACACAGAGAGGCAGCATCCAGCGGTCTTACAAATGGTGTGGTGACACGATGAGAGATTCCGGCGCCATTGATATCGTCAGATTTCAGCGCGCTTCAGACCTTGGCAATTTGGAATTCCTCCATGCCACATTTGTTAGGCAGTCCTTTCCCAGACACACCCATGAGACGTTTGCCATAGGGGTCATAGAAATGGGTGTGCAGGCTACTTACTATAAAGGTTCGACCCATATTGCCACTTCCGGAGAAATCTGTCTTGTAAACCCGGGTGAGGTTCATACAGGGTTTTCACCTCACGAATCCGGGTGGACGTATAGAGTTTTTTATCCTGACGCTACGCTTCTTGAAAAGGTCGCAAGAAAGGTTTCAGCTCATGTGGAACCGCTTCCCCACTTCCCTTCTCCTGTAATCAAGGATCCACATCTGTCCTCGAATATCCTTTGTTTCTTGAAAGCGCTTGAAGACTCAGACGTCTCGTTGGAAAGGGAAACTCTTCTCTTGTCTGTCCTTGCGCAAATGGTTCGGAGGTATGCCGAAGCGAGAGATGGTAAGCGCGTTGGTAGGCAAAAGGAGGATGGAGCAGTTAAGAAGGCTCTTGAATACTTGGATGCCCACTTCGCGGAGAATGTTACCCTTTCTGAACTATCAGATATAGCAAGTCTGAGTGAATTCCATTTCTTGCGCGTTTTTCGCTCCACAGTGGGTTTGCCGCCTCATGCGTACCTTATTCAAAGGCGGATAAATTACGCCAGAGATCTTCTCTCCCAGAGCCTTCCTATTGCGCAGGTTAGCCTTGAAACCGGATTTGTTGATCAGAGCCATTTTACCAGGTGGTTCAAGAAAATAGTGGGTATTACTCCGGGTCAGTACCGCCACAACAGCAATTCCATACAAGACCGGAATTAGAACCCTCTGTATGCTACCCATGAGTGCGTCCCAATGCCGTGTAACGGGGATTGGGTAGAGTATTCAGGAGCGGAGGTGTTTACTATGATAAGAAAGTGCAAGGACACAGATTTTCACGTGATTCTTGACATCATCAACGACGGGGCACAGGCATACAAAGGCGTAATACCCGAAGACCGATGGCATGATCCGTATATGAGCCGCGAAGAGCTGAGACGTGAGATAGAAGACGGTGTTCTTTTCTGGGGGTACGAGGAAGATGAAGGCCTGACTGGAGTCATGGGCATCCAGGACAAGACCGAAGTAACACTTATCCGTCATGCGTATGTTCGGACATCGCGGAGGAACCACGGGATAGGCGGACAGATTCTCCGGTTTCTTGAATCGCTGGCAACCAAACCGATACTCATAGGAACATGGGCTGCTGCTACCTGGGCAATAGCCTTCTATGAGAAGAGGGGATATAGACTCGTAGAGACAGAGGAGAAGGATCGGCTGTTGATAAAGTACTGGACAATACCCGAACGTCAGGTGGAAACATCAGTAGTTCTTGCCAGTCCTCAGTGGAGAGGCCTATGAGTGGTGCAAGGCAACATGGCTTATTTTACGGCTATGTCTTAGTTTTCTCAGGATTTTTGGTTATGCTTTTCATGTATGGCACGCTTTACTCATTTGGGGTCTTTTTGAAACCAGTGCTGAACGAGCTTGGCCGGACCAGGGCGTCAGTCTCCGGGGCCTACTCTTTATGCTTTTTCCTCAGCGGCGCCCTTGCCATGAGTGCCGGATGGTTGAATGACAGAATTGGCCCAAGAGTGGTTATATCATGTTCGGGCATACTGATTGGCTCAGGTTATATTCTGCTGTCGCGAACAAACACCATTATGGAACTCTATCTGTACTATGGGCTGCTCGTCGGGACGGGAATGAGCGGCGGCATTGCCCCTGTGCTTTCCACAATTACAAGGTGGTTCCATAAGAGAAGGGGGATGATGACAGGATTTGCAATCGCGGGTGTGGGGACAGGAACGTTGATAGTGCCTCCTGTTGCGAATGTGCTCATTTCTGCTTATGGGTGGCGTATTTCCTTCTTCCTTCTAGGAGCCTGTCGCTTAACGCTTTACAGTCTCGTTAGGTTGGGATATGAGCGGTTCCCATGAGAGACTACCGCTTCATACCGTACGAGCCGGACAAGCCATTGGAGCTTGCACCGGACATT
>Ga0172375_10001501_pt1 | contig 37494 bp, 66 predicted proteins | sample LakKiv1m_FD_114537 | JGI IMG/M metagenome (GOLD analysis project Ga0172375, IMG submission 114537) | Freshwater microbial communities from Kabuno Bay, South-Kivu, Congo - kab_092012_11.1m | ecosystem: Environmental > Aquatic > Freshwater > Lake | place: Democratic Republic of the Congo... | reverse complement strand
CACCGATTACCTGTGTTTCCCAATTATGTTTTTTACAACTGGTTTTCATCTGTTTGTTGTTTTAATTTTTGTTCTTTCAATTCTTTCTTTCGTTTCACACTTCTTTTTCCATAGAGTTTTCCCAAAAACGAAGCCATCAGCATCATAATGCTTAAATTTTCATTATCATATATTTTTATTTTAATATTTTCTTTAATACTATAATCAGGTCGGTACCAATATTTAATACCCCTTACTATGTTTGTTATTGATGAAATGATGCATTTATCATCATTGTCGTAAATTGGGTACTGAGCATTAGAGTTCAGAACTCTATCCACATCCAGAAAAATGATTTTTATTTTATCGGTTGATTCCATTCAGTTGAGTTAAAATGCCACTGATACATTGGCCACATATTCGATTTTTCAGAAATCAATATTTGGTATTGGCGGTCGGTCATATTTTCCGAATTAGTTCCCATGTATTCAGCATACCTGCGCTGTTCGTCAGTTAACTTATCCCACCTTTTTTGTTTATCCTTTGTCATTTGATATTCAATGATTTTACCGGAACGCAGCGTACTTTTATCTCTTTCTGACTGGTCCTTGGATCCGGCGTGCATGTGCTCGGCTGATTGCAGGATTCTCCATGTACTTCTACTTTCTCGTGCGGCATGGAATGCAGACATACTCCGCACATGCTTCCGAGTTTACCTGCTTTATTGCAGATGTATAGCTTTTTCATCGTGATCTCTGTTTGGAACGTAAAGGCACTTTGTTTGCAATGGTCCAGAATTCGTGGTTAGCAAGCCTCTGTGATTCCGTCAAGCTGGCGCTCATTCTGATGTAAAAATCGCTTGCAAGCCAATCGGGGTACTCCATGTTGCCACGAGTCTTGTTGCATTTCCTGCAAGCACAGAGCAGATTATTAGCAACGCTGTCACCCATCATTTCCCACCGTACGACATGATCGACGGTCAGGGGAACGTCATTGGCTCCGCAGTACCTGCAAGCGTATCCATCACGACGGAATACCGCCCAGGAAACTCCCTGTTCGATGTTACGTTGGGACTTGCGAAGGACGACCTTGTTCAGGCCGGTTATTTCGAGCGTATCAAGTTGATTGAATATCTCTTGTAAATCTTCAGTCGAAGGAAATCTGGTCTCAGTATGACAGTCCATCCGTTCTTCTGGGAATACTAGGATTTCCTTGTACGTACCGTTACCGACGATTATGCCGGCAATCGTGTACTCATTACCATACTTTTCTAATTGTTCTTGGTTCATGATTTATTCTTTAAGTGGATTCTATTATACCGATTTTGCAAGGAGTTTTTCCTTCCTTGCGCTTGGATCTGAGCCGAACCATTCTACCAAGCTCTTTGCATAGTGTTCGTCGTTAACGAGTTTCACCAGAACAGGCTTGTGAATGATGTCCTTGTATTCCTCGTTTTCGAGAGCTGCGAGTCCTTTCTTGTACTCTATCTCCCATGCCTTAGCTTTGTTCTTCCTTTCCCATGCTACGAATTCCTCGTCGGAATAGAACAGGATCGTTTCCTTTCCCTTCTTAGCAACGACAAGCGGAGTCATTACCTTGAAAACTCGACCCTGATTGATGAGGTCAGGCCAGTACTTGTTGAAGAAGTTTATGATTGATGCAGAGATATGGTCTCCATCGGGGTCAGCATCCGTGTAGAGGTAGATTTTTCCGTACCTTAGGGCACTTGGGTACTCACCGAACTTTATTCCTAATGAAGCCATCAGCTGAATGGCTTCGTCATTCTTGATCACCTCGGTGTTCGTCATTTCGCTGGCATTGATGAACTTGCCTCGTAATGGAAAGGCTCCGAACATCTGCGGATCCCTGAACTTGCGGACCGCAGAAATTGCAGAATTATGTGAAACTATTCCGTTTTCTAAAATAAAGCTCTCATCGCCGGTGACCGATATGTCAATCATATTGACAAAGTTAACCTCATCAATAGAATCTATGTCAATTAATTCCAAAAAGTTAGTTTCCATTTGCTGTATGCTCTTTTATTCTGTTCATTAATTCAACAATTGATATGCTGCAATTGTCTCGTTTTTTTGAATTTTCGGACTTTGAAATATATCTAAGATTCTCTATATGCCCTATTATATTTGGATGTATTCCATTTAAAAAACCAAATTTAATACTTACTTGGTGATCTAACGATAAATTCTTTTTATTGAATGATGATCCGAATTTTAGATGTGAAAAGCGTAACATACTTTCATGTGTCTCGTCCCATACTAAATGAAGATAAATCAAATAATCTAATCGTGATTCCTTAGGTATGTATGGATTATTGCTATTTATTGCTTTGGTCTCTGCGTGTTTAGAATTTCTCGCATTTATGAATGCTTTACCGTGTTCATAACCAAGTTTTTCTATTATTTTAGAATTTGATGGAGAAATTTTTACTTTCCAATCATTAAATTTTTCGAGCCCAGCATCATTACCAAATTTCATCTGAAAATTAGCTAGAGTAATAGCTTTTCGTTTTGATATTTCTTCCCATATTAAAGATCCATTTTTTTCACCAAATCTATCAATTTGATACTGTTTTGAAGTCCAATATCTATGGTTATTTGAATACTCTTTAAATTTTTCAGTACCCAGTATATCTCCATATTTTTTAACGAAAAACGCCAACCCTCTTGCTTGACTATTTGAATAATTTTCAACAGAATCATGATTTTCGATATAAAATGGTGATTTGTTATTTTGATGTATAAAATTACGGGCTGCTTCTTTAGAAAGATTCATTGTTGCTGAAACGTATTCTATCGAATTGGAATTCATAAAAAGCCCTGGGCACTTAGAATTTCTTCCGTAACAATAGTGTCTATCATAATTCAATTTTCCATTGGTTATGAGGCCGTACCATACATCAGAAATAACAAGATTTGTTGACTCGTTGATATTAAATCGAAGGTTAAGATACGGATTATATTCTTTTTTACAAATATTACATATTCGTATTTCGAAACCTAATGAAGATATATGTTCGTATATATTGATTTTTCTCTTTGCTAATGCTTTTTTGAAAGCTGCCTGTAACTTTGAATCTTTACCGTCTATTAGAGGTTTAGAAAACGATATTACGATTTTTTCTGAATTGATAAGATATTCATATTTATATTTGGTCATCGTTTATTTTTATTTATACGAAGGAACCCTCATAATTCTGAAAGACCGATAAAAATATGTTGACTTGGTTTCAGATTTTTAGATTCAATCATCATAAACTGCTGATTGTTTCTATCGAAAATGCCTACTTTAGTAGTCGAAGTAATATCGAAGGCGTCCCCGTTTTCTAAAAGCATTCGTACTTTGCCATTTTTTTCAGAAATTTTAGTTATCTCATGAATTGCTGAGATAGAAGATAATCGACTTCTCACTAATTTATGACGATTTTTATCCAGATTTTCAAGTTTAACAAAATCAAATCGATCTTCGTCAATCAAATAGACAAATAATCTATGATTTTTTCCACCGATAATTTCTGAACCATTTTTGATTTTTACTTTTAAACCTCTGTCTATTTTTTTAGATATTTGATAAATTTCCTCTATTTTATGTTCTCCAGAAATTACGTAATCTCCAATATTCACATCTTTTAATTTTATGTTAAGAAATTCACCAGTTTCACCCTTAATAATTTTTATCTCAGTATCTTCGTGCAAACAGTTTCCCTCGAATATTCCGAGCACGCAACGTTGACGATCCCTGCCCTTTGCATCAATTAGTTTCAGCACTTTAGCCGTGCCCAGCGATTTATTGAGCTTACGAAGTTCCGTGCGTTCTTCCGCAGCTTTCTTCTGTTCGATCCAATCGAGCAATGATTGAACGACTTCGGATTCGAAAAGAGCTTTGTTGAACTTGTCTGAAACTTTATGAGCGGTTCCGAAATCTTTCGGTTCGGTTATGAGTCGAGTCTTAGTCTGAGAATCGAATGCAGGATTGACGATCGTGCAATTCATGAACAGGAACATGTGAGCCCTTATTTCTGCCGGCTTCACCTCGACCCGGTGTTTCTTCTTTATCATTGCTCGAATCGCTTCGACCGCTTGGTAAAGAATGTAGTTCTCATGAGTTCCTCCCTCCTTGGTCTCGATGGAATTGACGAACGACATGGATTGGAAACCGTCCTTCGAAACGCCGATTGCGATTTCCCAGTCCTTCGACTTTTCCCATGTCGAATCCTGAACGTAGAGGTCAACGTAATCCTTGAACGTTTTGAATTTGAATTTCTCCTTGTTGAACTCCAGTCTCAATCCGGGGTTTGCAGCAGCGATGTCAATAACTCGCTTGCGCATCATCTTCGCGTGAGCTTCGTCTATCGTTTCGAGGCCGAACCTTTCGAGATCAGGGTCGTAAGTGATTTCTGTAAAGCTTTGTGACATTGGAGTTACCTTCGGTTCGGTCTTCTTCGACATGTTGTCGCTGTAAATCTGAAGGAACCGATTCTTACCGTCAGCTGTCTCGACTACGAATCTCTTGGAAAATATGTTGACGGCAGTCGCTCCGATACCGTTGGTGCCGGCAACGATACGACTCTCATCATCGTCGAAATTCGATCCTGCTCGTAGGTTCGAGAAGATCATTTCCGGAATCCAGTGCTTGTGTTCGGTATGCTTGATTACGGGAATTCCGCCATTGTCAAGAACCGAAATGGTACGATCGGTCACGTGAACCTTGATGAGATTCAGTTTTCTGTGTCGTTTGTACTCGTCGACCGAGTTCGAAATGATCTCGTCGAATAGTTTAAGGAACCCCGGATTATAGGTGAGCTCTTCCTTCTCGTAAACTCCGTCGGTGAGGACCCACTCGCTTGCAGTATGCGGTTTAGTGGAACCTATGTACATTCCCGGACGTTTGAGAACGTGCTCTATCTCGTCAAGTAACTGGTATTTCTCGCTAATCTCTTTGTGCTGTTTGGTCATGGTCTATTTTATTTCTATGCAGGTAAAGGTTTTGATTTGTTCAAACGTTCTGATATTCTGTCCCTTATCATTGCAACTTGATCTGCTGTCGGAACAAAATCGTTCCAGTACTCTGGTTTCCGAGCATAAATTTTCCAGTTATCCGCATAGCTCTGAATGTTGTACTTACGTCGCTCGCATTCATCACGCAGTTGTAGATACCGTTTGTACGTATAGAGGCCCTTGTCCAACCAGAACAATTCCTTGAAGGCAATTTTGCCTTTCTTGATCTCGTAGAATGGAGCAGGAATGTCGTCGAATTTATTTTTGGCTAGCCTTTGAGCAAGGCGATGACACACTCGCTTGATTTCGCGGTGTTCGGCAAGTAGATGAGCTCTAGTGAGTTCACGCACGGAAATTCCAGCATTGACTCTAGTCATGCTGATATTGTACCAATTCTATGATAACTTGGAATTACGAGGAACTTTTGTATCTGGTCGTTTCGAACCCAGGATCCCGGCGCAATGGTTTAGGAAATGATTCGAGATCGTCGCTTTTTGGATCGATTTGGATTACGGCTCATCGTCAAAGCGAATTTTTGATTCCTTTAATAGAGCATGCAACCTAGCTACCTCGGCGAAGTCCCTACGGTCTAGAGCTTTATCGATTAACTCTTGTATTTCGCTTGGAGCCAGGTCGGCATCCGCTCTTCCGTGAAACACTTCGGGCTCTACGTCTCTTCCTCTAGGTAAGGTATCATCTTCCTCGTCCTGATATTCATCGTCATCTGCATAAGAATCCGTGTAAGCAGGTTCCTGTGATCTCTGCCATTCTTCGAGCTCTTCCTTTATTAAGTCGATCAACTTCTGAACTTTTCGTCTTGCAGTTGGCATTGCTTCGTTCGCAACAGAGATCTCAGCTTCGGATGGTCTAGGGTCACCTTCGGCAATGGTCCTGTACAACGGGGCTGCAGTCCATATAAGTTTCATTAACTCAAGGAACTCCGCATCAGGAAGGATTCTGGCATCTATCATCTTGCCCCATACGTACTCCCTTCCGTTTTCCATGCTCGTTACTTCTGGAAAGCTGTTCATGAAGTCTCGTAAGTCTGCAGTTGTTAGCTTAGCACGCTTCAAATCTTGAATCTCATCCTTCATTGTGTCAGCATTCATGAATACCTTCGCAATGTCTTCTTCACTCATGTGAGCAAGACCGCCCTGATTGATCAGACCGTAAATTCCCTTAATGGCTTCGTGAATGAGCATCGAAAAATCGAGGCCTCTTACCACGATAGTCGGAACGGTGTTCTCCTCGGTCTGTTCGTCACTCCCCTCTTCCTGATCATCTTCCTTTTCGATCTCGTCGTCCGCCTTTGGCGGAGTCCATTTAATCTCGGAAGCTCCACTGAACCCATCTCCCTGTTCCCACATCTGCTGAGCAACGTCTTCTGGCATTCTCCAGTCCATCGCTGTGGCAATGTCAGTAATCTTTATGAGAAGGTCAAGCATCTGTTTTCCCTGAGCTTCTCCGAATATTTTCGTCATTCCCTCAGTAGCAACCTCACCAGTAAATAGTTTCTTTGCATTGAGGGCTTCTCCCTGAGCGGTCATGTTTAGAAGCTTACGCTTGTGAATGGCATTCTTTAGATCGTTATCCTCGACTTCCTTGAAGGTATGTTCTTCCTGTTCTTCCTTCGGTGGTTTCATCATTTTTTGGATAGCATTGTCGGTCGGGATCTTGATGTCCAATTGCGTGTCTCCAAGGATCGAACCGTACTGATCGACGATCACGTCATGCGCAAGCTGTTCCAATTCCTGTTCATGACCTTTTTGCATTGCTTGGACTTGATGAACGTACTGCATGAAATTCATCATGTCGCGTCCGTACTTACGTTCTATTCCCTGAACGTTATGTTCGGCCCTTTTATTCAGGGACGAAAAATACTCTGGGGACATGGCCGGATTTTTCTGAATGTCAGCTTCGTTTACGAATTGCACGAAACCTTTGAATAACTTATCTTCCATTGAGGGCTTCTAATCTTTTTATGACTTCGTCAGCTTCGGCCTTTGCCGGTTCCGGAGTTTTATGTGGTTGCCTGGTCGGTATTGGTCCAGGTTTGTTAGGAGTTGAAGGTTTAGTAGGAGTTTTTGTCGGAGTTCGAGTAGGAGTCTTCACGGGAGCAGGAGCGTCCATGGTCAACGATTCGAGAAGAGCATCGATTTCAGCATCTACTTGAGTTAGAGATTCCATGATAGTGTCTATCTGATCGTCGGGAACTCCGAGACCCTGCAGAATATCGCGTTGCTGAGGTATCGTGTTCTTAAACTGAGGAAACTTGTTCAGAGCGTTAGGGTACTTCCTAACTGCAGCATTCATGATCTTGAACAATGACATCGTCTTTTCGATGATACGTTTCTTTTCGGATTCGGTAGCTTCTGGTAGAAGTTCAGCAAGCAAGTAAGCTGAGAATTTCGAAGCGACTCCGTACGCAGCATAGAGATCAACGACCTGTTCTCTAGAAAGTGTCGGATTGATACGCGTCCTAACGATATCGAGAATGATGAGGAGCGTTTCTGCGCTCGTCCCCGGATCCAGAGCGTAACTCTGCTTGATGATGTTGACCAGGAGAGTTTTAGTATCGTACGTGTTGAGACCGAGGTCGTACACGATCTTCTTGACCATGACCTCATTCTGGAATTGGGCTTCCACCGCATGAACCAGAATATCCGGGTACCCCAAATTATGGAAATGCTGTTGATACGTGCAACCTCTAGTCGAAGGATAAACTTTTCTGCTTGCCAATGCATTACTTGCTGCATAGGAATTGTTCGTGCAAACTCCATTCTCGTACTGACCGAAGAAGTTCGAGTCATTCAAGTCATGTGAGTTCGTAACTTTTCCCTGGTAACTTACGGTATTTCCAGTCAAGAATAGTGGGGATCCAGGATTCTCAGCGAAATCGAATATGTTTATCTGCAATGCGGCCGAAACGTAACTTGAGAACAAACCACGGTTGATGCACCAGTTAGCAACATCGCAAAGAGCTTTCTGAGCTTTTTCCGTACGTAAGCTTAGGACCATGAACCTATCGTCCATGTAGAGAACTCCAGCTTCTGGATCCAGCTCGGCAATCTTGTCCATCTTCTTCTTAACATCGAGATTCGCGTATCCCTTGATGAAGTTGACAATGTACTCGACCACTTCCTGAATCGGAAGGTTCTCCATTGACTTGATTTTCTGGAACAGGCGGTCCGTAATTTCCTTTCCCAATGCGGTAAGGTGGTGAGCGGCATTCAAGAGAACTTTCTGTTCGCTAGGCGGAAGTTCACGGTACTTAGCTTTAAGCCTGCTCGGCAAACGTTCGATGATCCACTTAGCTTCCTTTTCCCTTTTGATCGTTCTGATTTCGTCGTTCAATGCTTCGAACCCGCTTACTCCATTGACTTCCGGAGTTGCTGAGTACTGATCAACGCTTCTTGATAGTTGCTGAATGATATGCTTTTTGGTCTTGATGAGGACTGCTAAAGCTGATAGATCTTCCAGTGGAACTCGTTGTTCATAATGAAATTTAACGAAAGGCATCACGTAACCAGGTTGATCTTTCAAAATGTCCAAAATGGCTTTATAACCTTTTGAACCTAATGCTCTTTCTCTTTCTTCTGGAGTAAGATCAGCAACGTTTTTACTCAAACGTTTAGCCAGTTCTTTTTGCATGTACACCTTTGCAGCTGCGATGTTCTCGTTTATTGCCATGTCAGCGTTCAACCAGTCGGAAAACGATTCGACTATTCTCTTCATATCGCCGTTTATTTCTTTTTTGATGGGTTTTTCTTCTTCCTGCATTATCTTGGCATCGTCAGGCTTGAATCCCGCGTCGGAATAAATGGCTGAGTAAGCTTTGGCCTGCAATTTTATCAGCTTGCCGATGTAACCCTGGTTTCTAAGTTCCTTGAAGACTAGGTTCTCAATGGAGAATTCTCCTTCTTTTCGAAGGCTTGCATCCCTAATGCTGGATATTTTCTTCTTGAGGACCTTTGCTCTATCGAAAATCAGACGAGCGTCATCGATGTTATCTGCAGTTAGCAGATTGCTAAGTTCCTCTATCTCGTTCTTGTAGGATTCTACCTTGTCGGCCACGTAATGCATGTCGACAGTAGGCAGATCGTAAACAGGTTTATTGATCCATTCGTCCTTTAACAGGGAGTAGATCCCAGAAGAGATCGTGTGTTTCTTTTTGTCCTGAATGTAAAGCTCGACATCGTGTCCCTTGATCAAAACTGGATGTCGAAGGTTCCATATGAATTTTTGACCCTCTAGCGCCTTTTGAACCAATTCAACATTATCGTCAACTTCAGCAAAATCCACATGAACATGAACGTCGAGATCTGAGGTGTCAGACCAGTTGTAGTTTGCCATTGATCCAGTAAGATGGATGTCAACGATTGGCGCGTCAATTTTAAGATCCGCATAAAAGTCATGAGCTATCTGTAAAAGTTTAGTCCGAGTGGCAGGGTCGAACTGACCGTTCTGCCAGAAGTCCGGATTGAGAATTCGGTTGTACACCAGCTTCTCCCTAACGAAGTGCGTGAAATTATTGACATGTCCCATTACCGTTATTTATTCGGTAACGATGTACTGTTTTACGTATCGTTGCCACATGTCAGTTGGGAACTTGTCACGATTCTTGAGCAGGAACTCGAAATACCTGGCATAGAACGGCATTATCTCTGCCGAACCGAATCGATCCAAAGGCTTGGCCGAAACGTCAACTGACGCGGCCTTGTGATTTTCGAAATTCTTAGGGTTGTTGATGTCACCGCTCTGCTTGTGACCTGCTATTTCGTCCGGATCAGACCAGTTAAAACAGTAGGACGGAACGTAATTCTCGTAGTGTTCGTTCAGTTGACCTTCGTCCCTTAGCTTGGTGTACCAGCTAAGACCCTCGTACCCGGTGATGTCTGTGCGAAATCCGATCTCCCTGATACGATCCATCTTAACTATCACCGAAGCTTCCATCGTGTTCTGAACTAACTCGACATCGTTCTGATTGGCGAACATGCTGATCTTCGGCTTCCATGCATCCTTTCCGACTTCGACGATCTTTTCGACAGCTTGCCTAATGTGCCATGGAAGATAAACATCGTCATCGTCTGCAAGCATAAAGTACTCTCCGCTCGCATGAACGATCGCATCCCTGCATATCGCTCCACGATTCTTGTACGGTCTGCCTGTCCGGTAATCGAGATCGTTGTTGATGACCGTTATTCGAGAACCTTCTAGTTCCGAACTGAGAACGAACGGATTCTGCATGTCAGTATTGAATATGATGAGCTCCTTGTTATCGTAATCCTGGTTAAGGAACTGCTCTATTATTCTTTCTACGCACTGGTACCTGCGATACGTCGTGCATACGAAACTGACCATTCCTGGAACTACTTCGAGATCCTTCGGCTTTTCGAGTATCATTTGGTACTCATTCACCCTCATCATGTAATTCTTGTTCAGCAAGTAAGGAATGACCATTGCGCCCTTTCCGACGAAGGTTTCGTTGTTGTGAATGTCGTCTATGAGGACCAATGCACCGTCAGCCAAATTTCTTTCGGCTGCCTTCATTGCCTGAAGGTGATTGAATTCCGATCGTCTAAGATCAGATTCGTCTCCGCAATAATCCCATGCATCGAGATAGAGGAGATCGATCGGTTCGTTGAACGTTTCCAAGAAAGCGATACCATCGTCCCTGTGCAGGTGAATGTTATCAGTCATTGCGTTCAATCTGATGAGCTCGCTCTGGCAGAGGTTTATGCAATATTGGTTCACGTCAACGCTGTGAAGAGTCCCGCCGTATTTCGATACGAACGATCCAAAGACCGTGGTGGAATTTCCGTCCCCATCCGAAGAGTTCGCGCGTTGCATGCCAATTTCAACGATCATTGGATCCTTTTTGTAAATGATCTTGCTAAGGGCTGCAATTATTCCCCTTCTTCCGGTGTACGGTATTTCGAACGATTTTTCGGCTATCATAAATTCGGGTTTACGTATTTTTTCTAGGGATTGGAATCCATTCTCCCATGTGGAGCCGTTCAATTCTTTCGCATGTTTTGCAATTCCTAGTTACTTCGAAGTCAAATGATTCAGGTTCGGACCAATCGTGAAATCCGAAGAAACATTTTATTGCGTCAAGTATCTTTTTCATTCTTCGATCTCCTCGTCTCCCTCAACTGAAGACTGCCATTCGTTCAACATACGGGCAAAGCTCTTCACGGTAGGATCGTAAGGTTCGCTCTCGATTACTTTCACGCACTTTCCAAGGGCGAATGCACAGCCCATGTCGAAATGGGTTCCCTGGGATTTTGAACTGTAGAAGATGTGCACTTCGTCAGCTTCTTCAATAGCATTGAGGTTCTGTGAACAGATCTCCAGGCTGCTGGCTTCCTGATCGGTATCACGGTGAGGCAGGTGAACCGTGTGTCCGTCCTGTTCCAAAACAGCTACGTGATCTTCGAGCTTCTTACGGTAATCATCGTCCATTCCGCGGACGCTGCAAATTACGAAAATTTTCATGGTCTTAAATGTTTGTTTCAAAATACGCTTCTATTGCTTCTTCTACTGAGTAGTAGATCGGCAGGTTTAGGGACTTTGCTAATTCGACTTCGGCATCCGCTCCCTTGCTCTCGCCAGGAAGTCTGAGAACGCAATCACATACTGGAACCCACTCGTTGTCCAGAGAGGTCCATACGTGATACGGCCTCGGATGGGCCATGTGTTGGAAGTGCGAGTAAAGCGGAACGAATGGAGCGAATCCGACGTCTATCAATTTCGCTGCAGCATCGAGCTGAGCTTTGACGTTAACTGCAACGTCTCCAACCGTGTAGGGTGATGCAATGTAAATTCGAATTTTAGCCATATTTTTCAATTTGTTTTGTTATTAGAGTATAGTCAAATGACTCTATTTCCCATTCTTTTATTCGAATGAAAGTGCAGGATAAAAGTTCGCATATACGATCTTGTCTGAGTTGATCTTTCTTTCGTAATTTTCCATATCGATAATGATATGCTTCATCTCATTCAATTATTAAGTTGTACTTTTTCGAATAAAAATCAATAGAAAACCTGCAATCTTAAATTCATTTTCTCCGTACACTCCAGCTAATCCATATTTTGAATTTAAGTTCTCGAAAAACGGGATCGATTTTTCATTGTAACTAACTGATTTACCTTGGCACTTTGCTTGTATTTCTTCTATCCTTCTCTTCGGTATGTCGTAATGGTTCTTGTGAAACCAGCACCTTTCTATTCCTAGTTCTTTTGCCATCTCGTGCAAGTTGGCAATCGAGTACGGAACGCATATCAGGTGCCTGCTATTATCACATAGGTACAACATTCGGCCCTCCAACAATTAAACTACCGATGTCTGGGTCTATTCTCTGTAGCTTTCTAGTTTCTTCCTGTGCTTTGAGAGTCTCCTCGATCAGAGCTTCTACTTTCGGATCGTTAGGATCTATCTTGATCGCTTTGAATTTTCCTGGCTTGAAGAACCTCTTCTTCTTGATCTTTACCTTAGGCGCTTCTGTTGTGGTCGTCGTCACACAGAGTGCCCTCTCGTAAAGCTTTATCTTCTCGAAATAGAAAACTATGTCCTTCTTAGTCTTCCTCACCAGGCCGAACCTAGTGGATATTTTGAACTGCGTTGAGTATGCCTGAAGACGATCTACCAGTTTCCCAATTTCCGATCGGAAGAGTTCTAAGTCCATGGAGCTCTTGTAGTTGTTGCAAGACCGACATGACGGTAACAAATTGTCGATGTGATTAACATCGAATTCGGTAAGGTGACTTAAAAACTTTGGGATTCTCCATTGATTCTTTATACTAGTAAGAAAATTTCGTTGAGATATTACATGATCGATGGTCCATCTCTTTCCTAGTGTGTCTCCACAGTAAGCGCAGTTCCCACCACACTTATCGTGTACCAGTTGTCTGGTTTTTTTATTCATAAATGGAATGGTTTAACAATAGTATTTTGCGATCTTATACTACAAAAAAAGCCGGAAGGTTTCCCTCCCAGCTTTTCGGTACGTGTGTGCTTGGTTTTCTTTTTTTCTTTTTCCGTAAGCCAGCCAGGTTTCAGCCCGCTCTTGAAGAACGAAAGATGTACTGGAAAAATACCCAATAGATTGCGGCAAAGGCCAGAAGGAACACGATGATTTCGATAAGTCTGATCATGGTTGTTAAGGTTTATTTGAAGAAAAATTCGAATGCTTTTACTATGATTGAGATGCTAACTTCGTGGTAGATCAACCACTTCAACCAAACTAATGGAGCGAAAAAGAAGTCCACAATCGCCCAGAAAACGCTGTGATGAATCTGCATTCCTACCACAGCAGTCGCCAATGAGAAGATTGTGTACATCAGACAGCCCTTGAAAAGTTTCATTTGGATTATTTTGAAGAAATTGTACCACAGTTTCTTTACAACGGTCTGATTATTTCTCCGATTACCTCGTTTTCGAAGACGATTATCGTCCATCTCGGATTGCTCGTGATGAGCAGTAAGCCCTTACGATCGAGAGTATCGATCTCGTACTTGAAGTCAACGTGCGGACGATACGGTAGCAATTGACCGTTGAACCTGTCGATCAGGACCTCGCGAATTCCTTCGAACATGCGATGAGTCTTTGGTAATCCATGGCATACGAGGAGGTACCAATAACAGTTCGAAAGGTGCTGGTGATCCATAGTCGATGCTGAAACTTTAGTTCCTTTGAACGTCAACCAGCCCTTTGGAAAATCACGGTTGAATCTCCAGTACTGTTCGGATTTGTCTGGGCTTATTGAATCGTAACTCGCGCAATCGTTATCACGACCCTTTAGGCCGGACTTGCAATCGTTGTAATGACAACATGAATCGCACAAATAGGAAATTGACATACTCTTTATTTTTGAATTAACTTACTTCAGTTAAAAAGATTTGGTCTCAGTAACCACTTTAGCCATGAAATTCTTAACGTTTGGATCGTTGAACGAGAACTTAGGTTCTTCTAATTCGAACGAATGTTTCGCAATGACGTTCTTTTTTGTTAGTGAATAATTGTTTGAATTGTACATGAGATTTCAAAAAGGTTTCATCCCGTATGAAAAAATAAACTTATTTGACCTCATTGATCGAATTGGTTGGAGTTCCATCGCAAACTACGATTCGCTCGGTTGGGAAGTCATCAGTTGCCCGAGTTTCCCCAATCGCAACCTTCTGGACTCCCATGATCTGTAAACCGTACTGAATGATGATGATCCTGTCGCCAACTGCGAAAAGATTGGCCGCAGCTCCGTTCAAGCAGATTTCTGAACCCTTTCCCTCGATGACGTAGGTTTCGATTCGAGCGGTGTTCTCCTTGTCCAGAACTTGGACCTTATCTCTTGGTCGCATCCATGTCAATCTCAGGAGATCGGCTCCGATGGTTATGCTACTTTCGTATTCGAGGTTAGCTTGGGTTACCACGCAATTGTGGATTTTCGATAGCATTCTTTCCTTGCCGTACATGATGATTAGGTTTTGATGTTATTTGATTTCAAATGATCGTACCTGTGTTCGTAACGATACCTCATTTCCGAATTACGTTTTTCCTGGCAATTGTGTTTCTTACAGAAGCCTTCTCTGTCCTTTTTGGTGAAGGTCTGTCCGCAGTACAAGCATGCTGCCTCTAATCTCATTCTATTCGTAATTTTTTTACAAGGTAATAGTCCGGCCCGTACTTTTCGAAGAGTGCAGTTCGTAACTGAGATACTTCTTCTGGTGTTAAGTCCAGCACGCATACGTCAATCAATTCATGATCGCTTGGTTCGAATTCCGATCCAGGAATAGGAAAAAAATAAATGGCATTCTTTTTGCCCTTCGGTTTTAGGGCTTTCATAAATTGGACCATGATGCGTGATATTACCTTACGGATATTGTACTACAATCTAGGGATTCGGACAAAATAAATAACAACATGAAGAAGCTGAAGTACGTTAAACTCTTTGAAAATTTAGTCTCTTTTGGTTCGAAGATCCCCCGACTTCATGAGATCCGCGTAATCTTCGTACGAAGATTCGGCCATGAACGTGTTCACTTTCTGAGAGCTCGGTAATTTCTTCAAAGGTTCTGCGAACTTGGTCTTAATTAAATTGAAAAGTCTACGATTGGACTTAGCATCAACATCAACTCCATCGTATGCATCAGAATCTAAGATAATGACAAAACCTGCATTTGGGTATTTTTTTGTCACCACGTACTTTGCGCCAACAGCAGATCCCAAATCGAAAGCTAACTGATCTCCAGTCCGTAATGGGCCAGACATGATGGAGTCCAGTCGTACTTTGTGAACTTCACCATTGAATACCACAGCGAAAGAAACTCCATCGGTGTCCTGCAACAAATCGTTAGAAACTATTGCCGTATTTGATGGATTGATCGTTCCGTTCAGTATTAGCAACTGAGCCAAATGTGCTTTGTCTAGAAGATTGACTTTTTCTAATTCGGAAAACTCTTCAGCTTCAGTATTTTCATTGACGAAATCCACGAACGTCATTACCAATTCTCTCATGCTTTTATTTATTCGACCGAATAAAACAAGAACGGGCCCGAACCTTTCGATCCGAGCCCGTTAGACTTCCCTTGGGAAATCTTGGCTTTAATCCTTTGGCACTCTACCTGCGACTCCAACCGTCGAAGCTCTGTCAACTGGTATTTCTTTGACATCGTCGTACAGCTCGTCTCCAGAGAAGACAACCGTGATGTAGGACTCAGGTTCTTTCGCTTCTTCCGAAACGTACTTGAAACCTGAGGTACCTGACGTACCCGAGAACTCTGAAGTTCCAGAAGCACCTGAAGGTCCAGAGCACCCACTGTAATACGTGGTGCTTGAACGGAAAGAAGGCTTCCATGACCATTCATCGTTGACGAATTGGTTGAAGTCCGACGGATCGAGAATCGTGATATCGTCCACCGAAAGTTCGAGCATCCTAATGACGAGATCGTAATCCTTTTCGTGGCTTACAGGACGAGTCATTCCGAGATTAGTCTCGAATCTTTTTCCGTTGATAGCTTTTTCTAACTCGCGCTTAAGAGCCTCGCATGCACGCATTCTGAATTGGCGTACAGCTTCCTTGTACTCCTCAACGTGTTTTTGTCTGTTTGCTTTTAGGACTTCTACTAGCCCAGCAGTTTTCAACCTTAAGTTTTCCATTTTTGTAATGGTTTTTTTGATCGGTTGGCGAGTACTTCGGACCATTTGCCTGAGGGCAGGCATTCTCTGACGATACTCTTGTCGGGCAGTATGGCACTGTCTCTGAGAAAATTATACTACGAATCGAATCGAAAGTTTTGATAAATAACAGAGATGAAAGCCCCCCTTTCCTTCAAACTATCAATAAATATGATCGATAAAAAAATGGGAATAGATTCGTGAGAAAACTCAAGTACATCAAGCTATTCGAAAGTGCAACATCGAACAGCGAGGACGACATAGATCAGCTTTACTTATCGGGAATGTTCGACATGATAGAGTACGTTCGAATGTATGCCGAAAACGGCCTGCTAAACTCTAGCAATTGTGCTCGTACCTTTTGGAACATGAACGGGATACGAGTCTACAACTTAGAACACTGTCACTTTGCCGCTTCTAACGTGATTGGTGGTTTCGACCTCACCTTCGCCAACATGCGTAAGTACGTCATGATGATGTACAAGAAGTACGGAGTTAAGTTCGTCTACGCTCCGCAATGGGACACCCTGTTCGTTGGGATCGACGGGTCCCATGCCGAGATCACGGAACACCAAGCCAATCCCATTTGGCCGTACATCAAGGACATACTCGGTCCAACAAAGTTCAACAGCGAGTCGGACAGATTACCGGACTTCGGTTTGGGTTCGAAGTGATCGTAGTTGCAGCATGCTGCAGAACCGTCTACTGGATCGTCGAGCTTGCAGTCGGGCCTTGCATTGGTCTCGTCCCGGTGCAAACATTTCATGCACGATTCCATGTCGTCTTCCGTGCATATTCCCACGGTTCTTAGCACGTCCCGGAGCATAGCTTCCGCTTCGGGCTTGGTCAGCCTTTGCCGTCCCATGAACCAGAAGTCCATCATCCGTCTCAGGTCGGACAGCTTGACAGTTCCTATTACATTGACTGTTATACGTTTATGGTTTTTGTACCGAGTCGATTGCCCCGGTCAGGAGGTTCCACCCGTCGGCTTCGAGCTTCACCGCTTCTACCCGTCCGTCTACGATGGTCTCTTTTACCATGGCTCGTTTCTTTCGGATAACTTACCAAAAACCCGGGACCCCGGTCGAAGTGCCGCCCTACCCAATAAAACCTATCAGAAAAGAAATAAAGACTAACGGACTACATCGGACTATTAAGCTCGACCCCTACATTATTCTTTATAGCATACGACATACACGATACCAGGTACCCGAGACCCGTAAAACGGACCCAGCCGGGTCTAGACGCTTCGTGCCATGAACGGGCTTAGCCCGTTCTAGGGCAGGCCCATGACCCGTGCCGGGTCTAGGGAATACGGTACCCCAACCCCAATTCGACCCCGCTAAGGACGTACACTTTGGGCAAGCCCATACTGGCGGGCGATGGGGGATCCTTCCGGGGAGTCTCGGGTGAACTGTCCTCGGCACGTGGGGATCCAGTAGGACATCGGGCTCTAAAGGTAACACCGGTGGACAGCCCTCTCGCGATGGCCTACAATCCGGGATAAATAGAAACATGGAAGAACAATTAGACTCGCGAGAGAAGCCGGTTCCCGGTACCGTGGAGCCCAAGATCCTGCAGCCCGGTCCGGATGGGTACCCAGGTAGGCTGATGAATCGTAAGGAAGCTGTCAAGTACCTGGGAGTCAGTGCTAAGACTCTCAGGCGGTACGAGTTGGCCGGCGGGATCACGGCCTATAAGAACCAGATAAACGGTAGGGTCCTGTATGCCGAAGCCGAGGTCCTGGCCCTACTAGGGAGTAGATTGAAGCAAAAGAAGTCTGTAGTCCTGTACTGCAGGTCGGCCGTACTAGGGAGTAGATCTGATAAGGGTAACAGTGCGAGAGAGAGGCTGACCCAGCAGGTACGGCGCATGACCCAATACTGTGCTGCGGCGGGGATCCGAATAGACCATACCCTGGCAGACATAGGTCCGGGTACTGGTAGGCTCGTACTTGAAGGTTATAACTTATTGATAGAGAAGGTGTTACGGCACGAGGTGAGCTTGGTGGTAGTCGAGACTCCCGATAGGCTGGCTCGCTGGGGCATGGGAAACATCCTCGAAAGCTTTCTGGCCTGGCACGGTGTCCAACTACACGTAGCATGTCCAACCTTACTGCGAGAGGAATACCAAGAGGAGATCAAGCAGGACCTGACCGAAATCATCTTTGAATCCAAGAAGCTACTTGGAGAACAGGTCTGATACCCAATAAGATAAGTGAATTTCACCCGGCCCTGGAGAGGTATTAGATACCCGTACTAGGGAGTACGGGGCCTGCCACAATAGCAGCCCATTAGCCAGCTGCCCAGGACTTACTAGGGAGTCCCGACCCGGTCGGCAGCCGCTCGTCCTCGTCGTCCGGCTCCGGCACGTACTCGGCATCGGACTTTGCCTCGATCGCCTTGTTGAATTGCTCGCGAAGCTTCTTGATCTGGTACTCCATCTCTTCCAGGGCCCAGTCGGCATACTTGTAATCGAAGGTCTTGAGGTATCCAAGGAAATCGTTGAACTCGGACCGGATCGAGTAGGCTAGGATCCCAACCATGTCTTCTCGGTGTCCAACACCCCAGCCTGCTCCAGCTTGAACAAATGGTACAGGTCCGGGGAGTAATGATCGCTTAAGGACTCGTTTACTGGCTTGCAGAATTCGTTGAATCTCTTAACTGTCTCGCTCATACGGCTTCGTATATTTCTGGATGTTGGCGGCCCCATTCCCTGAGGATCTTACCGGCGGTTCCGTTGGCCTCGTTTTCGCAGTCAGACCCGTCCGCACCGTCTAGGGAGTCCCCACGGTCCCGCTGTGCATGGTGCACCAGCTCATGAGCTAAGCTCCTGTACCAGTCTGCCCGTAACCGCTTGCCCCGCAGGATCCAGATGTAATTATCGGCTGGGTCCGGGAAGTAGCCGGCCATGGACTTCATCTCGATTGCCTTGACATGATCGTTGGATAGTAGGATCTTGGCCTTCTGCTTGTAACCAAGCTGACTCTTGCAGAATGCTATGAATTCTTGCAATGCTGGATCCTTAACTGGTCTGGAGTTAGTGGAGTCTAGGTTCATGAAGTTATTTATACGTTTCTCTAGGGCCGGAAAATCCCCCCAGTACTGGACGGTCTGGGATACTCATGGCCGTGCGGCATGGTGAATCGGTCCGGATATATAAAATAAACCTACATCCCATGGCAAAGAATTCAACTCAGGTGACGAGGTACCGCGCGGTAGCTACGAACAAAGGGCCGGGCGTGCATGCTAAGGCTGGATCCTCAAAGAACAAGAGGTCCAAGAATTACCGTAAACCGTACGTCGGACAGGGCTGAGCAAATATTATATTAAGTTCAAAGATAAATAAAAAAAAAAAAATCAAAATGAAAATCTACAAGTTTAACGAATGGTTAAATGAAAATGCTAATAATGACAAACTCATTAGAGCTTTTTCAGAAAAAATTGGGTCTGAACGAAATACTCTAGCCGATGATATAGAAGCGATAAAAAGTCAGCTAGAGGGAGAAGAATTAGCAACATGGATGAGCGGAGCAAAAGCTATTACTAAGGAACTTGAAGCTGTTCCTACTGAGATTCTTTCGCTCGGAGAAATCAATGATGAGGAAAACGAAGGAAATTTTGACGATCTTGAATTCGGAGAGGAAATTTGGAACGATGACCTTCACAGCAATTCACCAGGTAGTAACCAAATTTACTCCGGTACTTGGCAGAATAATAAAGTATGTATCTGGACTAGTCCAAATGAGGGAGAATTTATCTACTCGGTAAAGCACTAATAAATCATATCACATGAAAAAAAAGGACCTCCTTACTAGGGAGTCCCTTTCTTCTTTTTGGTTAAGTAGCCTGTTAGATTCCTTCTTGATCCTGACCCGGTCCTACCGTGACATTGGCCTGCGGTTCAGGTCTGTTCGCTAACTTCCTCTTGAACCTTGCCCATTCGGACTCCATGAACAGAGTACCTTTTATTACGAGAGCAATTGCCAGGTCGGTCTGAGTTTCGTTGTACTCTTTCTTCGTCCTGCAGAAGGTCATGAACCTCTTGAAGGTAACACCGAGATTCTTGCCGCTTGAATTGTAGAAACTCATGAAAATGGACTTGAGCTCCCGGATGTTTTCCGGATTCTTAACGCTTCCCACGGTAATTTTCCTTGGCGGTTTCAAGCCAGCGAAATGAACGGCTTCGTCCGCCATTGCTTTAACTTCGGCAGGAGCCATTTCTTTGAATCGGTTATGTGCTTTGATTATCTTTGGATACAGAACTTCGCTCTCCGATTCTCCCATGTCCTTTTGTAATCTCATGAACTTGGCGGTCGTACGTGTAACGGTCATTTCCTTAAGCTCCATTGCCTTGGTTAAAAGACCGTATGTAGCTTTGGTCCAGTCTCCAGCTTCCAATGCTTGACGCCTTTCGTCCCTTAGCACGGTAAGCTGAGCTTGATCTTCAACGCGTGTCCTGTCCTGCTTCCAATTTATTCTATCCTTTGCTTTGATCCACATTGCGGCCATCTGTTCGTCGGTAAGAACGTCAAGACCGCGCTTGTAAGCTCTTAATTCTCCGGGCGTCATTTCCCGTTCAGCGGCTTCTTCTGCTTCGTCGTCCTCATCGCGAGGTTCTTCGTTACCTTCTTCTGGAGTTTCGTCGTCGATTGGATCCACTGGAACCGGAGATTCATTCAATCCCTTGAACCTTGACTTGTCGAGTTCTTCAAATACCTTGACATATTTTCGTTTCATTCGAGTAGTTTTTTATTTATTTATATCCCAGTACTAGGGAGTAAGAACCGTACAGCAAAAAAGAATGGGGCCGTAGCCCCATTCAAGAGTCCAATTAAGGTTTAAAGGTTTGCAAGTTCTGCATGCTGCAGGTCCCACTTGCCGACGAAGAGGTTACCACCTTCGGCCTTGAACTTTTTGGGGTTCGTCATTGGGAAGGTTGACTTGTGAGAACCGAGCCAGGTCATGTCGTTCACGAGGTCCCAGATGGTATGTCCGGTCTTGATGAACTTCTTTTGGTCCGGTGAGAGGTCCCTCGGGTTGAATCCCTTGACAATGATACGCCTTTCGGTTTCTTCGAGGTGAGGGAACAGCTGGGCCTTTGCTGCTTTGGCCAGCCAGATTTTGCGGTCGGAATCTTCCTCAACCAACTGAGCTTCGACGAGGTCGAATGCCTTGGACATTTCTGCGAGGCTTGCAGGCGTGTTCATAGCTTCGTTAAGCTTATTCTGGAAAGAGACCGGCACGAATCCGTCGCGAGCCCAGATATGGGCCTGGTTCAGGATGTCGCGGAAAGCATTGGGACCGGCCGAACCACTACCGCCTCCCTTTCCAAGGTCGGGGCCATCTCCCGTCGGAGTTCTGGTGATCATGCCGTTGGAACAAGCCAAGCGGTACATGAAGTCCTTGATCTCGGACGTATTGTGTCTGTTTACTAGGGAGACCCCGAAACGGAAGACCTCGCCCGGACCGAGGCGTTCGAAGCCTGCGTCCTTTGCATGCACGAGGTTAATGCTCATGTTCCCGTTGCCAGTGTTGTCGATCGACTCGACGCTGAGACCCGGAACTTCGTTCAGCAGGGTTTCTGCTGTAGCGAAGAGGGTATCGTTGGTCAGTCGGCTGTAGCGGTCGGCTACTACGATGTTCATGATGACGTGCTGGTCCTGATCGCCAATGAGGAGGAAGTCCTTTCCGCCGTCACGACTTTCTGCATATGCCTTCACGGCTTCGAGCAGCTTGATCTGGATTGCCTTATCCTCGTGCTTCGCCATGCGGTTCATGAGGCTGATGTTCAGGTTCACCACCTGTCCGAGGCGGTTGAAGAAGCTTCTGGACACGGGTACACTGTGTCCATGGATGTGGATGCAGCCATTCTCGATCGACTTGTCGTCGAGCTGGATGTCGCGGAGCTTGAGCCTTTTGATTAGCGGGTCATGGCCGCTGAGCTCCTGTCTGATGTTGTTGAATTCGTCGTTTCCGATCATGTCGTTTAAGGTTTTAATTGGTTGATACTAATTTTTCACTTCGTCCTGGTCCTCCACCTCGACGTTCTCCGCGCCCGGATGGTTCACCGAAAGAAAGAGGTCGTTGAACCTCTGGTCGAGCATTGCACGGTTCTTGCCCTCACCAGTTGCCAGGCGATTGGCTTCGATTTCCTGCTGCCATGCTACTTCGTCCCATACGAGCTCGCCGTTTACTAGGGAGTAGTACAGGCGTTTGTAGATGTTCGAACCTCCACGTCTGTTCTTGGAGAATTCAACGTACCGGCGTCCTGCATCGTCGAACCTCATCTCCATCATTGCTGTAGTAGCATGCTTGAGGTAAGTCGAACCGACGTACTGGCCGCCCTTGGTTAAATGCTGGATTGCGAAGATCGCTTTGTTCTTTTTGTCCGCGGCCTCAATGATTGCGTTCGTCAACCACGTTGCCGCCCTGTTGGTCTTCCATCCGAGGACGTCCGCCATTTTCACGATGGTGTCCTGGTAGGAGTCGAGAAGGATGATGTCGTAATCGTCGCTTTCGATCGTGTTCTTTAAGATAAGATCGAACCGGCCCATGATGTAGTCCATGAGGAGAAGGGTCGGGATGTTGCCAATGATTGGCATCTTTGAGAAGAAGAAGAATAAATCGTTGCGCGTCATTTCCGAGGAAATGTAAAGGATTTTGGCATCGGGATTTTCCTGCTTGATTTTCGCAAGCAGTTGGAGGATGACTGTTGACTTGCCGACGCCGGACTCGCCAACTACAATGTTCGCGGTACCAGAATAAAGACCGCCATCTTCCGTGTGATCTGAGAAGAGTTTGTCCACCAAGTCATTGGTCTTATAAAGCTTGAAGTCGGGAAAGTCCATGTTCCCAATCTCAATGACCACCGGCTTTTCGATGATGGACTCTGCATCCTCACCAAGGTCTGGCCTTCCGCGCTGTGTCAGGGACTCAGAACGCGAGTTTGAAGGCCTTGTTGAAGTAAATCCTGCGCGAAGCTTCTTGACCACGCCGTTGAACAACCCGTAACTGACACTGGCGTTCTCATTGTTGACCATGAACTGAGTGTAGAGCTGTTGAACCGTTTGGTCGATAGGAACCTCGCCTCCGTGGTGTTCAGTGAAGAACGCCCGTACGAACATTTCCTTCTTTCCGATTTGGTTTTGCATAAGAGATTTTAGTTAATTATTGATTGATGTAGCTAATATAAGACTGTTGTCTGACAGGAAAAAATAGGGATGAAATTGTTTTAATCGTTATACTGATTATTGTACTACAGTTCTACGTTAGTTAGTCATCAATTACTAAAATAATTGCGTCACTGATGTGACTGCCAATGCTGTACTTCAGTGTGTAACGGAGTATACCCTCTGCGCCTGTTCAGCGAACCATTAGACGGCCGACGCCGTTCATTTTTTAATGTACCAAATTTGCAGTAATTATGGCATCAAAATCTCGCGAATCCATTGCTGTTCTTCCGCCGTTATCCATGCACTGAATCTCAGACACGCGACGACGATTGTTAGCATTATGAGGGGTATGAGTCCGTGCGTCCTTCGCACGGACTCTTTCCGGATTCGGTATGAGCCACCAAGTCAATAGTTTGCTTCTCATAGGCTGGTACCCGTACTAGGGAGTCCCGTCCTAGTGGACGGGGATCTCAAGTTCGTATTCGCCCACCCTCACGGTCTCGCCGATCAGGTCAGCACTGTTACCCATGCGGACGTTCTGACCTTCGTCATAGTCCAATTCAACTGCTTCCTTTGTCTTGCTCAGAACCTTCATGATCTCTTCGGGTTCCATCACGCCTTTCTCTGCCCCGGTCTTGGGGTCCTTGACGTATACTCTTACGATTGTCTTCATGATTATTTCGTTTGTATGTTTTCATAGATACTACGAAGTAACTGCCAGCGGCCCTGGTACTTGGCCGGGATGTCCGATGGCTTCCAGCAGCGGGAATAGCTGCGAAGCGTCGAACTCAAGCGGTAATTCTCTCCTCTGTAATACTCGCAGAACTCTTGACCCTTCTTCGGTCCACGGATGTAGATGCCATAGGTTATCAAGCAATCCTTATCCAAGTATCCTTCGAGGATGTCGCATTCCGGATTATGGTTCCGGTGCGAATGATAGTTCGTTCCTTTGAACGGAATGGTTACGTTTGTCATGGCGATATTGGTTTATTATGCTAATGTAACACTATTCTCTGACAGGAAAAAACGAGACCTGTACTAGGGAGTAAGTAACAGTTTAAGTTTATCTCTGTTCTCGATGATGTCTCCCAAATGGAAGCCAACTATCGGGGCCTGGTCGGGTTCAGTCGGTCTTTCTTCGAATCCGGCTTCGCGGAACTCTTGTATGCAGCCATCGAGTATGTCGACGGTTTCCTGCACGACTTTCTTTTCGTCGTCTGTCATGGTCGTATGTCTTAACCGGCCGAAGCCGGGAGGGGCTAGGCGCCCCTCTCCAGTATCGTTTTCTCGGCTGGTGTCAGTGAACCCATTCCTTGATCGTGGACCTTCTGCAGGACGTCATCGATGGTCAGTTCGGTCTCAGCTTCGGGTGCTGTTGTGGTGGCTGCTCCAAGACGTTCCATGATTGGTTCGGGAAGCGAGGTAGCGTTCGCATTGAAAGGGAATACGAAAAACATTGCTCCGGTCGGTTTGACGTCGGCTGTGATCTGTTCATTTGTCGACTCTGTGTCGAAGATGGAGAGAACTCCGCCCGGCATCGAAAATACATAGGCTGATTCGGAGTTTGCAATGTGCGGTCTCAAGGCTGCGGATACCTGTGGTATCGGGATCGGCGGGCCGAAACGCATGAATACGATTTTTCTCATGGCGATCTGGTTTTAATTGATTGATGTAGTAAATGTAATACTGTTTAGCGACAGGAAAAAATTCTGATGAAATATTTTTTTGAAGTGGTATGTCGCTGATGTTTGAATCATGCTGCAAATATACCACGAACGTCTGACAGGAAAAAATGGGGGGTGAAAATAATCTTGGGAAAATACCTCGCAAGTCGGAGTATACCCTCTGCGTCTGTTAAACGAACCCGTTAGAGCTTGGTATCTGCAAGATAACGAGGTAAAAGTAATACGAATACTCGAAAGGAAAAAATTAAGGGGCAAGAGTTGTAGTGGTAGTCGTGGTCGGAATGTAAGCGACTCCGGTTCCACTAGTACCCATTGCGGAAGAAAGATCCGTAACCGCCTGGTCTCTCGAGAGTTGGGATCCAAATTGGATCTGCATCTGTTGGTTTCCTGCTATTCCTACAATTAGGTCCAAATCAATGTCTGTTGCTTCTGCCCATAGAATGTTTACGTCCGGGTTATAGACGGTCAGTTCTTTGGTAGACCCGTGCTCTCTTGATCTTAGTTTAATAATGTCCGCTGCCATATAAACCTATTTATACAAGAAAGGGGCCCCGCCAAGGACCCCTAATTAATCAACCAATAAAACCAAGTGTTATGTCTTCTTAAGCGGTACTCGCTCTATCTTTACGATGCTTCCGATCGGAGAGTACCTAGCTTCCTCGTAGCTCGAGAACTTGTCCAAATCAAAGATCCATACTCCCTTTGAATCAGTTCTTCTCATTCCGATCCGTGCTGCTCGCTCTGCCATGCTAGGCTTGGAGATCTGTGCTTCGAAGCATGCTAGCGTGTAGGCTGACCGAAACGTCGTAGCTACAAGAGCAGGCCGCATTACCTCGTTCTTAAGTTTCGACACCAGCCAAACATCCTTCTTGTTCCTTAACAGGCTAGGCATCTCGTCTGGTCTTGATCCAGTGTATGAAGGCGAGAATTCCCCAAAAGATCAGGGCTGTTGAACCACCGAACACTAATGCTGTTATTATGCAATCTATCATGGCTTAAACGGTTAAAGATTCAGATATTTTCTTAAGTTCTGCGCACTTCTCGTACTCTTCTGTATCCTGAAAATGCTTGATCATTATGTCCAATGCATTCTTCTTTTCGGATACAGTCTTACCATCGCCTTCCTTGACGGCGTCTTTGAACTTTCCGACGAGAGCTTCGTACAGCTTGTCCATGAACTTATCGTAGTTTTCCTTTCGCAGATGCATGAGTTCTAGCAGCAGGTCCTGGTACGTCTTCTTATCGTATGGGTTGGCGTCCATCGTGTGTGTAGGTTCTTTTTTAGGCTTTGTACTACTAATATACTAAAAAGAGCCGAACGGGTTAAACCTGGGCGACTCTTTTTTCTTGGGGTTATATTGGGGCCTAGAATATCACATGCTTGTAATGTTTGTTAACCTTCTTTAATCCGTTCAAGCAGTCCTTGCATTCCATGTACTGGGTGTCAACGTCTATCTCGATTATCTGGCCCTTAACTGCCGTGACCGTTCCATCAATTATGCAATCATAGTCATCGCAGTACGTGTAGAACTTTACCTTGTCTCCAATCTTTACTTTCTTGAACTTAGAGTACTTCTTGTTATGGCTCCTCATCAATCGGACAGCTATCACGGTACTAATTACTGCAATTACTAGGCCGCTGAAATGGAGCAGGCCAATCTCGAACATCGTCATTTAACATCCAACGTTATTTTACTTGCCTCTTGAACCAGCTAAGCTTGCCCAAGAAGTAGTCGATCTGAAGACGAAGTCCGAAGTTGCTTCCCTGATAAGATCCCAATTGTTTCGTTTTGTATAGTTGATAGTCTGTATCCTTAAGCTCGAGATCTTCCTGCTTGATGTCTTCAATCTTCTGCCAGTGCTTTTCTATTGCTGCTACGAATTCGTCGACATCCTTCATCAGGTCGTCATATAAAGCTGCTTTATCTCTCTTGGAAAGTGGCATATCTCTTTACCTTTAGACCTATTTATACTGTGTAGCGGTCAATATTGTTACAATAAGAATCATAGACCAGGACCATGTTGCCGGTCCTAGTACAGAATCCGGACTCGGTAATCGACTGGACCCTGTAATCCGATGGGATCTGGGTGAATCCCATGCGGTTACCGTTTTCGTTATATGTTACTATTTGGCCACCGAAACGAAGGACCACGAATGACGAGGAGTGACCGAGGAACTCCCCGCCGCCCGTCGATATGTTTCCTATCTGATTGCCGGCCCTGTCCCGTACTATCAGGAGGTTACCGTACTGTGTTACTGTTGCGATCATGGCTCAGTTGATTTTGATTAGTACTGCTTTTAACTCGCTGGTCGGCGAGATTCTTTCGTGCATTTTTGCAATTGCTACGATAAGGTCGGTTGCTTGTTCCTTGTGAACGTAACCGGATTTGAAGATAAACATGTAACGATGCATCGTTTTAAGATTTAGAATGTAAAAGTAATCAATGTCTCTGACAGTAAAAAATTCTAATTAAAAAAAGTTCTCCTTGCTTCTATGTAAGCTAGGATAGCATCGCGCATTTGGATAAGCTGGATGTAGACTTCCGGCTCTTCGCTATTGAGTCTACTTAAGCTCTCGTCCGGTGCAACGTGCAGAAAGAATCCTTCTTCGTATTCCAAGATCGTACCGCAGTAAATACAGATAGACAGGTCTCCCGGTCCAGGTACCGATGTATCGTCCTGGATTCCGGAAGCTCCTGTCAGTTTCTTCTTGCAGCAGGGGCAAGCGGCATACTCGTTGGGCAGTTTACTTGACATTGATACCCTCCTGCTCGCAGATGTACTTTACTTCGCTGGTCTTAAGCCAACAGATCAGGAAGCTAGCGATCTCGCTGGGCCGCATTGCGGCGAAGTGATCGTACAATGCCTTGCGTCTGCGTTCGGCTATCGGAGTTTTCTTTGTCTTTGCCATTTTACAGATTTTTGATTCTGGATTTTACACTAATTTATTTTACTAAATTCGACACACTTCTGAAACTGTTCCTCGCTTAGGTCAGAGGTTTCCTGTTCCAGTATATTGATCAGTATTTGATTGTACATGTTCGATTCGAGCTTCTCTCTCGATACGGTTCCCTGAAATGGGTCAGTTCCGTCGAACAGAATGTCTGTTCCTGTTTTTGCCCAGTATCTGGCCAGGTCGGAGGTTGGTTCGGGTTTGAGCGTGGGTGTGTTCATGTTGCAGTAGTTATGTAGTAAAAGTAATACTTATCTCTGAAAGGAAAAAATGTAGGGATTTACTTAACCTTTGCACGTTTCCGCATTTTTGCGCGAGCAACTTTGAGAGCGCGGTTGACTTCAGCTGGCGTCATGTTAACTCGCTCAGCCACCTCTTTCATAGACAGGTCTTCACCTTCGAAGCCGTAGAACAGTCTGACGATCTGACATTCTGTCGGTTTAAGAGAGGTCAAGAGAACTGCCAGGGTACGAGCTTCGTCCTGTCCGGTGAACGGATCGTTAAAGTCCTCGTGAAGAATGAGGTCGCCAAGGTTCGTATCGTTGTCCTCGCCGACCCTCTGATCGATTCGAACATTGGTCAGGTTATGGATTTCACCCTTCATCTTCTCCTTGTAAATCCGGTATTCCTGATTGACCGGCAGTCTCACGGTCCTTCCGTGCTCGCAGAGAGCGAGGTTCAGACGTTTCCTGATCCAGAATTTCGCATACGTCAGGAACTTGGTGTCCTGTGAGGACGTGTAGCGCTGTGCTGCTTCGATCAAGCCGGCGTTTCCTTCCTGAATCAGGTCGTCGATCGGTAATCCCATGCCGATGAACTTGTTCGCCATGGTGACGACGTACTTGAGATTGGCGCTTACGAGCTGGTGCATTGCACGATCCCCGTCCGGTCCGCCTCTCTGAATCCTGTCGGCCAACCGTCTTTCCTCGTCCTTCGTCATGAAGTGTGCCATTGCAGTTATTTCCTTGAAATATTGGGGCAGAGTATCTGATGTTTCGAATCTGTTGTTTGACATAGTAGTTTTGAATTATAGGGCAAATATAACACGATTGGCCGACAGGAAAAAATCCTGGTGAAAATATTTTTAGGCTACGTAGCCCCAAATCTTGGCGAGCTGGTACACCGAATACAGCAGGACGAACAGCCCGCCGAGCCTGCACAGCACGAACAGCACGAACTTAAGGAATAAGCTTGTGGCCGTCAGCTTTCCGAAGAGAAAGAACAGCGACATCAAGCATACGAGAATGAAGAACAGGATTGTCATAACAATCCGAACACCTCGAACAATCCGAACACCCAATTAATTTAGCCGCGCATTTTTCAGCCTGATCTTTAGTGTATCTGTCAGCATTCCATCTGTTTGTGGCGACATACCACCACCCGTTTCTTAATTCTGCGCTCATTTGCTTTCCTCCCTTGCCTTACGCTCTTTGCTGTAATAAGTCCGTAAATTATCAATAATCTCTTCCAGCTCTGAAATCAGATTATCTATCTGATCATCGTCGCCGGTCCATATCTCAATTCTTGAAATTTTAAGTTCCATATAATTATTAGTACATTTTTTGATTATCATAGCGTTTGGTTTTTAGTCGTTTATGAATAAGAATTTGAAATGTCTTCTGGTTCCTACATTGTAACCGATGTAATTGAACCCATAGGTATCCTCATCGCTCCCGTCCTTGTCGTCCTTGAACCATGTCATGGTCACGGAAACTCCAGTATTGGGATTATTAACCGTTATGGATTTGTGGTGCCAGCAAGCATTGCTTAATTCGGTGTTGTTGATGTCGGACAGAGTTGTCGAGAACTGCTGGTCCTGTGAGTTCCATTTTACCGCTGGATGGGTTACGTTGATTATCATAGTGTTTAAATTACAATGCTAATATAGAACTATTGCTCGACAGGAAAAAATCAGGACTTGATAAGACGTAAAAATTTGCGTAAATAATAAGCATGAAATGACATGGTCTGCTTATCGACTTTATCTTCCTTCCACTGAACGTCCTTCGGCGATTCCGGCCGTTTCTCGTTGTTGCAGTACTCTTTCGTGCTCCTGCAATCTATGTCGGACAAGTCAATACCGAGGACCTCGGCAATGGTGGCAACGTGCTTACGTTCGAAGCCGGTGTTCCAGCGATCGATACGATTGATCGCTTTGAGGAGGACTTTTTCGTCATGAAAGGTATTGACGTAATCGTAAGCTAGCATGTTGTACGTCGAATCACAGTCAACTATCTTTTGAGTCTCGGTCATGTAATCGTAAACGATAAGACCGATATGAGAAGCAGAAGTTGGCTCAAGTTTGGTAGCATTCGCTAGAACCTCTGAATTTAACTTGAAGGACTCAACGTCATTATGACCCATGACGAAGAGGTATCCCATTCGGTCCTCCTTGTTTTTCTTGATCCAACGAGCCATCGCTAGAGCTGCAATGCCGCACCCGCCCCAATTGATGTTCGGAACCTGAGCGATAGACTTCTGTACGTCTTCGAAAGTAACTGTGCTGATTTCAACTGACATGGCGGGAATTTTTGGTTGATTGATGCAGCTAATTTATAACATGTTCTAAACAGGAAAAAATCCGGAGGAAAATTGTTCTACCCTTCTTGAATCTCGCGATAAGCATAGATCTCTTCAATAGTAATCGTCATAGTTTCAGGTTTAAGAAAAACCCCCTAGTACCAGATGGCCTGCGGAACCCTTGCGGGAACTGCACGGCGCATCGTACTAGGGAGCACTACTTATTTGACCAGTAAGTCCTTGAACTTGGCGCCACTTTTGAGTGGAGACCGATATAAGTTTATCGGTCCATGGTATTCTGCCATTCCAGTATGCCCGCTTTTTGGAGTAATGACGTGTATATTTTCGCCAGTTTCAATATCGGAAATACGAAAATCGTCGTACAGACGGCAGGATGTTGTGCAATTATTCTTGAACCAGACGTAATGTTTGTCTAGGTCAATATTGTGAAATTCCACAAACTGTTTCACCATCTTCATCAAGCGTTTGCCCTTGTTCTTAAGGAGACCATCTTGACAAAACCAATCGTAAAAATTCCAAAAACCCTGGTCGTTTGAGGTTCCGTCAGAAGCTAGAATTATGCCATTCTTGAAAGCTTCCAACTGTTGGCGGAGAGTTACCCGTGATTCGCTCATGATAGTTGATTTAAGGTTATGAAGCAAATATAAAACAAAGGGCCGAGCGGAAAAAACTCGGCCCAATGTTTTTACTTGATGGAATAGCTGGTCTTCAGCTTACGATTCCCTTTCGCCCTTGCCCTGAAGGCTTTGATCGGGTAATAATCGTATCCATTTTTCTTGAGCATGGCGAGCAGGTCGTCCTTGGTGCACGGGCAGACGTCAACGATCCTGTGATTGCCGAGCAGGCGTTGCGAATCGTTACTCCTCAGCTCGAATTCCTCGCCCACTTTCAAGCCACCTGCCCCGTACAGAAGCGAGCTTTGATTGGTCAATGCTACCTCTCCGATGTGTCCGCTCGGATGGTCGTAGATGGACCAGTCGTACATGGTCTTGCCGGTCAGGATGTTTACAACTCCGATTGATAATACGAAAAGTTTGTTCATGGCTAGATTGGTTTAAGATTGTAAGGCAAATATAGAACTTATCCGCGACAGTAAAAAATTCGAATGAGTTATTTTTCCTGGTTGGAAAAAACCCCCTAGTACCAGATGGCCTGCGGAACCCTCGCGGGGACGGCATGGCGCACCGTACTAGGGAGTAGCGTTTAATCTGTTCTGCTGTTCAATCTCTGGCACAGGGCGTAGTAGCGTTCGAACTCCTCCTCGTTCTGCCGGTCGCGTTCCCTTTCTCTTTCTCTCCTCTGCTGTTCCATCATGACTTGGTCCGCTACTGCTCTGTCATGAATCCTCGAACCGCGATCCGTGGATGGGATGTAATTGCGAGTAGACCTACTGTTGTCTGTCACGTACTCGTAAGGTCTCGGCATCGGCTTGATTCTTGGCTTGACATCGGTCGTGTATTCAACTCCCAGTTCAAGGAGCTGATTCATGCACTCGCGTATGTCGCTTGCGTGCAGGCTTAATACTGAATTGTAGTCGTCCTGCCTGTACCCACCGAAGAGAGCGCATGCAACTGAGAGCGGTCTGCCTAGGATTTCGTCCACCCTCTTGACCCAGGCCCAGAAGAAGGTCGCGCACTTGACCCAGATTTCAGTGCTGGCCTGATGTCCGAGCATGTCGTCCTCATGACTGTCAGCACCGTGGCACCATACGACGTAGTCGATCTTACCTTCGAGGATTGCCGGTGTCAGCTTCTTTGTCAGGAACTGAACGAGCTCGAAGTAGTACTGATTGCCCTCAGCGTACGAGTTGAAGTTGAATCCTTCCGGGACTGCGGAGTTCAGGTCAGGCTGGAACTGACGGCTGTCGCCGATGCTGTTTCCGAAGTGTCCGTCGAGATCGACGTAACAGCCAACCGCCCCGTATTTCCTCCATGCCTTGACGCTGGCAATAACCTGACCGCTGAACGTGCAGTAACCGCGTCCAGCATTGGGGGTCGCGTGGTGGAACCCGCTTGTCGGGCTGAAGGATACTTCGTCGGGATGTAGGATACAGTTCCTTATTGCCTCGTACAGGCTGGCGTTCGTGTAGCGTACCGAGTCTGCGAACTGCTGGCTCCATTCTAGGGAGTTCGTTTTTGCTAGGTACCCGCCCTTGAAGAAGGAGGCAACGTAGCGAATGCTGTGCGCTATCTGAAAGTCGTACGCATTGAACGGCCTGAAGTTGCCGGTTATGTCGAGGTGCTGACCTAGGCCGTGCTCAGCGAGATGTTCGAGCAAGAGCTTAGGCTTGAGCGGGCTCTTGCTGAAGTTCCGTTGGCTGTCCACCTGACGGACCTGCTTCTCGTTGTAAAAAACTTTTATCTTTTTGGATCTCATAGCGATAGAATTATAGAGCTAATATACTACTATTCTCTGACAGGAAAAAATGGGCTGAAGCTATTGTTCCGTACTAGGGAGTGCTTCCGGCTGGGGTACTGACATTAGGCCCTCGTCGTATCCGGCCTGGTAGACGATCTGTTCTGCGTGGTTGCTTCGTGCGAACAGTTCCGGAGCTGCGAGTCCCATCTTCGACAGGTATCTCAACATGGTCTCCTCGTCCATCTCCTCCACGTTCGGGTTAGCGGCGAACTTCCCGTCGGCCCGTCCTAGCTCGAATGCAGTAGCGTACTTCGACCGCGGCAGAAGCTCGAGTATCCGGTCAATGAAGGGTCTGATAACCGCCGGGTTGTTGGGGTACACGTCTGCAATCGCCTCCATTCTAGGGAGTAACTTGCCTGTGTCCGTGATAAGCTTGGCCATCTTCCTCGCGTTACCGATCGTGATGGCTCCACCGTTCGGGTCGGGATCAACCTTGCCCTTGATCCCGTTCTTAAGGGTCCGTGCACGATAGAGATCCTTCGCGTCGATGTATGGGTTGTCTGCTTCGCGATAATGATGGCTCCAATCGTGTTTCCAATGGGAGCGCCTGTGTCCATGTATATAAGGCATCTCTAATATAAGTTGTTCGTTAATAAATTCCGTGAATGATGAGACGAGGGCCATGGGTCGGGATGTTTTGATTATTTATCCCGACCCGGCCGTCACGTTTATTCCCTGAGGAACGCCTGAGTGGTGACCTGCATGGATCGCCACCCGCCTGCGACGAAGTCCCAGAAAGGTACCACCTTATGAGAGCTCCTCCGGTCACCCGAGGGATGACCACTTGCGGGGATATGGGTTAAATTAGTCGTGCCGATTACTTCACGCAGGCTGCCGTCCTTTTTCACGAAGAAGAACTTGACGATACCGCTGTGAAGGCGCGTACGAAGGTCTGATGCGGAGATGGGTTGATGTGACATGGCGGATAGTTTAATTGATTAATGTAGAGTAAAAGTAATACGATTCCGCGACAGTAAAAAACCCGGAGCCACTAAATTGTGGCTACCGGCATGAAGAATTCGGCGATGTCGATGTTCTCGTTCGCCGCCCTCATGTTCTTAAGGCAGACCGGGCCGAGACCCGTGTACACCGATTCGGGATGGGTGAGGGGTAAGCCACAGCGGCAGCAACGATCCTCGTGGAAGAGTCCGACGCGTCCTCTCAGGACCTCGGGATTCTGAATGGCTCCGACCATCCAGCGGAAAACTCTTGCGAGCTGCGAGTTGGCCTCGACACCGCGTCCGAGCTTGATGTGGAAGTTGTCCGAGAACAGGGTACCAGCGAAGCGATAGCGCTGCACGCCGTCACCCAGGAGACTGATGTGGACGTAGTATATGGGCAGCTTGATCTTGCGGTCCTTCTTGTCACGGAGCTGCTTGATCTTGACCGTGAAGTGAGTTCCGGATTCGAGGTTACGGAACGTGAGAACTGCGCGACCGGCCAGGGCCAGGATCGGAAGAGCTCTTGGGTTCATGTTCGGGCGGGGAGCGAGGTTTTTCATGGCGACGGATGTTTGATTGATTATGGTGTAAATATAATACCGTTTCCGATCAGGAAAAAATCCTGGTGAAAATATTTCGCATTTTATCAAACTAGTTTGCAGGTCGGAGTATACCCTCTGCGGTTGCTAGCCGAACTAATGTTGTAAAAGTAATAAGAGTTGGCGACAGGAAAAAATGGGTCGAAGCCCTTATTGGGCTTCGACTTTCGGATAGGCTTCCACTCTCTCGATGTAGCGGACCATGGCGGCGGTGAGGCGCTTGCCCTTGAGGCCCATTTCCTGGAAACCATTGATAATTTCGCCAGCGTTACCGTCGTAGCGATCGATCATGAGCTGACGCAGCTCGGCATAATTCATGTCACTGAGTTTTTTCGGCATGGTGTTACGGTTTTAGAATGTAAGGCAAATATAAGTCTAAACTGTGAAAGGAAAAAATCAGACGGGTAAAACGCTGGAAACTATCGAGCGAAAGTTCAGTTCTGCTTCTAGTTCCAACTCAGCAACTGCATGTCCGTCCTCGACGGTCCATGTCTCGTCGGGCTTCGGGACCAGCTTCTTGGTCCTGCCGAACAGCGTGTAAACGCCGGTAACCGAGCCGGTCCTGTCGGTTCTGATCCAGACAGGTCCTAGCTCGGTCTCGCCCTTTTGGTGCCGATCCGCCAAGACGGCCCAAACTATTTGAGGTTGGTTCATATTCCCAGTTCGAGTTTCGCTTCCGCGTCCCATTCCTCGGGCTGGTGCGACTCGACATGGTAAGCGTAATCAGTCGCTTTCGTGTCCTTCTCGTCGAACTTGATGATCACCTCGTAATAGGTCCCGAAGTCGTGAGGGTTAGATTTGATTCGGAATTCTGCGCCGGGCGGAGGTTCTCCGAACAGGCGCTTCATCTGATTGATGAATGCTCGGCATTCTTTTCTGGCCCGGTTAGCGTAATCGTCCGATCCGACCTGCGCGCAATCTTCTCCGAAGGGTGTCGCGCCAAGATAGAGTTCGTCCATGGTTTATCGTTTGAATGTAAGGCAAATATACCACTAAACTCTGAAAGGAAAAAATCAATCTCCGTTTATTTGTTGATAATATGCCAACATCTCTTTCAATTCGTCAATTGTTAGTTCACGAAGATGTGACACGTTCCAATTGGTTGAAGTTTCGCACGGATACTGAATAAGTTCCGAAATAATTCTGTCTTTTTCCATCTTATTATTATTAGTAATTGATTAACACTAAGGCAAATATACCACTAAACGCTGAAAGGAAAAAATGAGAGTTACTCTCTGTTCATGGATTTTATGAGAGCTTCCTTTATTTCTGTGGCTAACGCTCTGTCGGTTTCACTGTACAGAACAGTATTGTTTATTATGTCGTCTGTTAAGCAATCCAGTAGATCTGAGCACTTAACGTACAGATCCCCTCTTTTCTCTAGAAAGTGAAGGATTGTCATTAGATTCGTTTTTTTTCGTACTTGTACCCGTTGGCCATGCAGATCTGTTCGAGCTGAGCAGCTTCGGTCCTGCTTCGGGTTTTGAACAGCATTACGTTCTCGCTGTCGGTAACGGTAATTTCGAATTGAGGTTCGTCTTCAGTCTTAAACCAGTTTGAGATGGACTTGGCGCCGGCGGCGTCTATGAGGTCTTCGTTGACGAACTCTTCGCGAGATTTAATATGTTTCTTCATATTGTTATTTATCGTGGAGAAGCTTAACTTTTGCGGCACTAGACGGGATCGAATCGTCATTCTCCCGATTGAGTCGGGATTTACCCATATATTCCAGCCGTGGTTATCTGAACTCTATACTGCCGTAATTACTGTACCCATAAAATGAGGCAAGGGACCCAATGTAGGGTCCCAGCCATTGACCGTGTCCAGTGTAGGAACGGTCTCCTGTCCCGAAAAGCTGGTCGAGACTCCAGTTTATCTATCCGAATCTAATCGGTTGGAGGATTACGCGCGGCCTGCAGTGTTCTTCAGCCTGCCGCGTACCATGTTGTAGGCAAAGTTCAAAATATGCTCGTTCTTGTACCTGCCGTGTAGAACGTTGGAAACATGGGATTCGCTGTACCCCGTCAGGAAAGCAATCCGAATACCGTCGCCCTGTCTCTTGCGAGATGCAATGATAGCTCTCTTTGCTCTAGCCGTAAGCTTGCGATACGTGCTTCCTGTTCTGGTCTGATTGTGTGTGCTCATTATGATGGTGGTAATTTTGCGTTATAGTACTACTTTCCCTAAGGATTTGGTCCTTTCTGTTCAATCTTGATGATGGGAAACATCAGTCTCAATAGGAACATCAACCCCCAGGCCTGAATGGCTGAGAGCTCGGCAAGGCCTGTCAAACCGGGCATGATCCAATTCCAAAGCCACTTGATCGGAAAGGCTAGCAAGGCAGACGTTAGGATACCTATGAAGCTCGAGAGAATGACGAGCTTCAATTGATTGGTTACCAATTGCTTGGGCGATTGTAATGGATTCATGATGTAGTTTCTTTTATGTCTTTTACTCGTATTTACCTGACAGTTTTAACGAGGAAGGCCCCGAAATCTCGGAGCCTTCCATACTGAGTTCGTCTGCCGGACGTTCGGCACCCAGTAACCATTGCTGCCTCGCGACCCGGCTTACGCCGGACTTTACGGTTGGTTTTCGCTTCTTTACACGAGCTGCAGAGCGCGGGTCGTGCCAACGTGGGTGCGACCACGCTTGAATAATTTTGCGACGGACCGGCCCTGCTGGTCGAGGATCAGTTCCTGTGATTTGAACACGAAGAATCCTTTCTGAAGACGCTGCTTGATGGCCTTGTTCATGGCCGTGCGGGCTGTTTTGTACTGTTCGAACGACATTTTCGACGGGCGTTCGTTGATAATGTCTGGTGCTGGCGGTAATACTGTTGCGTTTTTCATGTTACTGTTTTAGAAGGTTTGTATGGTAAAGTATTAAAATCTTTTTAAAAATTTTCCACCCCTAAATTAATAATTTTAGCAGATTTTCCGTTGTAATATGGTTCAGGTACAATATATTCAATATCATGTTTTCCATAAACTTGGTTTATAATTACAATTAAAT
>Ga0172375_10001500_pt1 | contig 37506 bp, 33 predicted proteins | sample LakKiv1m_FD_114537 | JGI IMG/M metagenome (GOLD analysis project Ga0172375, IMG submission 114537) | Freshwater microbial communities from Kabuno Bay, South-Kivu, Congo - kab_092012_11.1m | ecosystem: Environmental > Aquatic > Freshwater > Lake | place: Democratic Republic of the Congo... | reverse complement strand
TCGAGGAGTTTCAGTCCCGATCGAACCCTCCGCCCGAAGGTCAGCCGCCGGTGATCGGGCTTGTCGGGCGTTTGACCGCGATCAAAGGTCACCCTCTTTTTCTCAAGGCGATGGCTCGGGTGGCTCGGGTTTACCCGGATGTGAAAATCCAGATCATCGGCGATGCGCCCAAGCCGCAATATAAAGAAGAGCTCCTTGAGCTGACGCGAAATCTGGGGCTTGAACGACAGGTCACTTTTTTGGGTACGCGTTACGATATTCCGGCTCTGATTTCGGGTATGTCGGTTCTCGTCGCTCCGTCCGTCGGCGAAGAGGCGTTCGGTCGCGTGATCATCGAAGCGGGCGCTTGCGGGGTTCCGGTGGTCGCAACCCGAATTGGAGGTTTTTTGGACGTGATCGAGGAAGGGCAGAACGGACTCCTCGTTCCGACCGACGATCCGCGTCTTTTGACCGATGCGTTGTTGAGTCTTTTGAAGGATCCGTCTCGCGCGGCCGCCATGGCCGCCCGCATGAGGGAGCGGGTCGAGCGGGAATTCAATCTCGAACAGATGTTCGAAAAAACGCTCAAAGTTTATAAAGAGGCCGCGCATCGAAAGCGGATTTTGGTTATTAAAATGAGCGCGCTGGGCGACGTGATTCTCATTATTCCGTCTTTGCGGGCGTTGCGGAAGGCCTATCCCGACGCCTGGATCGGCGTGCTCGTCGGACGCAAATCGAGGAAGATCATTCGCAACTGTCCGTATGTGAACGATACGATTGTTTTTGACGAAGCGGGCAAGACGCGCTGGAATTCGTTGTGGTCTATGGCACGCATTCTCGCCAAAGAAGATTACGAGATCGTCGTTGATTTTCAAAACAATCGAGCGAGTCACTTCCTCTCCTTTTTTTCGGGCGCCAAGATTCGAGCCGGACACGGCAATCACAAGTGGTCCTTCTTTTTGAACCGCAAGGTCAAAGAAAGCGCGTCTTCGCTTCCGCCGCTCGAACATCAATTCCAAGTTCTTAAGCTCTTGGGCCTTTCTCAAATCGACAAACGGCTCGAGCTTTGGACCGATGTCGACGAGGAGAAAAAGGTTGGGGAATTTTTGTCCTCTCAATGGGTGGCGCCGAGCCAAACGCTCGTCGGGATCAATCCCGGCTCTTCGGTGCGTTGGGCCACGAAGCAATGGCCGATCGAAAATTTTGCCCGGCTGTGCGACGAGTTGGCTCGTCGGAATATTCGGGTCGTTATTACGGGCTCCAACGAGGAATCCCGACTGGCCGCCGAACTCATGCGAATGACGCGCAACAAGCCCGTGAATGCGGTCGGAAAGACGACCATCACGGAGCTCGTGGCTCTCGTACGTCGTTGTGACGTTTTTGTCAGTTCCGATTCCGCTCCGATGCACATCGCGTCGAGTTTGGACGTACCCCTGGTCGCTTTGTTCGGACCGACGGATCCCAGGCGACATTTGGAAATGCCGTCTCATTTTCAGGTTTTTTGGAAAGAACTTCAATGCAGTCCGTGTTATTTGCGGAGCTGCCCGATCGGGTTGATGTGCATGAAACGTATTACCGTTCAGGAAGTTTTGGAATGCGTGCTCGAGTTTGTGGACCGGCGGCGTAAAGGTCCCTCCGAAGCGCCGCTTCTCGATCAGGGGAGGGGAGTCTCATGACGTTCACGTTGAAGCGGGGAGTGCGCCGTTGGATTCTTGTGGGTATTTTGTGCTTGGTCGCCGTTGTTTTTTATCGTACGCATTCGCAGGTCCCGGTTCTCATGTATCACAACGTGCAGGATGTCGCGTCCGGGTCGACGCAAGTCAGCTTCAAGAGTTTCGAGCGGCAAATGGAATTTCTCAAAGTGCATCGCTATCATGTGGTTCCGCTTTCGGTCGTGGCCGATGCGTGCAAGGCCCATAAGCGACTTCCCCCCAACACGGTTGCGATCACCTTCGACGACGGGCGCCTCGATAATTTTCAGTATGCATTTCCGATTCTTCGAAAGATGGGTTTTCCGGCCACCATTTTTATCATCACAGACAATATCGGAAGGGAAGGTTGGCTGACTGACGAGGATATTCGCATTCTCGACGAATCGGGCATTGCCCTGGGCAGCCATACGGCGCACCACGCCTTTCTTCCGGATTTAACGGTTCCTTCCGTTACGAATGAGCTTGAGGAGTCCAAAGCCGCGTTGGAACAGATCGTGAACCATCCGGTAACTTTATTTTGTTATCCGGCGGGAGGGCTGACTCCTAAAATCATGTCCTTGGTGAAAAAAGCGGGCTATGAAGCGGCCGTTACGACGAATTACGCCCGGGGACGCTTCAATCCCTACGCCATCCGGCGAATCAAAATTACCGAGAGAGACGGCAATCTATTTCGTTTTTGGTTCAAGCTTTCGGGGTTGTATCATCTCGGGAAAAAACGGGCTGTTGCCAAGCGCGAAATCCCCGACGGCCCCGAGATTCCCAGCCATGAAACGACCCTGCCAACGGTGGCGGTGAAGATTACATGAGCGGCGGGATTCTCGTCATCAATCAAAATTGGCTCGGGGACGTTCTTTTTTCCACGCCGGCTTTACGCGCACTCAGAAAATCGTTTCCTTCGAAGCGGATCGCCTGTGTCGTCCCGCCGCGCGCAGCGGCAGCGCTCAGGAACAATCCCTATCTTAATGAGGTGATGATCGCTCCCGATCGAACGAATTTATCGACGCTTTTGCCCGCGATCATGTCCATGTCCCGGATTCGACGCGAGCGATTCGACTCTGCGATCCTATTTCATCGTTCGGGGACGAAAGCCTTTTTGGCGCGTGTCTGCGAAATATCCGAGCGCTTTGGGTACGAATGGCCCGGACGAGGCGCTTCACTGACTCGTTCGGTTCCCTTACCGCCGACGATGCACAAGATCGATTTTTTTCTTCACCTGGTTGAGGCTTACGGAGCGCATGCCGACGGGAGGTATCTCGATTTTTTTCCCGATGAGAGCGCGGCGCGATCGGACTTGGCGGGGTTGGGTCTGGGGTTGGATTATGCGGCAATTCATCCGGGCGGCAACTGGGATCTGAAAAGATGGCCCGCGGATCATTTTATCCAGTTTATCCGTCTTTGTTTGACGCACCACTCGACTCAGATAGTCTTGTGCGGCACGCCGTCCGAAGTCCGGCTTGTCGAATCGATTCATAGGGCCGTCAACGATCGCCGGGTCATCTCAGCGTGCGGAAGGACTTCTTTGAGCGGACTGGCCGTTTTGCTTCGCGGAGCACGTTTTCTTTTGTCCAACGATTCGGGACCAATCCATTTGGCAGCGAGCCAAAAAACGCCTATTCTCGGGCTTTATGGTCCCACGCGCCCCGACCTGACGGGACCGGTTTCGGAAGGACCCGTTCAGATTTTACGCAAAGATGTTGGTTGTCAGACGCCCTGTTATTTTCGTCGATGCAGCGGACGCTTCTGCATGGAGTGGATCACCCCCGAAGAAGCTTTTATGAGGGCCCAACCGTTTCTCGGGAAGGGGAGTCACTTTCTATGATGCGGCCCTCTTTTGGGAAGAAAAGAAACGTTCGAAAGATTCTCGTGGTCACTCTATCCAATCTCGGAGACGTTGTCCTCACGCTTCCCGTTTTTCAATCACTGGCTCAGGCGTATCCCGGGGCACGTTTGGATGCGGTTGTATCGCCTCAATCGGCTTGCGTTTTCGAAACCCACCCACGCATGGGTCAAATTCATTTATACGAAAAACGCTCTTCGTGGGCACGGAAGGCGGCGTTGCTCGGAACGATTCGCCGCGAGCGATACGATATGGTCATCGATCTTCAGCGGTCTCTTTACGGGCTTTTATCGGGCGCGCCCATCCATAACAGTTACCTCGATTTTCCCAAAAAACGCATGCATCGCGTTCGTCGGCATCTCAGGGCGTTGCGGCGGATCGTACGGAGGATATTGGACAAATCTTTTTTGGAGCCCTATACATTTGATGCCAAGAAGCTCGAATCTCTTTTGGTCGAAAGGGGCGGGGCGAAGAGGGAGGGGGATAAGAATTCCGGTCGGCTTGTTGTCGCCGCGGTCGGGTCGCGAAGCGATTTGAAGAAATGGGCTCCGGAACGTTTTGCGGCGCTCTTGGATCGGCTTGCCTCCGAAGAAGGTTGTCGGATCGCGCTCGTCGGCGACCATTTTGAAAAAAATGATGCCGACGCGGTGATTTCCCACATGAAGATGCCCGTGTTCAATCTCGTCGGAAAGACCAGCTTTCAGGAACTTGTCGGTCTTTTGCGTCACGCTGCGCTACTTGTGACCAATGACAGCGCGCCTCTTCATGTCGCCGATTCTCTCAAAACTCCGGTTGTGGCTTTGTTCGGTCCTACCGATCCCAGGAAATACGGTCCGCGTTTTTGGCGGAGTCAGGTTGCGCAGCGGAGAGTTTTTTGCTCTCCGTGCGAGAAAGCGCAGTGTCCTTATCATCGTGAGTGCCTCGAAGAAATCTCCACCGAGGAAGTTTATAAAAAGGCATCGGCCATTTTGAACGATCGTTTTCGGCCTTCACGTCTAAAAATTCTCATCGTTCGCCTCGATCGCGTCGGAGATCTGATCGTTTCGCTACCGGCCGTCGAGGCCGTTCGCGAACGCTTCCCGGAGGCGCATATGGCGATGATGGTCAGACCGTATACGCATTCCCTCATCGAGAGCCACCCGATGATCGACGAAGTGATTCCGTATTTTTACGAACGCGGCGGCCGTCACTCGGGGCCCTTGGGGAATCTGCGTTTTATCTGGGAGATCGCGCGCAGGCGTTTCGATATCGCCCTTATTCTTCATCCGGGAGAGCGATCTCATCTGGTGCCTTTTCTGGCGGGCATTCCTTATCGCATCGGGTTCCGCTCCAATTTTTCGAGTACCTTGACGCGAAGCATCCCCGACCAGAGGCATTTGGGCGCCAAGCACGAAGCCGAGTATGCCTTGGATATCGTACGTGCGTTCGGGATTGAACCGGGTTTCGAGAAACCCGTTCCTCAGCTTTCGGTCTATGTCCTTGAGAGGCGGGATATGCAATCGCGGCTCGAAAGTCTTTTTGGCGAAGCGCGACGGATTATCGCGATTCACGCGGGCGCCAGTTGTCCCTCGAAGCGATGGCCTGTCGAGCGGTTTGGAGAAGTGGGTCGCGCGCTTTGGGCTCAAGATTATGGAATTGCCATCGTCGGCGGCGCCGAAGAACACGAGCTGGGTCAGCGGCTCGCCTCGGACATCCCCGGGGCGGTGAATTTGGCGGGCGCTCTGTCGTTGGCCGAGCTCCCGGTTTTCTTCTCGTGTTGTGATCTTCTCATTGCCAACGATTCGGGGCCGGTTCATGTGGCGGCTGCCGTGGGTGTCCGTGTCGTGTCGATTTTTGGGCGGACGGACCCCGGCTTGGGTCCAAGGCGATGGCGTCCGCTGGGAGAGGGGCACGAAGTGATCTTCAAGGATCCTGGATGCGTCGTTTGTTTGGCTCATCGGTGCCCTATCAATTTCGAATGCTTGCAACGGGTGGAGTCGTCAGAGGTTTTGACGGCCGCGTATAAACTTTTGCGCAGCGCCAAGGTGGGTGCATCATGAGGCGGATTTGGCAGGCCCTGATTGCCGGGACCCTTTTTATGGCGTCCGTGTGCGCGGCCGAGTCTCCCAATTTCGCCAAGAAAAGCGAATCGTTCAAGGTGGAGCGCCCCTTGAGTGCCCCGGTCGTCGGTGAAAAGCTCGTTTATGACGTCAATTGGATGGGATTCGTCGTGGGCACGGGCACGTTGGAAGTTCTCGAGAAGACTCAAGTGGAAGGGCGCGAAGTGTACCCGATCGTCGCGTTGGCCGAGACGAACGATTTTCTTTCGAAGATCTATCGAATCCACGACACGGTTCGCACCTACCTGGATGCCGAAAATCTCTATCCCGTGGTGTTTGAGAAGAAGGTGGAAGAAGGGAATTATCGGGCGGATGAACGCATTCGATTCGATTGGAAAGAAAAAAAAGGATATTACGAGTCTTTCAAGAATGGCTCAAAAAAAGAGTTTGAGATCCCCGGACCGATCCATGACATTTTGAGTGCTTTTTTTTGGTTTCGGAGGCAATCTCCGGTTCCCGGGCGCGCGATGCACACGGAAGTCAGTAGTGACGAGCAGACGTGGTCGCTTGAGGTCGACGTGCTGCGCTATGAACGAAAAGAATTTCACAAACAAGCTGTTCCCTCGGTTCTCATCGAGCCCAAAACTCGCCTGAAAGGAATTCTCTACAATCGCGGGCGGGCATGGATTTATTTCTCATTGGATCAAAACAGAACCCCCATTCAAATTATCTTCAAAACGCCCTTCGGGCCCGTCGTCGGCACGCTCCGCTTAGACAAGTCTTAACTCTTTCAAAGGCTGTAAGTTGCGCAATTCGTGATTCTCTTTTTTCGCAATTTCAAAAGAGACTTTGACACCTCTCGTTTGGCGATGATAAAATGCAACGAATTGTTTTTTGACGATCCCTTTTTGAAAGTCGTACCGAAGCGGTTTTATGGATTATCGTAATTTTAAACGCCTCAAAAACATCATCTCCAAATTCAACCAGGCTCGCGTACTGGTCGTCGGGGACCTGATCCTCGATGAATTCATTTGGGGATCGGTTTCGCGTATATCTCCCGAAGCGCCTGTACCCGTCGTTTGGGTCGAATCCGAAAATTTCATGCCCGGCGGCGCCAGCAACGTGGCGAACAATATCCGAGCTCTCGGCGGCGAGGTGTTTATCGTCGGCGTGGTCGGGGCCGACTCGCGCGGAGAGGTTTTGCAGGATCTATTGCGCAAACAAGGCGTTCATTGCGACGGCATCTTTGTGGATAAGCAGCGTCCCACCACCGAAAAAACGCGTGTGATTGCCCACCACCAGCAGGTGGTTCGCATCGATCGCGAGAAAGTCATGGCGTTGTCGGATCTCGTGCTCGACAAGATCATCGATTTCATTCGTCAAAAGATCCGAGAGGTCGATGCGCTGATCATCGAAGATTACGGGAAAGGTGTCGTGGTTCCCAGGCTCGTCCGCGAGGCGGTGCGAGCCGGCAAAAAATGGGGCCGCGTGATCACGGTCGATCCAAAAGAGACGCATTTTTTTTATTATCGCGGGGTCACGACGATCACGCCGAATCATCACGAAGCGGCTTCGGCCGTAGGTTTTAAAATCAAAGACGGCGATTCTCTCGAGCGAGCCGGACAAAAACTCCTCGATCGGTTGCGTTGCGAAACGGTTTTGATCACGCTGGGTGAGAACGGAATGGCCATTTTCCAACAAGGCAAAAAGATGGTCAAGATTCCTACGGTCGCCAGAGAAGTTTTTGACGTATCGGGAGCCGGCGATACGGTGATCAGCGCGTATACGCTCGCGCGCGCGGTCGGCGGCAACGCCATCGAAGCGTCGCACGTTTCCAATTGTGCGGCGGGCATCGTCGTCGGCAAAGTCGGCGTCGCCGTAACCAATCCGGACGAGCTCTTGAGAAGCATTCGAAAGGAAATGGGCACATGATGGAAGCCATCGGAATTATCCCGGCGCGATACGGCTCGACGCGCTTTGAGGGCAAAGTCATCAAAGATCTGTGCGGAAAGCCCGTCATCCAGCATGTATACGAGCGCGCCAAAAAAGCCAAAACGCTCGACAGTCTCATCATCGCGGCGGACGACGATCGAATTATCAAGGTTGTGCAGGGTTTTGGCGGCAAGGTCGTCTTTACGTCGAAGTCCCATTCGACGGGCACGGACCGGTTGACCGAAGTCGTGAACGATATCGACGTGAAGATCGTCGTGAATATTCAGGGAGACGAACCCTTGATTCATTCCATGGTGATCGATGATCTGGTCCGGGCAATGCAATCTGATCCCGGTTTGGCCATGGCGACCGTCGTCAAGAGAAGCCGCTCCGTCGAAGAGTTTCGCAGCCCGGACGTCGTGAAGGCGATCGTCGACCAGAACAAAATGGCGCTTTATTTTTCACGTTCTCCGATTCCGACACTGCTCAATCCCGACGCCGAAGGAGCCTTTTTTTACAAACATATCGGCATTTATGCCTACAACAAAGATTTCTTATTCACGTTTAAAAAATTACCGGCCTCGTATCTTGAAAGCAACGAGCGTCTCGAGCAGCTCCGCGCCCTCGAGTACGGATACCGGATCAAGGTCATCGAAACTCAGTTTGAGACGGTGGGAATCGATACGCCCGAAGATCTGGAATTGGCCAAAACCATCTTGGATAGAGAACAGGAGAAGAATGGCTAAATACATTTTTATTACGGGCGGTGTTGTTTCGAGCCTTGGAAAGGGAATTGCATCATCTTCCATCGGGAAGCTTCTCGAGTGCCGTGGCTTGAAGGTCGTCATGATGAAATGCGATCCTTATCTCAACGTGGATCCGGGCACGATGAGTCCTTATCAACACGGGGAAGTGTACGTGACCGAAGATGGCGCCGAGACGGATCTGGACCTGGGGCATTACGAGAGATTCACCAACGCCGATATCGGCAAGCTCAACAATGTCACGACGGGAAAGATTTATTATTCGGTCATCACCAAAGAGCGGCGCGGAGATTATCTCGGGGCGACGGTTCAGGTGGTTCCGCACATTACCGAGGAAATCAAGAATTCCATTAGAGCCGTGACGCAGAATAAGCACGCGGACGTCGTGATTTGCGAGATCGGCGGCACGGTCGGCGACATCGAAAGCCTGCCGTTTTTGGAAGCGATTCGTCAATTTCGCCAGGATGTCGGAAAAGACAATGCGCTAAACATTCATTTGACGCTCATTCCTTTCATTCGGGCGGCCGATGAAATCAAGACGAAGCCGACTCAGCATAGCGTCGGAAAGATGCGCGAGATCGGAATCCAGCCCGACATTCTCATGTGCCGGACGGAAAAAAGACTTTCGAAGGAAGTTCGCGAAAAGATCGCCCTTTTTTGCAATGTCGGGGCCGATCAAGTGATCCAATCTCTCGACGTTCAGGATATTTATGAAGTTCCGCTGGCTCTGAAAGACGAGGGGCTGGATTCGATCATCGTGCGGTTGCTGAAGCTCAACTGCGATGACGGAGACGACAAGCTGAAAGGTTGGAAGGTGAACGTCGTCGACAAGTCCTTGAACCCGTCGAAGCATGTCGTCATCGGCGTCGTCGGAAAGTACATGGAGCTTCAGGATGCCTACAAGTCGATCTACGAGGCGTTGAAGCACGGCGGGATTGCCAACGACTCTAAAGTCGAGATTCGCAAAATCGACGCCGAAGAAGTTTCGGCGCATGGAGCCGAAAAATTTTTGAAGGAAGTCAGCGGCTTGCTCGTACCCGGCGGATTCGGGGACCGCGGCATCGAAGGAAAGATTCAGGCGATCAAATATGCGCGCGAGAACAAGATGCCGTTTCTCGGGATCTGTCTGGGCATGCAATGCGCGGTGATTGAGTTTGCGCGGAATGTTTGCGATTTGAACCGTGCCAACTCCACCGAATTCAACAAGGCCACGCCGTTTCCGGTCATCAGTTTATTGGAAGAGCAAAAGCGCGTGAAGGATCTCGGCGGCACGATGCGTCTGGGTTCTTATCCCTGCGCGCTCAAAAAAGGTACGCGTACGCAGAAGGCTTATGGGCGCGAGTCGATCCACGAGCGCCATCGGCACCGATACGAATTCAATAATAAATACAAAGTCAAGATGGAGACGAACGGACTGGTGGTCTCGGGTACGAGTCCGAATGGCCGGCTCGTTGAAATCATCGAATTAACCGATCATCCGTGGTTCGTGGGTTGCCAGTTCCATCCGGAGTTCAAATCCAAACCCGACGCGGCCCATCCGCTTTTCCGCGACTTCATCAAAGCGTCGTTGTTCAATAAACTCGGGTGAGGCGATGAAAAAAGCCCGAATCGTGCGACTCGGCCGTATTTCCGTCGGCGACGGTAAACCGCTCGTTTTGATTGCGGGGCCTTGTGTGATCGAGAGCGAAGAAAGCACGTTGCGTCATGCTTTAGCGCTCAAGAAAATTGCGGCCCGACTGCGCATTCCTTTTATTTTCAAATCGAGCTATGACAAGGCCAATCGCAGCTCCGCGGATTCGTTCCGGGGTCTTGGGATGGAAAAAGGGCTCGCGATTCTCGATCGCGTCAAGAAAAGGCTCGATTTGCCGGTTCTGACCGACATTCATCAGCCGGAAGAAGCTTTTCAGGTGGCACAGGTTGTCGATATTCTCCAGATTCCGGCTTTTTTATCGCGTCAAACGGATTTGCTCGTCGCTGCGGCCAAGACCGGAAAAATCGTCAACGTCAAAAAGGGACAATTCATGGCCCCCGAAGACATGCATCATGTTGCCGGAAAGATTGCGTCGGCCGGCGGCCGGCAGATTTTATTGACGGAACGCGGAACGTTCTTTGGCTACCGCGCACTCGTGAACGATTTTCGCTCCATCGCGATTATGAAGGATACCGGTTGGCCCGTTATTTTTGACGCGACGCATTCGGTGCAGCAGCCCGGAGGGTTGGGCAACCGTTCAGGCGGCGATCGGCGCTTTGTCCCGCTCTTAGCAAAGGCTGCTGTGGCGGCGGGGGCCGACGGGCTCTTTATGGAGGTGCATGAAAAACCCGATCGGGCGCCCAGCGATGGACCCAATATGATCCCGTTGGCGCAATTGGAAGGTCTTCTTAAACAAATTTTGCGTCTGAGGGCCGCTCTCTCATGAAATCTCGTGTGAGTTTAACGGCCTGCCGAGTGATCCAGATCGAGCGCGATGCGCTCACGACGCTGATGACGCGTCTTGACGCATCCTTCGAGAAGGCTTGTAACCTCATTCTCAAGGCAAGCGGGCGGGTTGTTTTGACGGGGATGGGTAAGCCGGGATTCATTGCGCAGAAAATTTCAGCCACGCTTTCTTCGACCGGTACGCCTTCGCTTTTTCTGCATCCGGCCGAAGCCTCGCACGGGGATCTCGGAAGGGTGATGAAAGGGGACGTCGTTATCGCCCTCTCCAATAGCGGTCAAACCGAGGAGATTTTGAAGCTTTTGCCCGTGATCAAGCGGATTGGAGCGCATCTCATCGCAATGACGGGGAATCGACGTTCCGAATTAGGCCGCTACAGCGACGTGGTTTTGGACGTTTCGGTCGTCAAAGAGGCCTGTCCCTTCAATCTTGCCCCTACCGCCTCGACAACGACGATGTTGGCTATGGGGGATGCGTTGGCGGTCGCTTTGCTGGAGGCCAAGGGATTCAAGGCTTCGGATTTTGCGATGCTGCATCCGGGGGGTAATCTCGGGAAAAAACTGCTTCTCAAAGTTTCAGATATCATGCGCAAAGGCACGGCTCATGCGGTGGTTTCCGAAAAGACACCTCTCGAAAAAGTGCTTTTTTGCATCACCCGGTCGCGGTCGGGATCGGCCAGCGTCGTGGATCGCCACAAAAAGCTTTCCGGGATTTTTACCGACGGGGATTTGCGCCGGCATCTTAAAGGGCGCGGCGAGATTTTAAAAAGGCCCGTTTCGGAGCTCATGACGCGTCATCCCGTCACGGTCGGCCCGGACACGCTGGCCGCCGAAGCGCTCGAAATTCTCCGGTCGCGCAAGATCGACGAAGTCCCCGTCGTTGACAGCCACCATCGGCCGGTCGGGCTCTTAGACGTGCAGGATATTTTGAAAGCCGGAATTGTTTAGTTCTCGTCCGGCGCCCGCACAAACCATGCGGATTTGAGAATGATTCCCGAAGAAATCAAAAAACGTATTCTTCCCGTGAAGCTGGTTCTCATCGACAACGATGCTGTTCTCACGGACGGCCGGATCGTTTACGGGGATTACGGTGACGAGCTTAAGTTTTTCGATGTGCAGGACGGACACGGCATTTCGATGTTGAAGCGCGCGGGTCTGGTTACCGTGATTTTGAGCGGGCGCAAATCGCGAATCAACAAACGTCGCGCGAAAGAATTGCATATCGCAAAGGTCTACCAGAACGTTTCGGACAAACTTGCCGTGTTTCCTAAAATTTTGCGCACTTTCAAGGTCAAGCCCGAAGAGGTTTGCTATATCGGGGACGACCTGATCGATCTGCCGATTTTACGGCGCGTGGGGTTTGCGGCTGCACCCGCCAACGCGATCGATGAAGTTAAAACCATGGTTAATTATGTTGCCCAAAAAAGCGGCGGACGCGGGGCTGTGCGCGAAGTCACGGATTTGATTTTAAAAAGTCAGGGTAAATGGGAGCAGGTCACCGAACGTTATTATCGGTGAGTGAATTGGTTTAATCGGGGTACAAAATGCCGGGTCGGTTTCTCAGACACAATTTTCCGCTTCTTTTGCTGGTTTTTCTCATGGCCGGCATATTTAGTTTTTTCGCGTTGAGGATGCGCACGACTCCATCGGGTCGCGACAAACCGGTTCAGCGGGCCGAAGCCCAGTCGAGCGGCGATCAGCGGCTGCAAAAGTTCAGTCTGAGCGGTTTTGACAATACGGGAAACCGATTTTGGAATCTTCAGGGTGAGACCGCAAAAATCGATCCGTCCCAAACCGCTTTTCTGGACGACAATGTCACGTTGAAACTCAAAGACGGAACGTTGATTCGCACCGACAAGGTTTTGTGGTCCCAACAGGAAGGTTTTTTAAAAACTCGATCCAAAGTCTACGTCCATCACGCCAGCGCTAAGATTACCGGCATGGGGGCTTATGGCCGGCCCGCGGACAATATCATTCAGCTCAATCATGATATCGAAATGCTCATCAATGCCGAGACCCATTTGTGGTGCGACGGGCCGATGAAGATTTTTTACAATGAGAACAAGATGGTTTTTTACCGAAAAGTTCACGTGAAAGACGCCAGCGGCCATCTTTGGGCCAATCGCATGGATGTGTTTTTTGACCAGAAGACCAATCAAATTTTGCAGATCGTCGCGGTCGGGGATGTGCGAATCGAGAGGGCGGGGGATACGACGCGTTCGAGGCGCGCGTATTACGATCCCAAAACCGGGTCCGTGCGGCTCGAGGGAAGCCCCGAAATCACGCTTCAGCGCGAGGGCGGCGGATTTCTCGAAGCGGAACGTTCGGAGGGGAATTAATGTCACTGCTTGAAACGCATGATCTTAAAAAGAGTTATTCGGGCCGTTCGGTCGTCAACGGCGTGAATCTGACCATCAATCCCGGAGAGATCGTCGGGCTCCTCGGTCCCAACGGAGCGGGCAAAACAACCAGCTTTTATTTGGTGACGGGGATCATCCGTCCGGATAGCGGTACGATTTTGTTCGACCATCGAGACATCACACGCTACCCCATGCATAAACGCGCGCAGTTGGGAATCGGGTACTTGTCTCAAGAGCCTTCGGTTTTCAGGAAGCTGACCGTCGAAGAAAATATCATGGCGATTCTGGAGACCCTCGATTTGCCGTACCGGGAGCGAAAAAGACGCCTCGAAGAGCTCTTGAGCGAGCTGGGGATCATTCATTTGCGTAAGTCCAAGGCATTCACGCTTTCGGGCGGAGAGCGGCGGCGTTTGGAGATCACGCGAGCGCTCGTGACTCATCCGCTGTGTATTTTGCTCGACGAGCCGTTTTCGGGGATCGATCCGATCGCCGTCGCGGATTGCCAACAGCTCATTCGGGAGCTCAAGCAGAAGGGGCTGGCGATTTTATTGACCGACCACAACGTTCGGGAGACTTTGGCCATCACGGACCGGGCCTACATCATGTTTGAGGGAAAGATTCTCATTTCGGGGACGAAAGAAGAACTTCTCACCAGCCGCGAAGCCCGCCAAATCTATCTCGGCGAAAATTTTCGAATGTAAACGGACCGTTTTTTCTGCGTCGTTTACGATTTAAAGTCGAATATGGTAATATGATAGCGCTTTTAAAAATACTGGATTTGAACTTGGATTTTTTGGCGAACGCGTCGAGTTTTGAAAGGTCGATTGGTTCACGCGGCTTCTTTCAATTCCCGCCGGTCTTCACACAAAAAATCTTAAAATAGGAGTCGTTTTACCGAACGAGGGTGCCATGGAAATCGACATCACAGGGAGGCATTTTCAGGTGACAGAGCCTCTTAAAAAATACGTCACCGAAAAAATAGAAAAGCTCGATAAGTATAGCCTCAAAATGGAATCCGCTCATGTTGTTTTTGAGGTGCAAAAGTTTATTCACATCGCCGAAATCACGATGCTTGCCAAGGGCGTCCGTTTGACCGCAAAAGCTCAGAGTACCGATATGTACGCGGCCTTCGACAAGTGTTTTGGGAATCTGCAATTACAAATGAGCCGGCAGCACGATCGCCTGAAGGACCATAAAGATAAGAGCGGGCTGCGGGCCGAGAAATTGGACCGCTCATGAAAATAGGAATCCATAAGGGCGAAGCCTGCAAGGTCAAAATCACGGTTCAGGTCGGCCGGGAAGCCGTGGACCAGCGCTTTGCCGAAGTGCTCGCCGATTTTCAGAAAAGCGTTTCTTTGCCCGGGTTCCGTTCCGGCAAAGCGCCGGCCGACATGGTCGAGAAGAAGTTTTCCAAAGAAATCCACGAGGAGGTCCTAAAATCCCTCGTGCCCGAGGTCTACCATCAGGCGGTTGCCGAAAAGAAGCTTTCTCCCGTGAGTCTCCCGACGGTTTCCGACATCGAGATGGAGCGGGGTAAGTCGCTTTCATTCACGGCCGAATTCGAACAGACGCCCGAGGTGCCTCTCAAGAATTATAAAGGCATCGCCCTGAAGAAGGAACCGGAGGAGGTCAGCGCCGATGATTTGGAAAAAGGGATGCAGTCGCTGCTCGAATCCAAGGCCGAGCTCGCGCCCGTTCTGGAACCGCGCGGCGTCAAACAGGGCGATTTCGTGATGACGGACATCGAAATTTGGCAAAACGGCGAGTACAAGCCGGGCAAGAAAGGCATTTTGCTTTATGTCGAGCCCAACGATGCGGACGATTTTTATGAAAAAATCGTTGGCGCGCAGATTGACGAAGTGCGCGAAATTTCCCAGGCGATGTCTCCAGAAGAAAAAGCTCAAGGTCTCGTCGGATGGAAGCCCCACTATAAAATTTGGATTCGCGGAATTCAGGAAAAGAAGCTCCCCGCGCTCGACGAAACGCTCGCCAAATCCTTCGGCAAGGCGTCCGTCGACGAGTTGCGCGAGGCCGTGCGACAGGATCTGGTCGCGTACAAGCAGTCGGAATCCAAGGGCAAGATGAAAAATGAGCTTTTTCAAAAACTAATCGAAGCCACGGATTTCACGTTGCCGGTGAGTTTGATCGAAAAACAGAAAGAGAAGCTCGTCGACCAGGCCCGAAAACAATATATGAAGGCGGGAGTCGGCGAACCGAAGTTCCTTGCCGAAAAGGATACGATCGAAAAAGAAGCGTCCGTTCGCGCACGCGATCAGGTGAAGCTTTATTTCATTCTGCAAACCGTGGCTGAACGCGAGGGGATCGAGGCCGACGAGAATGAGCTTGAGAGGCGTTTGACGTCCTTGTCCGATCAGTCCAAGCGTCCGATCGAGGAAGTCCGGCGCGTATTCGAGGATGATCTTCGAGAGAGTCTTCGGGAAGAGAAGACGATCGAATTTTTGTTGGATAACGCGAAATTAGAAGCTGAAACGAAACACTGAATAAGGGGGGTTCAATGAGCATCCTCGTTCCCATGGTCATCGAACAGACGGGCCGTAGCGAAAGAGCGTACGACATTTATTCGAGACTTCTCAAAGATCGCGTGATTTTTATCGGCACGGCGATCGATGATACCGTCGCGAATTTGCTCGTCGCCCAGCTACTTTTTTTGCAAATGGAAGACCCGGAAAAGGATGTGCATGTGTACATCAATTCGCCCGGAGGCTCTATCACGAGCGGATTGGCCATTTACGATACGATGCAATTTCTCAAGCCGGACGTGAACACGTACTGTATCGGCCAGGCGGCCAGCATGGGCGCCGTTCTCCTGGCTGCCGGCACCAAGGGCAAACGCTATGCGCTTCCCAACTCGAGAGCGATGATTCATCAGCCTTGGGGCGGAGTGCAAGGAATGGCGGCCGATATCAGCATCCAAGCCAAGGAAATCCTGGGGATGAAGGATCGGCTGAACAAAATTTTAGCCCGGCACACCGGGCAGGACGTCGCCAAGATCGAACGCGATACAGACCGTGACTTTTTCATGTCCGCCGAAGAGGCGAAGAATTACGGTTTGGTCGACGCCGTCGTGGAGAATGTCCGCGCCCTCGGGAAATAAATCGAACCTTTTCGTCACAAGATAAAAGGAGAGCCATGAAGGAGTCACTGCTTTTAACGCCAGGCCCTACTAATGTACCTAAGCGAGTACTCGATAAAACCGCCCTGCCGATGATCCATCATCGGACCAAAGAGTTTCAGGGGATTCTCGAGCGCGTCAACGCGAACCTCCAGAAGATTTTTTTGACTCGGGGTCCGGTGATGACGTTTGCGTCGTCCGGCACCGGGGCCATGGAGGCGTCAATCACCAATCTTTTATCCAAAGGAGATACGGTCATCGTCGTCACGGCCGGTAAATGGGGCGAGCGCTATCGCGAGATCGCCCAAGCCTACGGATTGAACGTCAAAAGTTACGAGATTCCTTATGGGCAGGCGGTGACTCTCGAGGTAGTCGAGAAGGCCTTATCCGAGCATCGCGAAGCCAAAGCCATGCTGACGACGCTGTGCGAAACCTCGACGGCCGTCATGCATCCCGTACGCGAAATCGCCCAACTGACGCGCAAGACCGATACGCTTTTGTTTGTCGACGCGATTAGCGGCCTGATGTGCGATCCTCTCAAAATGGAAGAGTGGGGAATTGACGTCGTGGTTTGCGGCAGCCAAAAAGGGTTGATGCTGCCTCCCGGGCTCGGCTTCGTTGCCTTGTCCGACCGGGCCGTCGCGGCGATCGCGAAATCGACGCTCCCGAAATATTATTTCAATTTTGAACAGACGATCAAGGCGATCAAGAAAAACGACACGCCGTTTACGCCTGCGGTCAATCTGATCCGCGGGCTGGACGAAGCGTTGCTCATGCTTCTCGAGGAAGGTGTGGAGAATGTTTGGGCCAGGCATGCCCGGGTCGCCGAGTTTGTCCGTCAAAACATGAAAGTGTTGGGGCTGACACTTTTTTCACAAGCTCCGTCGAGTGGTTTGACGGCGGTCAAAATGCCGGCCGGCATCGATTCGAAGGATCTGATCAAAACCATGCGCGATCAGCATCAGGTGGTGATGGCCAACGGCCAAGGGGAGCTACAGGGCAAGATCGTGCGTTTTGCGCACATGGGTTTTGCTTGCACCCTTCCGGACGCCAAAACGGGACTGGATGCTTTTACGGATGCCCTTAAAAAGGCGCAGTCCGTGCAAGCGCCGGCGGTATAGGAGGCTCACATGACAAATACCTCCAAATCGGCTTTTAAAGTTCTCGTTTGCGACGATCTTTCGAAAGAGGGGTTGGCTGTTTTTCAGAAACATGAAGACATTCTCGTTGAGATCAAAACGAAGCTTCCTCTCGAAGAGCTCAAGAAAGCGATCTCCGATGCGGATGCCTGCGTCGTGCGTTCCGGAACTCAGCTCACCAAAGAAGTGATTGAGGCCGGAACTCGACTCAAGGTGATCGGCCGCGCCGGGGTTGGCCTTGATAACGTCGATCTCGCAGCCGCCTCGAAGAAAGGGATCGTCGTCATCAACACGCCCGGCGGCAACACGATTTCGGCCGCCGAACACGCGTTTTGTTTGATGATGGCCATGGCTCGAAACATTCCTCGGGCAAACGAGTCGATGAAAAAAGGGGAATGGGAGCGAAAGAAGTTTACGGGTGTGGAGCTTTATAAAAAGACGCTCGGAGTCGTCGGTTTGGGGCGCATCGGCAGCGAAGTGGCCAAGCGCGCTCAAGCATTCGGCATGAAAGTTCTCGCGTATGACCCGTTCCTGAGGGCCGAGAAGGCGCAGCAGATGGGCGTCGAACTCGTCAAACTCGACGAGCTGCTCAAGGAATCGGACTTCATTACGCTGCATATGCCCCTGACGGCCGAGAATAAAAATATGATCGGCGAGAGGGAGTTTGGTCTCATGAAAAAGACCGCGCGCATCGTGAATTGCGCCCGCGGGGGGTTGATCGACGAGGCGGCTCTCGCCAAAGCGATCGAAGCCGGGAAGATCGCCGGTGCCGCGCTCGACGTGTATGAGTTCGAGCCTCCCCCAAAGGATTTGTCGGTGCTTAAGCTGCCTCAGGTTGTCGTGACTCCGCACCTGGGGGCTTCGACCGAAGAGGCGCAAATCGCGGTTGCCGTCGACGTCGCGCAGAGTTTGGTGGATTTTTACAAAGGAAAGGGGACACGGAATGCCGTCAACCTGCCTTTGGTCGATGCCGAGGTTCTCGAGCAGATCAAGCCGTCGTTGTTGCTGGCGGAAAAACTGGGTCTTTTGCTGGCGCAGCTTCTCGAGGGTCAGATCCGTCAAGCGGACGTTCAATATCAGGGGAAAACGGCCGAGTACGAAACCACTCCGATTACCGTCGCGTTTCTCAAAGGGATACTGACCGGTATTCTCGGCGAGGGCGTCAATTTCGTCAATGCGTCTGTTTTGGCCAAGGAGCGCGGCATCAAGGTGACCGAGTCAAAATCGACCACTTCAGACCAGTATGCGAATTTGATTCAGGCCGTCATTGTGACCGATAAACGCGAGTTTTCCGTCGCGGGTACGGTGTTGACACCCAGCGATGTTCGCATCGTTCAGATTGACCATTTCGACGTCGAAGCGCAGCCCGAAGGGTATATCCTTTTGGTTTCGAACAAAGACGTCCCCGGTATCGTGGGCCAAATCGGGACGATTTTGGGCGAAAACAAAGTGAATATCGCGGGCATGACTCTCGGTCGCGATCTCCCCGGCGGTCAAGCCCGGACGCTGATCAAGATCGACAGCGGCTTGTCCGATGCGCTCATGTCGGAAATCAAACGTTCAAAAAACATTTTGGACGTGAAGCTGATCAAGTTATAATCAACAGGTTTGAATCGTCCCAAGGGGATGGACGCGTGTGCCTCTCCTTGGGATTCGATTCGTCAACTCCCGCAAAACGCGGTTCTTAAGGGATAGGTGTGTGTTGAATACGGTCGTGGTGGGCGCCCAGTGGGGCGATGAGGGCAAGGGAAAGATCATCGATGTGCTCGCACAGCGGGCCGATGTGGTCGTTCGTTATCAGGGTGGAAACAACGCGGGGCACACGGTGGTCAAGGCCTGCGGCGAATTTGTTCTCCATCTCATTCCATCCGGAATTTTTCATAAAAACGTGCATTGTGTCATCGGGAACGGCGTCGTCGTCGATCCCCAGGCCCTCATGGCCGAGGTTAATGGTCTCGAAAAGCGCGGGATTCGGGTCCGCGGCCGTTTGCATATCAGCGACCGGGCGCATTTGATATTTCCTTACCATCGGATTTATGACCGCTTGCGCGAGGATAAAAAAGGTTTCATTAAAATCGGAACGACCGGCCGCGGGATCGGGCCGAGCTATGGGGACAAAGCGCTGCGTTCCGGCATCCGGATGATCGATTTGTACGAGCCGAAGGTTTTTGCGGCCAAACTCAAAAAAGCCCTTCTCGAAAAAAACGAAATTTTTCGGAAAATTTATTCGTTCAAAGGTTTTAGTTTCAAAAAAATTTATGCCGAATATCAGGCTTATGCTCGCGTGATGCGTCCGTTTGTTTGTGACACGGCACTTTTTCTTCATGAAGCCATCGCCAAGAAAAAACGCATTTTGTTCGAGGGTGCCCAAGGGACGCATCTCGACGTCGACCATGGAACCTATCCTTTCGTGACTTCGAGCCATGTGACGGCGGGGGGCGCTTCGACGGGCTCGGGGATTCCGCCGTATGCCGTGACGAACGTTATCGGAGTCGTGAAAGCGTATACGACGCGGGTTGGCGAAGGTCCTTTTCCTACGGAATTTGACGAAACGCTCATGGATCGGGTTCGCAAGAAAGGCAAAGAATTCGGTGCGACGACCGGGCGTCCCCGGCGGTGTGGCTGGTTTGACGCCGTGCTCGTGAGTTATTCGTGCAGGATTAACGGGATCCGTGAAATTGCCGTCACCAAGCTCGACGTGTTGGACGACTTGCCCGAAATCAAGATTTGTGTCGGCTATCGCTATCAAGGGAAGCTCTATCGTCATTTTCCGGCGTCTCTCTCGGTGCAAACGGAAGGAACCCCCGTTTATGAAAAGTTTCCCGGTTGGATGCAAGACACATCCGCCGTTTGTCGTTTTTCCGCGCTTCCGGAAAACGCCAAGAGGTATTTGAAGCGGCTCTCTGACCTATTATCGGTGCCGATTACGATTTTATCCGTCGGCTCTCATGAGGAACAAACTCTTTACATCCGGTAAGTCCGCCAGCTCCGAAAACGGGCCACGCAATCCCGTTCCAGCCCACGTGGCCATCATTATGGATGGCAACGGTCGTTGGGCAAAAAAAAGAGGTCTACCACGATTCGCCGGTCATCGCGCCGGAGCTGAAACGGTTCGGCGCATTCTCGAAGCCTCTCTGGATATGGGTGTGCAGGTTCTGACGCTCTACGCCTTCAGTCAAGAGAACTGGAAACGGCCCAAGAAGGAAATTTCGGTTCTCATGCAGCTCTTGAATTTTTTTCTCGATCAGGAAATACGCAATCTCGTCGAGCGCGGGGTCCGATTTCAAGCCTTGGGGCGAACCGAGGCTCTTCCCGAAGGAATTCAAAAGAAATTATCCTCCGCCAAAGAAGCTACCCGCACGAATGACAAATTGGTGTTCAATTTGGCTCTTAATTACGGCGCCCGCCAAGAGATTCTCGATGCGGTGCGATCCTTGCTCGTCGAGAGTCCGTCTCATCCGGGTTGGGTTGATAATTCCGAACCTTTGACCGAGGAGCTTTTTTCCTCGCGACTTTACACTCAAGGCCTTCCGGATCCGGACCTTCTGATTCGCACGAGTGGGGAAATGCGGTTAAGTAACTTTTTGCTGTGGCAGCTTTCTTACGCCGAGCTGTACGTGACGAAGAAATTTTGGCCGGACTTCACTTCGAAAGATTTTCAGGCGGCCATTAGAATTTATCAACAACGCGAACGGCGTTTCGGCGACGTCGCAGCGAAGGAGTCCCACGCATGATTTCCGAGCGCTCCAAATTCGTCGATATCGGCCGCCGCCTTGTCACCAGTTCGACGCTCATCACGCTGATCGGTTTGGTTCTTGTCTTTGCGGGTCCTTATTGGTTTGGGTTGCTTGTCGTCTTGTTTGCGGGCCTGGCTCTCTATGAGTTTTTTTCTCTCATGCGCGCCGCGCGTATCTACGTTTATCGTCTTTTCGGCGTCTCGATGGGCGTCATCATCACTCTCGTCGTGTGTCTTGAGCAGGGAAGGACTCAGTCCGGCGAAGTGCTTTTTCTCGTCTTGGGCTGTCTGTTTCTCTTTCTTCTTCAGTTTTCATACAAAAACAACGGAGAGGCCTTGACGGGGATCTCGCTCACGCTGTTTGGAATTTTATATATTAGCTGGTTTCTCAGCTTCGTGATCAAGATCCGTTTTTTGCCCGGAGGAATTCTTTGGGTTGCGTATCTTTTGATCGTGACGAAAGCGGCGGATATCGGCGCCTATCTTCTGGGAACGGCGATCGGGCGGCATCCGTTCATTGCGCATATCAGCCCAAAAAAATCAATCGAAGGATTGATCGGCGGATTATTGCTCAGTACGGTCGTCTCCGTGGCCGTCCGTTCTTTTCTGCCTATTCATTTTGGGCTTTTTCAGTCCGCCGTTCTGGGGCTTTTGGTGGGCGGAATCGGTCAGATCGGGGATCTTTCGGAATCGCTGATGAAGCGGTTTTGTAACGCGAAGGATTCGGGATCCACGCTGCCCGGCATGGGGGGCATCCTGGATGCCGTGGACAGCATTCTTTTTACCGCGCCTATTTTTTATTTTCACCTAAAAATTTTCTATTGAGGCGGCTATGGGACGAAATGGCCGCCCAGCGGCTTCTCCGCAAACATTAACGATTCTCGGTTCGACCGGTTCGATCGGGTTGAACACTCTCGAAGTCGTTCGTCGCTATCCGGGACGCTTTAAAGTGAGAGCGCTGGCCGCCGGACGAAATGTTGAACGGCTGGCGGATCAAATTCGCGAGTTTTCCCCCTCGGCTGTTTATCTCGAGGATTCCGATCGTCAACAAGACTTGGCCGAGATTTGCGGGAAACGGACTCGGTTGTTTAGCCGCGCCGAAGGCATTCGCGCTTTTTCGCGTTTTGTCGATTCGGATATTCTGGTCGCCGCAGCCAGCGGTACGAGCAGTCTTTGGCCCGTGGTCGATGCGATTCGAAAGGGAAAACGCATCGCGCTTGCAAATAAAGAGGTGCTCGTCATGGCCGGCGAGCGGATCATGGAAGAGCTCTCGCGCGCTTCCGATGCGTCTCTGCTGCCGGTTGATAGCGAGCACAGCGCGATTTTTCAGTGTTTGCAGGGATCATCGGTCGGGCAGGCCGAGCGATTGATTTTGACCGCATCGGGTGGGCCGCTACGCAATGTACCCGTACGTCTTTTCTCGAAGCTTACCAAAGATCGGGTTATCAATCACCCGAAATGGAAGATGGGCAGGAAAATTTCCGTCGATTCCGCGACGATGATGAATAAGGGGCTCGAGGCCATTGAGGCATCGGCTTTATTCCGATTTCCCATGGACTGCATCGATGTTTTGATTCATCCCGAAGCGATTGTGCACTCAATGGTCGAATTCCGTGATGGGTCAGTGTTGGCGCAGATGGGCATCACCGACATGAAACTGCCGATTCAATATGCGTTGTCGTATCCCGATCGTTTGTTGTCGCCACCGTCATCCAAACTTGATTTTACGCGTCATTCGGAGCTCACTTTTTCCCGAGCGGACCTCAAGAAGTTTCCGTGTTTGCGGTTGGCTTTTGACGCGGGCCGGGCGGGGGGAGTGGCGCCCTGTGTCTTGAGCGCCGCGGATGAAGTCGCCGTCAATGCTTTTTTGAACGATCAAATCAATTTCGTACGGATACCCAGGATTATCGAGCGTGTGTTGTCGTCGCACCGTGTGCGAAAGCATCCGACGTTTGATGAAATTCACCAGGCACATGAATGGGCGACAGAAAAAGCCCGGACGTTTTGCGCCGGCCGTAGTTTGTGTCGCTCCTAATCTTTTTATCGAAGCGGAGGTTGCATGGTTAGCATGATTGTCTTTTTGGTGGTTTTGAGCGCATTGATCGTGGTGCATGAATTGGGTCACTTCATTGCCGCGAAATTTTGCGGGGTGCGTGTGGAGCGGTTTTCGATCGGGTTCGGTCCGGTGCTATTTTCCAGGCGTTTTGGCGAAACCGAGTTTTGTCTGGCGCTGTTGCCTTTGGGCGGCTATGTGAAAATGGCCGGAGAAGCTCCCGAAGAATCCAAGGGTTTTGAGTGGGAATTTACGGCCAAGAAAGCCGGGCAAAAACTGGGCATCGTACTTGCCGGCCCCTTTATGAACGCGGTGTTGGCGTTTGTCTTATTTGTGGGAATTTACATAACCGGCCAGCCGATGATCTCTTCGAAAATCGGCTCCGTGATGGATGGAATGCCCGGCCAGTCCGCCGGCCTGGCACCCGGAGACCGCATTCTTCGCGTCAACGGAGTGGATGTAAAGTATTGGGAAGACCTGTTGATCGAGATTCGCAAAAGCCGAGGCTCCGTTCGTCTCGACGTAGATCGCCAGGGGGTTGCTCGGGTTTTCACCATCGAACCCAAAGAACAAGAAGGCAAGGATTTGACGGGTAAGAAGGTTCGGGTTCCGGTGATCGGGATCGTGCCTTCCAATGAAACCGAGTACGTTCGTGTCGGGCCCTTGCAAGCTCTTTGGCTGGGGTTGATTCGTGTATGGACGCTGACGGCCATGATTCTCGTTTCGTTGTGGCTCATGATCGTAGGGGCTTTGCCGTTCAAGGAATCTTTATCCGGGCCCATCGGGATCTTTTTCATGACCCAAGAGGCGGCCCGTATGGGGTTAGCGCATCTTTTGTCTTTCATGGGGTCTTTGAGTGTAAGTCTTTTTGTGCTGAATCTTTTGCCGATTCCCGTATTGGATGGGGGCCATATTTTCTTTCTTGCGATCGAGAAGATCAAAGGATCTCCGCTGCGCGATGCGGTGAAGGAAAAGATGACTCGGGGGGGTCTGATTCTTTTGATTCTTCTGATGGCTTTCGTCATCGTGCAAGACGTTAACCGTTTTGCGATTGTGCAGAATATCCGAAATATGTTTAAATAAGCGAGCACCGGACTTGCGCGACCGAAGGGGGCGCCAAGTCCGCCGTGCGAGCTTATCCCGAGAAGGCGCGTGAAGCGCCGACGAGGGATCTCGCGGACTTGCGGATGTGCGGCGCAAGTTGCCGCTAAATTTTATTCGCAGAGGGGTTTGTTGTAAATGATTTCAAATCGAATCGTTCGTTGGAGCCGGTACTGGGTTCCGACGCTTAAAGAGAATCCACAAGAGGCACTGATCAAGAGTCATCGGCTCATGCTGCGTGCGGGGTTGATTCGCAAGCTTGCCAGCGGTACGTACAGCTATCTTCCTCTGGGTTTTCGCGCCCTTCAGAAGGCCGAGGCGATCGTTCGCGAGGAAATGAACGCGACCGGCGCTCTCGAAGTGCTTTTGCCGGCCCTGCATCCGGCGGAAATTTGGCGCGAATCCGGACGATTGGAGATCTTGGGTGAGGACATGATTCATTTTAAAGACCGCCACGGCAAAGAAAACGTGCTTGGGCCCACTCACGAGGAAATCATCACGGATCTGGTCCGGCATGAAATACGGTCTTATAAACAGCTTCCCGTGACGCTTTATCAGATCCAAACGAAATTCCGCGACGAGATGAGACCTCGTTCGGGGGTTATCCGTAGCCGCGAATTCATTATGAAGGATGCGTATAGTTTTCACGCGTCGGCGGAAAGTCTTGATCAGACGTATCAGGAGATGTTGGAGGCCTATCGCCGGGTTTTTTCCCGCTGTGGGCTCGAGTATTTCGTCGTGGATGCGGATCCGGGTGCCATGGGCGGCAGCGGTTCTCAAGAATTCGTTTTGTTTTCGGATGCGGGCGAGGACTTCATGGTTCAGATATCGGGCACGGATCGCGTGATGTCGGTCGAAATGGCATCTCGCCAACTCAAAGGCCTTTCGCTGCCTGCCGGGTCCGCCCCGAAACGTTTTCAAAAGGTGCACACCCCCGGTCACAGCAGCGTGGAGAGCGTCGCGCAATTTTTGAAGAAAAAACCATCCGATCTCGTCAAAACGATGATTTACGAGGTGCCGGGCTCCGCCGAAGGGGTAGGGCCTAAGATATTTGCCGTTTTGGTTCGCGGGGATCATGAGGTGAGCGAATACAAAGTTCGCGTGGCAGTTCCGGGAGCCCATCTGGCTTCGCGTGACGTCATTGATCGTTCCATCGGTTCGGCATACGGTTTCAGCGGTCCAGTCGGTCTGGATGCGCGCAACCCCATTCCGTTCTATATCGACGAAGATGTTTTGGCCATGAAAGATTTTGTAACGGGCGCCAATGAAAATGAATATCACCTGGTTGGAGTGAATCTCCAAGATTTTATTGCGGAGTGTCCGGCTCGCCAAATTCATGTGGGTGACTTTAGACAGGTCGCGGCAGGGGACTTGTCGCCCGAAGGAAAGGCGCTTGAGCTTAAAACCGCCATCGAATTGGGGCATATTTTTAAACTCCGCGATCGCTACTCCAAACCCATGCAGGCAAAATTCTTGGATGCTTCCGGGAAAGAAGTTACCATGACCATGGGGTGTTACGGTATCGGCGTTAACCGGATTCTTGCCGCCGCGATCGAGCAGCATTCGGACGACAAAGGGATTTCGTGGCCAAGGGCGATCAGCCCGTTTCAGGCGGTGGTCATCCTGATCGATCCCAAAGATGCCGAATCGCAGAAAATAGCCGACGATTTAGCCGGTTCCGAGGTTTTGGCTCACGCGGGAATCGACCTTTTGATCGACGATCGGGCCGAAACGGCAGGCGTGAAGTTTAACGACGCCGATTTGATGGGGTTTCCGCTCCGTATCGTCTTGGGACCAAAGAACTTAAAAAATGGCAATGTGGAGTTGAAAATCCGACGATCGGGACTGCAGCACTTGGTCGCCAAAGATTCTTTGGCTTCCGAGGCTCTCCGTTTGGCCTCCAGCCTAGCCTAGTCGATTTCACCGCAATCTTCCTCTGAGGGCCTGCCTATTTAGAGTAGTTGCTACGGTTGACAAATTTGCTGAATTTTGTTACCATCTGGCCATAGTTGGTGTCGGCGCAAAGTGGGTTCGAGACCCACTTTTTTTATTGGTGCACTTTTTAAACGGCGCTTGTTTTTTAGGTTTTTGATTGATTAACGAGGCTCTTTGCATGTTGCCACCCCAAATAGAAGCTCAACTTGCGACCATTCGAGGCGAAGTTGAGTTGTGCGGCGCAGAACTGTTTGATATTCAGCTACGCCATCTGGGCGGTCGAAGCGTGCTTACTTTGACCGTGGATAAGGCGGGTGGAGTCACGCTCGATGAGTGCGCTAAGATCAACGTTCAACTCGGAAACTTGTTTGATCGTTTGGGTGAATCGGCGGGATGGATCGGGGGGTCTTATACGTTAGAAGTGAACAGCCCCGGTTTAGATCGCCCGCTCAAGACCGAAAAAGATTTTGTGAAAGCGCGGGGAGCCGAGGTTCGCATGCATTTTCGTCAAGCGGACGGTCGCGCGACCGAAAAATCGGGCATGTTGGAGTCGGTTGAGAGCGGACTCGTTACGTTGCGTAAGGGTCCGGATAGCTGGGTGATTCCAATCGACGCGGTTATCCATGCCGTGCGAATGATTCATTTTTGAGGAGAGGTTGAGGCCATGAGTACCGAATTGTTGGCTGTACTTGAAAACATCGAACGCGAGAAGGGGATCAGTCGCGACGTTTTGATCGAGTCGATCGAAGTCGCTCTTGTTTCGGCCGCGAAAAAGGTTTTGCACGACAAGGATAAGGACGTCCAGGCCAAAATCGATCTCGAGTCGGGTAAAATCAAGATTTTCTCCGAAGGCAAGGAGATTATTTCGAACGAATTTGGCCGCATTGCCGCCCAAACGGCAAAGCAAGTCATTTTCCAAAAGCTTCGGGAAGCCGAACGCAACGTTATTTTCAATGAATTCAGCGACAAATCGGATTCGATTGCGAGCGGCACGGTTTATCGTTTTGAAAAAGGCGCGCTCCTGATCGATCTTGGCAAGACCGAGGCGATTCTTCCCAAGCGTGAAATGTCACCCCGCGATAATTACCGACAAGGCGATAGCATACGCGCCTATATTCTCGAAGTTAACAAAACGCTCAAAGGCCCCCAAATCATTCTTTCGAGAAGCCATCCGGGTTTCGTGAAATGTCTTTTTGAGCTCGAGGTTCCCGAGGTCGCCGACGGAATGGTCGAGATTAAGTCCGTTTCACGAGAGCCGGGCGATCGCACTAAGATCGCGGTATGGTCCAAAAACGAAAAGGTCGACAGCGTCGGCGCGTGCGTCGGCATTCGAGGATCGCGCGTCAAGGGTGTCGTCAAGGAGCTTCAAGGAGAAAAAATCGATATCGTCCGTTGGAGTGAAAACGTCGAAGAATTCATCAAAGCCGCGCTGAGCCCCGCAGAAGTGGATTCCGTGCAGATTACGGACTTGGAAGGCCGAAAGGTTGAAGTCGTGGTCAACGACGATCAGCTTTCCCTGGCAATCGGCAAGAACGGCCAGAATGTGCGTTTGGCGTCAAAATTAACGGGGTGGTCTATCGATATTCGCTCGAAAAAGGATATTGCCAAAGAAAAGCTCGAAGCGACACTCGCTCCCGAAGCGGAAGCGGTAACCGGAGCGGGCCTGGAAGCCCTCGATGGCGTCGGGCCGAAGACGGCCGAAACACTGGCTGCCGCAGGTTATCGAACCCTCGAAGATTTGAAACGTGCTTCGGCCGAGCAGCTTATGGAAATCAAAGGGATCGGCAAAAAAACGCTGGAGAAGATCATTGCCGCGGTAGCCGCTTTGTCGGCTGAATCGTCCGCTGTCTCCCCCGAAGCGTCTTCGGATGCAGAGACCGGGACCCCCGAGCAGGATGAAGGATCCGAAAAGCCGGAAGACGATCACAACGAGCAGGCTCCGGCCTAAAGAAGGGACACGATGCGCGTTCATGAATTAGCGAAGGAGTTGAAGGTTTCCTCAAAGGACCTTATCGAGAAATTAAAAGGCTTGAAGATCGATGCCAAAAGCCACATGAGCGTCTTGACGGAGGAAAACGTCCGCGCATTGAAAGAAAAAATGGGATCCAGGTCGGGCGCGAAGGCTTCGGTGGGAACCGAAAAGGGGCCCGAAAAGCCCGTAGAGGGAAAGGGGCGCGCCTCGAGCGAAGCAATGCCTTCGATCGAAAGCGTCAAGCGCGAGCTTCTTCTTCGCCGCTCGACGCCTAAGGCCCCCGCTGCGCCCGTCAAGAAAATTCCGCAGGCTATCACACGGCGTCCTGAGGTGTCCGCTATTCATTCCGAGCCCAAGAAGCCGATCAAACCCGTCATAAAACCCATGCCGCCCAAAGCGCCGATTATGGTTGCTCCGGTGGTTGCGCCCGTTCCGCCGCCACCGACGGTCGAAGTCGTGCGTCCGGCAAAAAAAATCGAGATCGATGCTTCGATCACCGTAAAAGATTTGGCGGTGAAGCTTTCTTTGCGTCCCAACGATCTGATCCAGAGATTGATCAAAGCGAATATTTTCGCTTCAATCAATCAATCGGTTAATTTTGAGATCGCGCAAAAGATTGCGACAGAAATGGGTTTTGAAGTCCAGCAGCCGCAGGCTCCGATCGCCGAGACCGCAAAGAAGACGGCCGAGATCGTCCGCACGAAAGATCATTCAAAATTATCGACGCGAGCCCCCATCGTGACCTTCATGGGGCACGTTGACCATGGCAAAACTTCGCTTCTTGACGCGATTCGCAATACGAAGGTTGCCGCCTCCGAAGCGGGAGGGATCACGCAGCATATCGGGGCCTACGAGGTTTTTCTTCCCAAAGGCGCGGTCACTTTCTTGGACACGCCGGGTCACGAAGCTTTTACCGCCATGCGAGCGCGCGGCGCCAGAGCCACGGATATCGTCGTATTGGTCGTTGCCGCGGATGACGGAGTGATGCCGCAAACGATTGAAGCCATCGACCATGCCAAGGCGGCCGCCGTTCCGATCATCGTCGCGATCAATAAGATCGACTTGCCATCGGCAAATGTCGATCGAGTCAAAAAAGAATTGATGGAGCACGGCCTCATGTCCGAAGATTGGGGCGGCAAAACGATTATGGTCGGGGTTTCCGCCAAGCGTGGAGACGGCATCGACGATCTTCTCGAAATGCTGGTTCTTGAATCCGAATTGTTGGAATTAAAAGCGGATTTAAACGCGCCCGCTCAAGGAATTGTCATCGAGGCGGAGCTTTCGAAGGAGAGCGGAGTTTTGGCCACGGTACTCGTTCAAGAGGGAACGCTCCATCTCGGGGATCTTGTCGTTGCCGGAAGCGGGTACTGTCGCGTGCGAGCCATGATCAATGACCGCGGAGCGCGCATCGCCGAGGCGTTGCCTTCGATGCCCGTAGAAATTCTCGGTCTTTCCGAGGTTCCCAAGGCCGGAGACCGTTTTTTCGTGGTCGACGAGGAAAAGAAGGCCAAAGACATCGTCGAAGAAAGAACGCGCGCGCTTCGCGAAAAGTCGCGCCGCCTGACTTCTCATATCACCCTCGAGCATCTTTCCGAAGAGGTCAAGGCCGGGAAATCTCAGGAGCTTAAACTCATCGTCAAGGCCGATGTGCAGGGTTCCGTCGAAGCTATCCGATCGACGCTTGATCAGATTCAGTCAAAAAGTGTCCGATTGATTTTTATTCATACCGGTGTCGGCGATGTCAGCGAGTCGGATGTGATGCTGGCAGCCGCTTCGGATGCGGTCATTATCGGTTTTCACGTTCAGGTTTCGGACGAAGCCCGACGCGTCGCCGAAGAAGAGGCCGTCGATTTGCGTCTCTATCAGATCATTTACGAGGTCAAGAGTGCGATCGAGCGCGCGATGGAAGGTTTGCTCGAGCCGGTTCAAAAAGAAATTTTCGTCGGCATGGCCGAAGTGCGCCAGGTTTTCAAGGTCTCAAAGGTTGGCTCCATCGCCGGCTGTATGGTCCAGAAGGGCAAAATCATCCGCAATCATACGTGCCGGGTGCTTCGCAGCGGAAAGAAGGTGCATGACGGCAAGATAGAAAGTCTCAAGCGCTTCAAAGACGATGCGCGTGAGGTCCTCGAGGGGTTCGAATGCGGTATCGGGGTTTCGAATTTTCCCGAAATCGCTTCGGGCGACCGGATCGAAGTATACGAAATCCAAGAGCACGCACGAAAGCTTGAATAAACTCACCGAAAAACCCGCTGCCAAAATCCGCGTACTTTCGGGCATGAGGCCCACCGGCCCGCTCCATATCGGTCATCTTCTGGGCGCTCTGCAAAATTGGAAGGCTTTGCAGGATACGCGGGAGTGTTACTTCATGGTGGCTGATCTCCACGCGCTCATGAGCGAATATGAAAAGCCCGAGAATTTACGCGCGTACACCGAAGAGATGATTCTCGACATGCTGTCTTGCGGAATTCGGCCGGAGAATATTTTTATCCAATCGCGGATTCCGGAGCACGCGGAGTTGGCTCTCATTCTCGGCATACTCACTCCTCTGGGGTGGCTCGAACGCAATCCGACCTACAAAGAGCAGCTTCGCGAAATCAAAGGACGCGATTTGACGACGTACGGATTTCTCGGATACCCCGTGTTGCAGGCGGCGGATATTCTGCTTTACAAGGCGGGAGAGGTACCGGTCGGAGAGGATCAGCTGGCACACTTGGAGCTGACACGAGAGATCACGCGTCGATTCAACTCATTGTATAAAAGGGAAATTTTCCCGGAACCCAAAGCGCTGCTTACGAAAGAGGCTCGAATTCTCGGCACCGATCGACGGAAGATGTCCAAAAGTTACGGTAACGCGATCAATCTGTCCGATGACGAAGCGACCGTTCGTAAAAAAGTACAATCCATGATAACGGATCCTGCCCGGATTCGAGCGACGGATCCCGGCCATCCGGATGAGTGCAACGTTTATTCATATAATAAGATTTTTTCCGATGAGCAACAGGCACGTCAATGCTTTAACTGGTGCGTGAATGCCAAAAAGGGTTGCACGGAATGTAAGCAAATATTTGCCGGTATTCTCGTGGAGAAATTGATGCCGATTCGAGAGCGACGCGCCGATCTTGTTTCGAAAAAAATGTCGCCCGAAGAGATGATTCGCGAGGGCCAGGAGCGCGCCGGCGAAACGGCTCGTCGGACCTTGTCCGAGGTCAAACGACTGCTTCATTTGGCTTAGTTCTAACAGTTTTGCAATTCGACGGGGAAAAAGGTAAATTAACCCTGATTTGGAGCCGCTGATGGGTTATAAGATTTGTCTCGATATCTTCGAAGGGCCACTCGACCTTCTTTTGTATTTCATCAAGAAGGACGAACTCAATATTTATGATATTCCTATCACGAGAATTACCGAACAATATCTCGAATATCTGAGTTTGATGGAGCAGTTGGATCTCGACATTGCAGGCGAGTTTCTCGTGATGGCGGCGACGCTCATGCACATCAAATCAAAAATGCTTTTACCGCCCGATCCCGACGGAACCGAAACCGAAGAGCTGGATCCCAGAGCGGAGCTCGTGCGCCGCCTGCTTGAATATAAGGCTTTTAAAGAAGCGGCGGAGCGGTTGAGGGGTTTTGAAGAGCAGCGCGGGCTTCTATTCGGACGGTGTGGCACCGAACCCGAAGTCGAGCCGGGCGGGGAAGACGGTTTTGAAAACGTTTCGTTGTTCGATCTTTTGACGGCTCTTTCCAAAATTCTAAAAAGCATCGCTCCGGAAAAGATTCACGAAGTCCAAAAAGATGAGTATACGGTATCCGATAAAATCCGGGACATCAAGTCAAGATTGACGATGAAACCCGTTTTTTATTTCCAAGATCTGTTTAGAAACGCACGTAATAAGTTCGAAGTGATTACGACCTTCTTGGCGCTTTTGGAGTTGATCCGCCAACGCGAGGTGAGCATTGACCAACCTTCTCGCTTTTCGGACATTCGCATCGAACGTCGTAACGGTTTACCCAGTACCGCCTTGACGAATTCGGAGGAATCGAGTGGAAGCTGAACGCGACGAGCTGAAATACGCACTGGAAGCTTTGTTGTTTGCGAGCGAAAAACCCTTAACCGCCGCGCAGTTAAGGGACGCTTTCACGGAGAAGATATCCGCGGCGGACATCGAAAAGCGGCTTGAGGCTCTGAAAAAAGAGTATGAGGAACAAGGGCGGGGCTTTTGCCTGATTCAGATTGCGGGTGGGTATCAAACCGTATCGGATCCAAGGTATGCGGAATACCTGCAGCGGTTTTATCAGTCTCGCGAAAAAAAGCGCGTTTCTCAGGCCGGACTCGAAACGCTGTCCATTATTGCGTATCGCCAGCCTGTTACCAAGGCGGAAATCGAGTTTGTGCGCGGGGTGAATGTGGACGGACCTCTCAAAACACTTCTCGAGAAAGGCTTGATTCGGATCGCGGGTCGAAAGGAAGTGCCGGGCCGCCCGATTCTTTACGGGACGTCCCAGGACTTTCTCGAGCGCTTCGGATTGAAATCCCTGGAAGATCTTCCGCCTTTGTCTCAGTTTACAGAAAAGGACTTGGAACCTTCGCTTTTACCGCCCGAAATGAAAGCCGGTCTCGCTTCGCCGAATACGCTGAATCCGGACGAGGCGACCGGCGAAGACCCAATCAAGATGGAGTCGCCGGAGTCTGCCGAGAGCGAGGGTGTAGACGGTACCCCGAGCGAATCGGCCAATGATGAATCAGCGAATGGAGAGTCGAATGAGCCTCGATAAGCTTCGCCGGAAAGTCGATCGAATCGACGATCAAATCGTCATGCTTTTGAATCAACGCGCCCAGGCGTGCCGTTGCATCGGGTCGGTCAAGCTGAAGAAAGGACACGATATTTACGCCCCTCATCGTGAAAAAGAAGTCCTGGATCGGTTAGCGGCCAAAAATAAAGGCCCGATCACCGAAGAAGCGCTTCGGGCTATTTACCGGGAGATCATGTCCTTTTCCATTAGCCTCGAGAAAAAAATTTCAATCGCGTATCTGGGGCCGGCGGCCACATATACCCATCAAGCCGCTCAAAAGAAGTTTGGCTCTTCGGTGGAGTACACTTCGTGTGCCAGCATCTCGGAGATTTTTTCGGAAGTCGAGAAGTCGCGCGCCGATTACGGTGTCGTGCCGGTCGAGAACTCGACCGAAGGTGCCGTCAATCATACGCTGGATATGTTCATGGACTCCAATCTGAAAATTTACGGTGAGGTCTATCTCCCGATCCATCATCACTTGTTGTCGATCGGAAATCCGATTTCGAGTATCACCAAAGTGTATTCGATTAATCAAGTTTTGGCACAGTGCCGGACTTGGATCGAAACCCATTTGCGTGGGGCGGATCTCGTCGAAACGGCCAGTACGTCCGAGGCGGCGCAGATCGTCGCGAATAATTCGAATCGCGAGGGCATTGCGTGTATTGCCAGCCAGATGGCTGCGCAACTTTACAGCTTGAAGATCCTGGCTTCTTCCATCGAGAACCAGCCCGACAACATGACGCGTTTTCTCGTCATTTCTCGTACGCCGGCCAAGTCGACGGCGGACGACAAAACGTCGCTGCTGATGGAAATCAAGGATCGATCGGGCGCGCTGCATGACATTCTGGTTCCGTTCAAGAAGGCAAAAATCAATCTGACGATGATTGAGTCCAGACCGTCGAAGAAGAAAGCTTGGAGTTATTACTTTTTCGTCGATTTCGAAGGACATCATCAAGAGCCTCGAATTCAGAAGACGTTGCGATCCCTCGAGCGGCATTGCGCGCTTTTGAAAGTTCTCGGATCTTACCCCAAGGCCCAGCCCTAATGGAAATCTTTCGTACCGCCAAAGGACACTTGGCCGCCGTCAAGACGTATCAGCCCGGCAAGCCCATCGAGGAGCTCGAGAGGGAATACGGGATCAAAGGCGCCGTCAAGATGGCATCCAATGAAAATCCGCTGGGTCCTTCGCCCAAAGCGGTCGCGGCCCTTCGTCGATCGCTTTCGAAGCTCCATCTTTATCCGGACGGAGGCTGCTTCTATTTGCGGCAAAAGCTTGCGAAGCGGTTGAGCGTTTCGCCCGAAAGCCTGGTGTTCGGTAACGGTTCGGACGAGCTGCTCGTTTTGCTCGTTCGCGCATTCGTCGGAGCGGGGGATGAGATTATCATTGCAGAGCCGACTTTTCTTATTTATGAGATCGCGACACAGGTCGAGCAGGGTCGGGCGATTGCGGTTCCCGTGAAGAATTTTCAGTATGACCTGGACGAGATGGCTTCACGGATTACCCGTAGAACCAAATTGATTTTTATCGCCAATCCCGACAACCCGATCGGCACTTACGTAGACTGCCGGAAACTATCTCGTTTTTTGAAGCGGGTACCGGATGACGTCCTCGTGGTTTTGGACGAGGCCTATTGTGATTTTGCAGAATTCAAAAAGGACTATCCCGATTCGTTGGCGCTTCTTGATTCCGGTAAAAACGTCGTGATCACCCGGACTTTTTCGAAGGCGTATGGATTAAGCGGGCTTCGAATCGGATATGCCATCGCGCGACCGGATGTGGCTGCAGCGCTGAATAAGGTCCGGGAACCGTTTAACGTGAACTCAGCCGCGCAAATCGCCGCGATTGCGGCATTGGACGACAGAGCTTTTCTTAGGAGAACTCTCCGAGTCGTTTCCGAGGGCCGTCGCTTTCTCGTCAATGAGCTGAGACGCAGGCACTTATCGTGTGTGGACACCGTGACGAATTTTATTCTCGTGGATCTCGGGCGGGATGCTCAACCGATTTACAAGGGGCTTTTGGAGCGCGGGGTGATCGTGCGTCCCATGAATTCATGGGGCCTGGATACTTTCTTGCGTGTGACGGTCGGCAAACCGGCCGATAATCGCCGTTTTCTCAAGGCATTGGACGACGTTTTGAGCAGTCCGGGGGCAGGCTGTGTTTCCTGCTGCGATTGCTGCAGACGATAAGGAGAAGTCCTGATTATTGTTCTTAAACCCGAAGCGACGAAGAAACAGACTCGTCACATCGAAAGCCGTATTCGGGAATTGGGTCTCAAACCCATGGTTTCGATCGGAAAAGAACGTGCGATCATCGGTGTGATCGGCGAAGAGGATATTGCGCGGATCCAGCCGTTCGAGGCGTTTCCCGGCGTCGACAGCGTGATGCCGATTCAAAGGCCCTACAAATTTGTTTCGAGGGAATTCAAGAAGGAGCCGAGCATCATTCCCGTCGCTCCGGGTATCGAAATCGGCGGCAAAAAGATCATGGTGATGGCCGGCCCTTGCACGGTAGAAAATCGCGAACGCCTTTTCAAGATCGCGCGTCACGTGAAGCGCTGCGGGGCCAAGATGCTCCGTGGAGGCGCCTTTAAACCCAGGACCTCACCCTACACCTTTCAGGGGCTAAAAGAGCAGGGGATGAAGTTTCTTTTTGAAGCCAAAAAAGAGACTGGCCTGCCCGTCGTGACCGAGCTCATGGATGTCCGGGATCTCCCGCTGTTTCTTAAATACGCCGATGTGATCCAAATTGGGGCGCGAAATATGCAGAACTTCGAGCTCTTGAAAGAAGTGGGTCGAACGCGGAAACCGGTTCTGCTGAAGCGAGGAATGGCCAACACGATCAAGGATTTTCTTCTTTCCGCGGAGTACGTCATCTCCGAAGGAAACCCGAACTGTATTTTATGCGAAAGAGGGATCCGTACTTTTGAAGACGCGACGCGATTTACGCTCGACATTAGCGCGGTGCCGGTCATCAAAAAACTAAGTCATTTGCCGGTGATCATCGATCCTTCGCACTGCGCCGGAACCTGGGGCTATGTCGCGCCCTTGGCGCGCGCGGCGATTGCGGTCGGCGCCGACGGCCTGATCATCGAGGTTCACGACGAGCCCGAAAAGGCCGTTTGTGACGGTCCCCAAGCCCTTAAGTTCGATCATTTTTCCGAACTGATGAAAGAGCTAAGGCTCATCGCGAAAATAGTCGGCAGGACTCTTTAAGCTGGATTTATGACCACTAAGCCCCTATTCAAAAAAGTTGCCATTATCGGGGTAGGCCTCATCGGCGCGTCCCTGGGGTTGGGATTGCGTCGGCGGAGATTGGCCGGGAAGGTTCTTGGGTGGCGCCGCAACGAAAAAGAGCTGGCTCGCGCAAAACAGATCGGAGCGATCGATGAGTTCTTTGCATCGCTCGAAGAAACCGTCGAAGGGGCGGATCTTCTGGTGTTGGCGATGCCCGTGCTCACGAACGTCGAGTTTGTGAAGCGGTTTTCCACGATCGAAAAGCTTCTCGACCCCAAGGCGGTCATCATCGATGTCGGCAGTACAAAAAAAGACATCGAAGATGCATCCAAAATTCATCTCAAGAGCCATCCGTTTGTCGGGTGTCATCCTATGGCCGGCTCCGAAACGCCGGGCCTGGAAAAGGCGGCCGAAGGCCTCTATGAGGGCTCGATCTGCTTTATCGTTGGGCAGAGCCCAACTGTTCAGAAAATGTGGGAGGCTCTCGGCGCACGCGTCCTATCCGTTTCCGCCGACGCGCATGATCAGTTTGTCGCCGGGACCAGCCACATCGAACATCTCCTCTCATTTGCCTTGCTCAATTCGCTTGATTCGAAATCGGATTTTTTCCGAGAATTGAAAGGAAATTTAAATCCCAGCCTCGAGCCCTTGGCGAGACTGGCGCAGTCCGATCCGGATTTGTGGGCGGATATTTTTTGGTCCAACCGACACGCTTTGTTTCAGAAGGCCGCCTTGCTTCAAAACGCGATCGGGGAGTTTACAAAATGCATCAGACCCGATCTGCGGAGCAGCGAAAGAGATTCGATCGCCAAGCTCATTTCTCGCGCCAATCAGCGTGCTAAAGACATTTCATGAATCGTAATCTCATCATTGCCATCGACGGTCCTGCCGGTTCCGGTAAATCCACGGCGGCTCGACGCGTTGCGGAGGCCCTTCAGATCCCTTATATCGACACCGGAGCCATGTACCGGGCGGTTACGCTCAAGGCCTTGACCGAGAAGGTGTCTCTGACCGATACCGATTCGCTGATTGAAGTCGCTCGGCGCGCTCAGATTCAACTGACCGGAGAGCCATCCAAACAGAACGTTTTTTTAGACGGGAAGAACGTCACGGCCGAGATTCGCACTCCCGAGCTGACTAAAAATGTCTTTTATACGGCACGTGAGCCCCGAATTCGCCGGGAACTTGTCAAAAAGCAGCAGGAAATGGGCCGGATGGCGGGCGGAGTGCTGGAGGGTCGGGATATCGGCACCGTTGTTTTTCCGGAGGCTGATTTTAAGTTTTATTTGGAGGCCAAGCCCGAAGTTCGGGCTCGAAGACGCTTTGATGAGCTCCAGGTATCGGGCCAAAAGGTC
>Ga0172375_10001499_pt1 | contig 37538 bp, 33 predicted proteins | sample LakKiv1m_FD_114537 | JGI IMG/M metagenome (GOLD analysis project Ga0172375, IMG submission 114537) | Freshwater microbial communities from Kabuno Bay, South-Kivu, Congo - kab_092012_11.1m | ecosystem: Environmental > Aquatic > Freshwater > Lake | place: Democratic Republic of the Congo... | reverse complement strand
TACGTCATTCTTAACCCCTGGCGTAGATGTGAGAACTTGGTGGTCACGTGACCCAAATAATAATATACAGTCTTGGGGCACCGCAGGCAATACGTATCTAACAATAAATCAAGGCAACGTCGGCATTGGGACGATGAGTCCTTTGCAAAAACTTACTGTCAATGGGGAATTATCTACAGGTGCAAACAGTTATATAGGCATTAATACATACTATAATTCTGGATTTAGATTTATGGGGAATGGCAATGGAGCGGCAAGGCTTAAGGTTGAATCAGACGGAAGATTGGCAATCTGTAATTCTAATTCCTCTGCTACATCGGGAGAAGCAGTAATTTCGAATGAGTTATCATTTACTCGAGACGGGAATTTTGGCATTGGAACGATTGAGCCTAATGAAAAATTAGAAGTCAATGGAAATATTAAAATAAGTGGGAATATGCTAAAAATGACAGGAATTACCACAGCAACCAGAGATGGTTTAACAGCAGTAGCAGGTGATATAATTTATAATACCACCACCAATAAACACCAAGGTTATGATGGCACAATTTGGCATGATTTATATTAATTAATTAACATATAATTTTATGAACTACATCGTAAAACCAATCAACCAAGAGGTTGAAACAAATGAATATTTTGATTTATTCGCCATTGAGACAGTAAAAGACATCAATAACGAAGATGTCCAAATAGCTCGTTCTATTGGGCGTTATTCTAAAGCTCAACTAGAAAGTGAAAAAGCAAGTCTGGAAGCTCAAATCAGTGAGATAGACAAAAAGTTAGAAGCTATTAAATAATTAATCAGTCAATAAGGCTTTCTCTTGAAAATCAAGCAGAACCTTAACTGAAAAAAACAAAATGGGAAACAAAACATTTAAGACAGAGTTAACAACAGAAGAAATCAACTTCTTAATTAACATCTTAGACAGAACTCAGCTATCTGGGTTTCAAGCTCAAAGATTTAATTTAAACTTAGCGACTAAGTTAAGTCAATTATTAGAAATCAAAGAAGAAGTTTTGAAAGAAGTTGGAGAAAAGGTTAAAAAATAGATTATTGTTAAGCCCTCTTTACAGAGGGCAGATAGAATAATTTATTAAATAATAAATCTATGAAACAAACATTTAGTCCTAATCGGACACTCATTAAACAAGACCTTAAGAGGTTAGCGGTAGGTGCTGGCGTTGCTCTTTTGGGAGCGTTAGCTACTTATTTGCAAGACTCAATCCCAAACTTGGACTTCGGACAATATACTCCAGTAGTAGTAGCTATTAACTCAATTTTAGTAAACGCTATCAGAAAGTTCATTGTATCTTCTGTATATGTTAAATAATATGCCAAATGACCAAGAACGCTTAGCTGCTTTAGAAGCACGTATTGACAGCCACGATGACGCAATTAAAACTATGTGTAGTGATATTAAAGACATTAAGGACAACCTGTTAAAACGACCATCTTGGGTGGTATCAATTATCATAACAATTTTAGTCGGTATCTGCTCTAGTCTCCTTGTTTTTGTAGGCACGAGCCTATGAGTATATCGAGAAGAGCATCAATGATATGGATAAAGATGAACAAAGTTGTTTATTGCAAGCAATATGGAGCGGAATAGCTCTCTATGGTCTTTATATTTTAGGAACTCAAATATATTGGTTAATATTTTATAAATAACGTTTATTTCAATAGTTCTTTTTAAACAATCCAAAGTCGGAGGTATGAATGAAAAAGCTAGACAAATGTCCTTTGTGCAATATGCGTTACTCAAAAAGAGTAAAGAAAACTAGACATCACATTTTCCCAAGAGCTTGGTATCATAATTCAACTCTATTAGTAGATGTTTGCTCTAAATGTCATGAAGAGTTTAATCAATTATATAGAATGGATATCAAACGCCCTTGGTCGAGAAAACAGTGTCTTCAAAATTGGATAGACTTTTGTAGGAAAAAGGGTAAAGAAGCTTTTAATGTTTACCCACAGATCTTAGAAGATATTGCTAAATAAAGTTTGGCGGAACTATAAACCGCCTTATTCGCAAATAATTATTTAATATATGGAAGAAACAATAAACACAGCTCTAATTCTGCCGTTTATAGCTCCAATGTCCATGGAGTTCGGTGGATTAAGCAGCGTTGAGAAAAAAATAATTTTTAAAGACGGAAACGCTGTCCCATATTTGCCGCAATTTAAAGGGCAGTCTGGTGTTTATATGGATACATTCGGCTGCGTAACACATAGTCTTAATAAGGGCGTTAGAGTGTTTATGAAGGCCGCGTATGGCATTGATATGAATTTTGCCGATCGAGACTTAATTGTTCTATCTGGGACAAAGCCAAATGTTGGAAATAGCGGCAATGTAGTATTGGCAACCGCACAAAAGATAGGCCTTATTGATAATAAATTTGAAGATTTTGATTTGAAAAGCAGAGAACCAAAGTATACTATTGAAAGATTTTATGCTTATGGAAGGACCAAGGAAGCCGAAAAAGATGCAGAAATTTTTAATAATGAATGGGAGATATTTGGTGAATGGGTTACCAGAGATAAATGGATTGAAGCTTCTAAATATGGAGTATTACAGATTTATGTTAAAGCTTGGGTAAAAGACGAGAATGGCCTGTATTATAACCCAGGAGAAACATATAATCACGCAGTCGTTCTTGCCAACCCGTCAGATAAAAAATTATCTGACACATACGAACCAGAATTAAAAACATTAAGATCTCTAGAGGATGCTTATTTTTGGGCCCTCAAGATAATTATAATTAAAAAAAATATGGAAAAACCATTCATCAAAAATAATTCATTAGTTTTTACAACCGGGCATAATGGATTGTTCGGAATCTATTTAGATGGTAATATTATCTATGACGACCTATCTAAGATTTTAGCCATGGTAATAATGCGTAGCCCTGTTAAAAATGAAGGAACCAATAATGAGTATACTGCGTTAATTAAAAAAACAATCACAGGCGAGCAATGGGATATGTTCCCAAAGATAAATCTTAAAGGAGAAAAATTAAACTAAATATATGAAATCATTTAGGATCCCAATTTTAAGTGCCGTATCTGGCGCTATCGGAAAAATATTAAACTCTGATGACCATGCTATAGTTGCTCGAGAGAATGGATTTTATAGGGCTCATAAAGTTTTAGGCGTTCTAACTGAACATAAAATCTTTGACGAGAGCCATGAAGAAGAAATTAAGGGCATGGCTACCGGTCTTGGAAACAATATTGGCATAATTAGAGAAGTTCTTTTGCCTGGAGATACAATTAGAGCAGAAGAAATGGAATCTTTCTCAAGCGCAACACCAACGCAAGGGTCGATCACCGGGACTACATCTGTTTCTCCTACGACTGACTTTGAAACATTAAGAGATAATTTAAATAATGGCAAGATTTCGTTCAAGGTTAACTCTATTGAGTATTTAAATAATCCGTTTGATTTAAAAAACCAAAAGTTCCCAGAGCAAGAGATAGTTAATCACGTCAACTACGCTGGTTCATCTTCGGCTTCTTTAAAGCGTGGAATGACAATACAGGTCCCAGTTACGGGGAAAGATCAATCGATTATAAATAAGATTTCAATTTATCTCGCCGCCGGGGAGACATACTCAATTAAGATTTATGATGGTGACAGCGAAACAAGTCTTATCCATTCTGAAAACATATCAGCCGCATATACAAAATTTCATGATATTGAATTTGCCGATCATGTTTTAAATAATAATAGTGAAATTACTGTTATTATTGAGGGGTCTACATTTAATTATTATTATCCAATCTCCACACCAAACTTCACATATAGCTGGTCCGATTCTGGTAAGGACGTCGTTTTTGATATACAAAACACTCTGCCGATTAAATTGTACGCTATGCCTGCCATATCTATTGTAAGCAATGATATTTCAAGCCTTGCTCCATTCATAAAGCAAATCATTGAAAATGTGACCGGCATTGTAGTAACTGTTGCATATACTGATAAATTTACAATTACTTTCCCGGCCGGGTACTTACAATTTGATATTTTAGCGTCAGAGGAAGTTGATATGGCTACTATGCTTGGCTTTACTTCTGGCAAGATTACTGTTTATGGAACTGGCTTCAGCCCTGAATCCGCTGCTGGGAGATTAATTAGAGCTAATGAGCGTGGAGGAATTTCAGATGGCTTTCTTGAAATGCAAGAAAAAACAGCAGCCGGAACATATACTATGCCAAGCGGGACAGAGAGAGTAGTCTGCCAATATTTAGGGTTTGGTAGCTCCTACCCATTAAGAGGAGAATGCACTATAAGTAGAAATAAAACCACTGGTAATGTTACTGGGATGGCATACAACTCATCTTATAATATAGGCGCCAAATTTACTGGAAATTTTGATGCAGGCACAATTGATATTACCTCTGATGGCTACCACGGGATGGGAACTAGTGCAACTATGAAACTTTATTTTTATCGATGGTAATATGATAGTATCGTCTCAATTACAAAGTAGAGCTTTTTGTGAAGACGAATTTGGGTTTGGAAACTTTGGCTGGACCCCTGTTGGCAAGATTGAGCTTGAAAGAATTATCTCAAGAGTTGCTAATAATAATCTAAATATTGAGGTTATAGCTATAACAAAGTCTCATAAAAATAAAAAAGGATTAGGACGCGCCAAGCATCAATGGTCAAAAGCACAGGCTGGGAGCGTAAATATATTTTTCAACCCTAAAGAAAAGGATCACTCCATTTCAATGATCGCCAATTCAGTACTTAGTCACGCATCTCAAATTACAAACGCGTCCACTCCAGTTATGTTTGTTGAAAGCTCTGTTTATCAATCTACACTTGTTGAGGTTGGAATAAATAAAGATAGCAAATTAGATAATTTAAAAATCATATGTTATTAAAAGAAATTTTTAATGATTTCAATCTTAAATATTCAAACAACCCCATAGAGTTTGAAGACCAAATCACAAGCGATGGTGTTAAAAATTCTTATGAATTAAGTTACAGCCCATTGTGTGATTACGATCCTTATAGAGTTATGGTCTATCAAAGAAAAGATGGGAATGAAATAGAGCTTTTAGAGGGCGCTGATTATATTATTAATTATGAAATGGGAGTAATACAGTTTTTGAAAATACCAGAAGAATCACAAGGAGTTATCTTTGTCAGAGGGTTTTATCAAAAATGTAATTTATCACAATTTCTTGGACATTATAATACTGCAATAAGATTAATGCAGACAAATTTTCCAATAGAAAAAATGATTAGAATTGATGGACCGGATGATACTTTCATTACTTCGTTTAGAATGAGTGATAATCAAATTAATAAAATCAATCAAATAAAAGAAATCTATCAGAATGAAGATGACAGAAATTTTATCCCGTTCACCAAAAGAAATGAATTAATAATATTAAATCCAAGCGCGTCTATTGGTAAAGATTATCTCTCCCCCGGGGACTATGGAGGCTTTCAAAGCTCTGTAAGGCCTGGCATTAAATATCCATTCTATATTCTTGGTTTTATAAAATATCAAGAGCTTCCAATAAAATCTGAATCGTTATTGTTTTCTGTTGATTTTGAATATAATGCCAGGAATCAAATTGTTTTACTTATCGGTAGATATATGTATGAAAGTTGGCTACATAAATCATGGAGTGTTACAACTACCGTTCTTAATATTAATGAAATAGGGCAGATATCTAAATTTATAATGTCTATTGATATGCAGTTGTATGGCGATTTAAGGACTAACTTCACTCCGGCCGTTTTGCCAAACACTAAGAAGGAAGAATATAAAGCAAAATAACATATGAACAAAGAGCAAAACTTTCACATCTCAATAGAAAATCTTGAGACAAAACAAAAGGAGAGTTTTCTTTTAGCCGAAAGTAATGATGCTCCTCTTAAAATCGGTGGTGCGGACAACTTAGCTCCAAAATATCAAGTTGGTAAAATGGAATATGGCGATCTTACTAATCATTCTGTATGGGCTCAAAGCGATTGGTCGCAAGGTGGAGGTCAAAAATACTGGGAAGCGTTTAGAGATGGCTACAATATTTTCCCGTTTACGAAAAAATATTTTTCTAAATCTGGCTTAAGAACTGTTGACTATCCGGGAGAGTTACGGCTCGGAGCTAATGCTCAATTAATGGATAACTTCCCTGAATCTAGCGGATATATTTCAAAAATAAAAACTTACGGAGCTAATGTATTAGTTGCTGTTAATTTATCAGATCGATGTAAATTATTTAAAACATCAGACGGAGGCAGAAACTGGACTCTAATATACGACAGCTCCACAGAACTATACAATAAATTTTACAGCTCAGTCTTATCTGATTTTATTGAAATCAAAGATTTGGCAATAGGAACCCCAAGCTCAAGCGATATTATCATGATGCAGCGAGCCAATCCAGACACCGGATTAATTATTGATTATGATGTCTGGGATAATTGGTGGCAAGAAAGGCGCTCTGGGATGCCGTCAACATTTATATTCATGTCAGTTAAAAGACCAAATAATAATCTGGGCATGATTATAAGAATACCTTTATATGATTGGTATTATTCTGACATGAAGTATAGCGGCTGGCTTCAAGAGTTGTCATCTAAGGAATACGAAATCGCATCAATAGAAAATGATTTTACAACAGCCTATTCAGGTACTGTAATAAGCGATATAATGGCCGGACCCAGTACTCGAAGAATAGACGTAGGTGTAAATATAAACAGATTTTACCCCAATCAATATGTTGACATATATTCAGATGGTGCTCTAGTTACAACTAGAGAAATCAGAGGGATACAGGACACCTCTATAGTCTTTGAAAATAATGTGGGCGCGCTTACTAATGTCACTTTAAAAATTAATCCGTCAAGAATAGTAGTAAATTTAACATCAGATTTCGTTGAACTCATGTCTGCTAAAGATTTTCAAGGCAATGGCATGAACGGACTTACTGCATTTGATGTCCAAATTAGAAATAAAAGAAATAATAAAATAGGTTTTGTTAACGCCTCTTGCGGTTCACATGGCTTTTGTGATAGAAGGTGCATAAGCAATATATTATATGAATCGTATGACCACCTTGGCCAATTAAGGAAACCCAATAATACTGTTGATAATTCATTTCTATATCTATATTATTATCTTCCAGAAGAAGGGGCTGCGTCAAGAGATGGTTATTGGATATCACCAGACCTACGAACATACATTGTTATAACAAATCAAGATGAATTTAGTGCTGCAGATTTAGATGTTGGAGATAAAATATCTTTAAACAGAGTCGCTATACTTGACGACTTTAACGGCGCCTATCCAATAATGGGGATTTATCAAAGAAAAAAGACATCATGGACTGAAGACAATCCTACGGCCAGATATAGAGATTTATATTATTCTCAAACATCTGGATCAAGCTATATTTATAAAATGAAAAATCCGTGCGATACTTATCCATTAAATTATGAAGATTCCGTGGTATGGTGTTCGCTAGCCGGAGAAACCACAGCTCACTATGTTGATGAATCACAAAGATCCTTATGCCTCGCTACCAGAAATACTAGTTTAGTTCAATCATACATTTATGAAATTGATGATAATTCGTCTGGATCGATAGCATCCCTGTTTGATGTTGGCGAAACAATGGTTCCAGCATTAGTTAAATTAAATGAAAATATTTATGCTGCCACAAATGATAAGGGTAGAATTTATAATTGGAATGGTCAGTCATATGAAATACTTGAAAGATTCGATTTAGATCCATTGACAAATACCACAAATATTACTGATGCTAAAGTATTTCAAAACAAAGTATTATTTGTAGATAACTATAATTCGAATATAATGGCCTACGATCCAGAGATGGGCCTATTTGATGATTTATGTGCGCCTGAGTATCTAAAAGCTTCTGGCGACCTTATTACGACACTTGGCGTGGTCGGTGGCAGCCTATTCTTCGGAACCAATAAGACCGGTAATCTAATGTGGATATTTGATGAAACAAATACCAGCGAAAGCGGCCACTTAATTTCATCTTGGTATAATGCCGACATGCCAGCTATCGACAAAAAAGGACTTTATGTTCAAATATTAGCACAAGATTTCATAAAATCTGATGCTAAAATAAGAATCGCTTTTCAATTTGATTACCAGGATAAATGGTATTATCTAGGAAAAGAACGTGGACTCGGGCTCGTAACAGAACCCAATGAATTAAATGAAGGAGGATTTACGGACTTTAAAAGTAGTCGCGCATTGTATTTCTTCTTCCCCTTTAACTGCCCAAAATTTAAAACAGCTCGATATAGAATTGAAGTGTTCGGAGGTAAATATCGCACCGCGAGTGGAGAGCTTAGATTTTTTCGCCCAGTTATAAGTAATATAGATGTATTCTATATTCTAGCTGATACCAAAGAGATTCTGTTCACATATCCTATTAAGCTAGAAAACAGGCAACAAACACTTGGAGGCGCTGGATCTAATGAAATTGGCAGGCACAGAGACAAGCTTGAGTTCTTGCTTAATATATGGCATAATGACGTTATGGTAAGAATAACGCACGTTGACGGCAATAAATACTATTGCATACCATTCAAACCTCAACAAATGACAGGCGGCGGAATGTCAGTCGTATATAGCAATATATCAGCATCCAGAAAAGATTTAGACCAACTGTCATATTTCATATCTATAATGTTTAAAAATATAAATAAAATTGACAATTATGGAAAATAATATTGATACTTTTCATAGCTTAATTGAAGAAGCTAATAAAAAACAAAAAACAGCCGAGGAGATTAATAAGATGATGTCTGACTATTTTTCCATAAATTCTCAAAATTTAGTCAACATTAGAGACAATACAAATATATATGAAACCGGAGGAGAGCTTAATGCTGAGGAAATAGGCGTTAATAAAGTAATTTTAAAACTTGTAAAACGCTTCTGCAAAACACACGCATCTTATGTCTTAAAAGACATGCCCAATATTAAAATAAAGGCAAAGAACGAGGAGGTCCCTGAATCCAATATTTTAAGTTCTGCGGTGCAAAAGGGTTTGTTAATTTGGTGGAAAGAACAATCAATCCTTAGAAAATTAAAGAGATCGGTTAGAAAAGCCTCATACAAAGGTATGCAGGCTTTTTATCTTTCAAACAACCCAGAACAGCAAACATTCAATTTTGGTACAATCGACCCGGAGTTTATGGCTTATGACACAATGACAGATGACCCAGACTCTCCATTACTATGGTTTGCACATGGCGATATGATTGATTTGGGTATTTTAAAAAAGGCATTCCCAGACTATTCAAATAACTTTGTAGCATTTTCTGCCAGTAAATTCTTCCAAAATACGAGCAAATTAAATCTTATATTTAAAGATCTAAATTATTTAAATAAAGGGTTTTATTTTGAATTTCTTGATACTAAATATAGATATAAATTCGTTAACGATATAATGGTTGGCGTAGCTGAACATAATTATCCGTTTATTCCTTTTTATATATTCCCTTACTTTGACCTAGATTCAAAGCTAATTACGTCAGTAGTTGACTTTATTAAAGATCCGGCCAAGATGATTAATCAAGTATTTGGATACAGATTAGACTTTACAATCAAACACTCTGATCCGCCGCTCGCTGTAACCGGCACTAATACTGGTAACGAACTAGATCCAAAGAAACTTAAGGGAGGTATATTGAAATTACAACAAGGATCTACTGCCGACTATGTCTCACCAAAAGCAAATTCAATAGATACAGAAAAAATGATTGAACTTGTTAAATCTTTTATGCACTTTTTGTCTGGTTTATCAGAGGAGGCTATGGCTGGCTTTACAGGATCTTTAACAGCGGCCGGAGTTTCCATTGAGCTAAGACTTGATTCCACCGTTAGGGAAGCCATTGATACTCAAGTTATTCTTCAAGATGTTTTGCAGAAAATAAATCGTGATTACTTGAAATTGATGGAAATAACTTATCCAAATAAAAACATGCACGCAAGTAATATACTTGGTGTTTTGAGCGATAAGTCATTTGAAGCTAAAATGATTGCTGGACTTTATGATAATATAGTTGACTTCGGCGGCATTTTACCAAGATCACAAGATCAGATAGTTAGAAATACTGTCACTCAATTTACTACAGGATTAATATCTCAAGAAACCGCACTGTCTCAAATGAACCACCCAGACCCAACACTTGAAATATCAAAGATTAGGGCCAGCAAGATAAGTGAAGGCAAGTTAAATAAAGAAATAGAAATGGGTTTAACATCAAAAGAAAAGTTTTTTGCCACGGCTGAATTAGAAAATACTTACATGTTTGAAACCAAAGAAATGGCAACACCAGCGCCAGACCAAGATCATGAGCTTCATATCGCAATTCATGAACAAGCAATGGATAAGCTTAGCCCAGAATTAAAATCAATGTTTGCACTCCACATCCAGATCCATAAACAAATGATGGAAAAAATTAAAGAACAATCATAAAAATAATTAAATAGATTTATGTTAGTTAAACTCGATAATAAACTTATTGACGAAAAAATTAAATCTGATAGAGAGCAAGCGTCGACTATTAAACCTGAGGAAATATCAGATAAAGACACAGATCTATTCCGTAAAATTGTTTCCAAGCAATTAGAAAAAGAGGGCGCTGACGAAAATACAGTAAAATTGTTTAATACAGCAGACTCTAAAGTTGTTAAAGATTTATATTCAAACAGTTTTAAAAATAGTTTAAGCAATATTACCGATGCTTCCTTAAATAGATCTCAGCTTCTCGATGACTGGCATAAACAATTAGCTGTATCTGCTCGCGATCTAGGCGTTATAGACAGGCTTGATGATAAAACTCTTAACATGATTTTAAAGGAGCAGACCTTCGAACCAGAACATCAAAAATACAGCGTATGGGATGGATTAAAATTAGGATTTAAGAATCAAATTGAAGGCGTGCAATATGCTGGATATGCAACAATCGCTGCTCTTAAAAATGATCCGAGTTATTATGCTAAAAAAGCCGGGGGAGAAATGGCTGCCAATGCCGACAAAACCAAGTGGTCAGACGTTTTGACAGATTTATTTTGGATGGGCAATACTGGGTCTGAAACAGGCGGTAAAATGTTTGCCGCTGATTTATTATTTTTGCCAACCAGTCCGATTAAAGTCCCGATTAGAATGGCATTAGGCATGGCAACTAAGGCATCTTTAAAACAGGGTGGCAAAATAATAGCTAAAAATATAGCTAAAAATTTAACTAAAGAGGCTGTCGAAGATGCTATTAAAAGCGGCGCTAAAATAGAATTAAAAGGCATTGGCGCTAATATTTTTGAAAAAGATATTAATAAATTGGCCATTGAAATGACCAAAAAAGAACTTACGGCCGCCGGAGAAAAGGCCATAAAATCATTACCAACCGACCTAATCAACAAGAATAAGGCTAAAATTGTAATGGATGGGCTATCAAGTAGCTATAAAGTTCAAAATACTTTAAAAAATATAACGAAAGGCGGGCTTGATTTAATCAATGTTCCCCTTGGATTAGACACGAGAGAGGTTGTAAAAGGAATGATGGGTTATGGAATCCCCGTATTATCTGGCACATCTGAAACTGTGGCAGATGCAAGTGCTTATTTCACTCAATCTGGGAATAAATTAGCTCAACTTTGGGCGCAACATAACGTAACTGAATACGAAAAACAATTAGCATCTGAATTTAAGAACATGACCGGCGCAGATCCATTAGCAGATGACTTTGGAAACAAAGACGCCTGGGAGGCTTATCGTAATTTTAAAATAAGAAACGAGGGTCTTGGCACAATATTGTTAGGAAAAAAAGAAGGTTGGGGAAGATTTTGGAATTTTTTTGCTGAAAGCGCTGTAAATATGATCGGTATGTCTGCCTCTATTAAAGGAGCCTCTGCTATGTCCAGCATAGTTGGCAACAAGCTTAATATTACCGGTGTCGCCGATTTAACAAATAAAATTAATGAGATAAAAAATAGCGATAGATTTAACGGAAAGCTAGAATTAAATCCGTTAAAAGAAGATATAGATGCATTTACAAAAGAAATAGAATCTATTGATTTTAAAAAGACCGGCGTTGAAACTATAAAATTGATGAACCGCGCCAACCAATTAGTTGAGGCAATCTTTAAAAAGTCAAGCGGGCTTGCAATAAATAATCCTACATTATCAGCAAAAATAGCCTCATTAAGCGATGAATTATTTAGTAAGAATTTTGATAAATCTGAATTGCCAGAAAAACTAAAAAAGATTTCTCTTGTTTCAAGAGAAATTATAGGCGAATTGGAAACAAATTCTGATAGATTTCATTTGTTTAGAGAAAACGCCGAACTTAAAAAAATAGTAAATTATTTTAAAGAATTAGAAGATCAAAATAATTTTACGTCCAGGCTTAAATTATCTGTGGCCAGGAATATCGCCCAAGGTTCCTCTGCTGACGTCAAGACATATCTTGGCGGCATCTCTGTCGCCGAGGCCTTCGCTAATCGTAATCCGTTTTTCTCTGATTATTTCTTAAATAAAGTTTTAAGTTCTGGCGAAATGGCAAAAAACATAGCTATACAAAAAGAAATGGACATGAAAAACGTTCAATTCTTAAGCGAGTTATCAGTTGTCAAAAATGGCGAAATTAGTGAAAGCGGCTTTATGAGAAAAATTAATGGCGCTGTTACCGAATTGGTTGAATCTTATTTTAAAGGATCAGATCCAAAAAGCAATGAGGTGATTAAAAGCGCCTTAATTAATGAGGGTGTTATTAAATCTCTTGAAATATATAATTCAATTTCAAAGACTTCTATAAAAAGTCAGCTTGATTTTGCAGAAATAACAAAAGAAATATTAGGTGAAAGCTTCGGAAAGAAAGTTATAAATACTATATCAGGGATGAAAAACAATACAGTAAAAGAATTTTTATCATCAACTGATGCTAAAGATAAAAACGTTTTAGCCAGTCTTATCAAAAAATCATTCGAATCAAGTGACTCAATATTCCACCCCAAGTCGGAAGAAATAAATGTATTAGTAGAAAGATATAGGAACATGAGTTCCGAGGGGAGAGAAAAACTTAGGGCATTATCAGAGAGTCAGAAGTTAGCATATGATGTATTCAATAGGGATATTACTGCTGCGAGGGAATTAAAAGTCGAAATGGAAAAAATCAAATCATTTGGCATAGAGCCTCCAAAAAATATCGGGGATGCTTTTGAATATAATGGAAGAACATTTGCAACAGAAAATGGTGCGATAAATGCATTTAAAAAGGATTTGGTAAATACTGCCACAAAATTAAATGATGAAGCTATTAAAGATCCTAATTATACAAATGGACTTATTACTGAAAAAAATATTGATGATTTTATTTCATATAATTTTAAAGGATTATTGGACGATGAGGCCGCCCTCAAAGTAATGCTTGAAAAAAATATTTCAAATATACAAGACAGCGTAGTTAATATTTTTGAAAAGAATAATATAGAGATAAAGCAAAACGATATTAATGAAATCCCGGATGATAAAGAATCTGGAAATGAACCAATCAATACCGCAAATACTGCTATTAATAAATGGATCAAAGATTTGAAGCAATTATCTCCATTAATCGGAGATAAGATTATTGCATCTGCCAATCCTAAAATGTCCGATCTTATTAGAATCTCGAAGATTACAAATGAAATAAGGGCTAGCTTGGTGCGCGTAGACAGTGATAAAAATCTTGGAGAAAAAATAGGGTACCTGTCCGAGGAAATTAATGCAATTAAAAATAAAATCTCAAAAGCATCGTCCTTAAAAGACGCCATTTCTTCTTCGATAGAATTAATAAATAAAATAATCCCAGAAATTGATACTGAGATTAAAGCTAGCGGAATCAATCCTGGCGATATTGAAGTATTAAAAGCCAGGAAGGAAAGGCTTTCTGGGTCTAGAGATGCGCTTATTAAGTCCGAAGCTATAAATATTAGCAGAAGTGAAAGAGCTGAAGTCCAGATTTTGAAAGAGAACATCGAAAAAGAAATAAGCTTACTAGATCAAAATATTAAAACTATTCAAGGCCTTGCTAATGAGGCCATGCAAGCAATTGAATCTCAAAAAAGAGATATAAAAGTTGCGGCAGGAGTTGATCGGTCTATAACTGATCTTCAAAATAAATTAAGTATTTATCTCAAAGAACAAGATAAACTCCTTGGCGAAAGAGATTCGATTGTTAGCGATTTATATAAAAATCCACTAGATAAAGATTCATTATCTGAAATGGCCAAATCAAGTGATTCGGCTGATGGCTTTTATCTAAATTTACAAAAAAAATGGAATGAAGTTTTTGGAAAAGATATTGAATTTCCAGCATCATTCATGGATAAAAACTCACTAAATTACAAAGCAATTTATAATACTTTAAAACAAACGACATCTGGATATAAAAATCCAGAATTTGCCGGGCCGAGAGAAACCGCCGTTGTTTATATTGGATCTTCTAAGGGCGCTAAAAAAGGTGCGAATCTTGATTTAGATTTAGTTTTTGGCGTCACTCAACCCAGACTTGTTAATGGAACTAAGATCATTATGCCAAGAATAGAAAGCATGATGAGCAAGATAGCTGATAAAAAGGGGTATAAAATTGTTGAAACATCAATATTCCAGCATGGCGGCAAAGACATTGGCGTTGGAGAGCTTTTCTCAATGGATGTTAAAAATTCCAAATTAATGGAAGAATACTTAAAACCAGAAAATGCTCCCAAATTAAGCACTCCACAGGAACAGGCTGGATTTATTGTGGCTCAAAATATATCTAAAAAAATTCATATTGGAGTTGGAACCAATGAAAGTGAAAAACTAAACTCTATCACATCATCTAAACTTCAATTTAAAACAGAAGATGGTGAAGCTGTTTTTGTAGGAAATAAAAAATTATACAGACACGAAGCTGAAATAAGTCAGGCTTCAACTGACGGGAAAATTAATCCAGCGGCCACAAATTTAATTTATCAAAAAATTGTAAAACCAATAATAGATAAAGCTTCCGCGCAAGGGTATACATTCCTTGGATCAATAGATGAAGAAGGCGGCCGCTTATATTTTGTGCCCACTAAAAACAATGATATCAAAAAAACATTTGATAGTTTTTATAAGGAAGTATTATCTGTTGACCCTAAGACAATCAACACTCCGCTTAACCCCCTAAAGAGAATAAAGAATATTGCCTCCGGGGAAATTCATGCAGATGAAAAATCTGTAAATGAATACTATAAAAACGCAGGATACGAAAGAAATACTGATTCTAACGGCAATGTGATGTTCAAAGGCATTTTTATTGACGATGAAAAATATAACAAAATTATATTAAATATTGACGGAGAAAATAAGGAAATTGTTACAACTGACGGAACTACATACTTGTCCCCATTTATGATGGAGATAATTAATAAAGAAATTGGCCTCAACCCAGACCTTGTTATAAAAGGCTCCGCATTTATTCCCGGTGAAAAATCGTGGGTTTTGAAAATGATGGGCAAATTAATAAGCCAGGAAGAAGCAAATAAATCATATTTTAATAAAGTCGAGGAAATCGCAGGCACCAGAGAAATTAACCAATTAGAAAAAAAATACGACCTCTTTATTACAAAATCTACAGCAAAAAAACTTGGATTAAATTTTGCGGAAGGAGAAGAAACTGATATTCCCGTTGAATCTTTTGTCGTTAAACGTCTTGATAACACGTTGAAAAATGAAGTGAGCGGTGCTATGCAGTTATTTAATTCAATACCAAGAATAATCTCTGGCAACCCGGAATGGACTAAAAAATATGATGTAGCAATGGACAAAGTTTTAAAAATGTATAACGATGAAATAAAAGAATTTTCATCCGTTCTTCAAAAAATTAATCTTAATAAACCAAACGCAGTAGATATTCTAAAATCTTCAAGACTTTTTAAAGATATTAGTGGCGATGATTTCATGTCAAAGGCAATTGATGACATAAGAGCTAATGGCGGATTAAAGAATATAAACAAGAATGCTTTGTTTTCTCACATAATGAAAACATTTAATGACAGAATTATTAGAACTAAGTTGGCTGGGTCAGAAGCTCATCTAATTGGCATCGGGGATTATAAAGAATTGGCCGAAGCTGTCGTAAAAAATTTCGGGAATCTCGGAGTTACTGAAAAAAACTTTATTATTTTAAATAAAAAATATTGGAAAGATAAAGTTTATTATAATGAAAACGGATTGCCAGAAGTATTCACATATAGATACCCAGTAAATAAGGCGGCCAATATGACAGTCCCGAAGGTTATCTGGTCAGATGATCCGGCCGTAAGAGATATTGTTGGGGACATCGGCAATAAAGCTCTCTTAAACATGCACGATGTTTTCATAAACAAAGAGGGAGATTTCGATATTGATAAAATCAACATCGTTTCGGACAAAAGAATAGCTGGACCATTCTTAGATTTAATCAAATCAATTCCAAATGAAAAAGAACTGAACTTTCTCGTAAATATTAAAGACAAAGACGTGATGTTTCACGACCTATTCTTTGATGCAGTAAATCCAACTAGCGATAAATTAAGCACTAAAGCATTACCAGAACTAAGAGAAAAAATTGCCTCTAAATATGACTACTTCGATTTCTTATATAGAATAAAATCAAAGCATTCTAAATTTAGTCTAGAAGACACAATCAATCATTTCTTAACCGGCCGACAAAGAATAGAAGCTGAAAAAATGTTAACACAAAATAGCACGAGCGGAATGTCATTTATTGAAAGGCTTTATTCTCTTGACGGAATAGATGAGCTTGCTTCTTCTAATATTAAAATAAATTATCAAGTTGAAAAATCTGCGATAGACTATGCTAATACTGAAATAAAGAAAAATATTTCAACCAAAAATATTTCAGACGATCCAGTTATATTGAAGTTTAATCAACTCAATGAATCATTTGCAAAAGAAGTTGAGCCAATAAGAGAAATGCTTTTGGCTCACGAAAAACTTGAAGCATTCGCATCGTACTCAAATATTAAAATCGAGGTTAAAAAAGGAACTATAGGTAATATTGTCTCGATTAACGACAAATATGATGTTAATAAAATTAATATTGATTATCATCAAAAAGTCTATCAAAAACTAGAAAATGATATCAAGGCAGAGCGCAACGCATTATCACAAGGAGATAAATATAATAAAGAAAAATGGGCTGCAATCAGAGAGAAGGCCTCGGCTCTTGATATTGTTCAGGCCAGAATTGATTCTCTTAACACCGATATTTCTAATCTTAAACGAAGCAGAAATGATATAATTAAAAAATATGAGAATGAGGCTATATTAAAAATTAAACCAGACATGGCTAAAGGGCCATACTCTGATGATTTACAGCGCTACATTCTTACTCAAAATTGGGGTGTAGGTTTAAATAATTTTGGAAATTCAAATAAAGCATTCTTTTTAGTCTCCCCAGACATACATAAAGAATATAACGCTTTATATAATGAAAAATATTTGACCAGAGATTTGAGAGAATCTTTCGGTATTGATATTAATGAAAATGATACTCAGAAAATAAAACAATACTATAATGAATTTGAAAAAATTAAAGAAGAAAACGAAGACATTAATATAATCAGCAATGCCAAAATTGATTTAAACAATAAAATTTCTAGCATTATTAATGAAAAAATCTTATCAGCTAGAACATTTGATCGTCCGATAACACTAAAAGATATTAAAAATTCTGGTAGATTTAGCTCTATAATTGAAGAAACCTTATATCCAAAAAACTGGACTAATGAAAAAATCAAAACACGTTTTACTCTTCATGATTTATACGATATAAAATCTATCTCCGACACAATATTGAAAGAATCTTCAGATAACTTTCATTTGCTTGTTAAAAATATTATCCCAAACAAAAAATTAATATCATCTATAAAAAGCGATATTATTGCGTTAGAAAAGAAGAGGTCAAAACTATCAGATCAAGATAAGATAAAAGAAATTAATGATTTGATTAAAGACAAAAAAGAAGAAATCAAGATTAAATCATCTGAAGTTATTGTTGGCTCATACATAAATTCGATCGGAGCCGCCAGAAGCTTGTCTGCTGTCGCATCGGCTTCTAATAAAATAGATGAAATTTCTGATGGCGCGGTAAAAGATGCAGAGCGTAAAGCAAATCAATCTCAATATAAAGCTAAAGAGCTTGAAAATCTTTCAAATGAAATAATTGATAAAGTTGACCAAGCTGACGTAAACTTACAAATGTTAAATGAAATCAAAAAAATCAGTAAGGTCCAAGGATTAATCTTGGAAAGAATTTACAGTCAAGATGGGAAGCAAAGAGAATATGAACAAATGGCTAATGATGTCAGAGATATAACGCAAAGAGCATTTGCTAAGCTTTTTATTAAAACAGCAGATTCGGTTTCCAGAAAAGATGCAAATAATTTATTAAAGGAATATGACGCTTTAGCTGAAATTAAGAAAAACGGAATAGAAATAAATAAAGAAATATCTAAAATGTCGGAGATAGAACCATCCGACATAGTGTCTCAAGTATTTGAAACCGCAACAAAAACATATAAAAATCTTTCTGTTGGGATAGCGGCTGGCCGCGCAATAATTGAGGCTGTAAATTCTGGGATAATTTTATTTACCGAAGCCACAAAACTTCTGGCAAAAGGATCTATCACTGATGATGCTTTTAAAAATAGATTTAAAAATATCTCAAACATTAACATCCCTAAACCGACTGAATTTAAAACCGGTATATATGAAGATTTTATTATCAATAATCTGGGTGATACTTCCCCAAAGAATAGATCTAAAATCTTAAGAGACTTTAATAAGTCAATGTCTAAAATTGCAGGCTTTGTTTCTGGTAAATTTATAAATGTTATTCCGTCAAAGATGGCTCAAAAATATTACGACATGCAATTTAGAGATGCTTTATTTAAAGAGGTCTCAAAAAATGATGGAACTCATAGACAAAAAACATATTTACTAAAAGATCCGTCATCACTGTCATGGCAAGATAGACAGCAATACGGAGCAACAATGAGATATCTAGAGGAAGTGGCCAGAAAGGAAACCGAAAAAGCTTTCTTTAATTATGACATCAATCCATTATTGGTGCATAAATTAGAATCAGCAATACCATTTAGCAACTTTATGTTCTCTGGTTTTAGGTTGTTAAAAAAACATCCAAGAAGCATACTTGGTGCAAACGTATTGTTTAGCGCGGCCATAAATAATTATGGAGACCAAGTCGGCTATATTATGGATGATGAAAATGGCGATCCAATTAGAATTGATTATGGAAAAAGAGTAAAATTTCCATTACTTGGAATGTATGCAGGAGCGTCAATAAATTTTAATCGCTTACTTCAATTCTCTCCGTCTGATACACGATTAGGTGTTGCGCCAATATTTTCATATTTAACCGGTGATAGCGATTGGAGAATCAAAAAATGGCTTAACGGAGAAATGTCTGGCTTTGAATTAGTAGCAGGAATCACATCTCCGTCCATATCGCAATTAGCTGCAGGCATCATAGAGAACGATTATCAAAAAAAATTCTCTGGATTGTCATATTTATTAACTGGTCTTTCTTCGAAATCATCTGCACATGCAAAAGTTGCAAATGATTTTTATATCAAACAAGATTACGAAGCTGTAAAAAATGCACCTCAATCCGTAAAAGAGCACTTATTTAATCAATTTAATAAAAAAAATAAAGGCGCTAAATTTGATGACTCTGTATTAGATGCTTTAATCGCAGCAAAAAAGATAGGATTAATCAGCGATCCCGCAGAAAGAAACTCGTTTGGGGCATATGAGAGAGAAGATGCTTTTAAGGATTCCATCAAAATTCATGGGATGATGATGGCATTAGCTGCGAATGGAACTAAAGATCCATTATTAAGTGAAGATGACTATAAAGAAACCGGCAGAGAAGTGGCTGAATTTATGAAATGGGTTGTTGGAGATGACTTCTTTAAAAAATCATCCGATCCAGAATGGATGAGTAAAGTTGAAGAATTTGTAAAAGCCGGTCATCTTGAAAAATTCAAAATTGTAAATCCAGCATATGGAAATGCCATGCAACATTTTTACGATAATAGAAATTATTATTCAGAAATGAACCAAGCAAAATCAATGGCCTATGGTATTTATTCCACACCAGATCAACAAATGAGAGGCAAAGCGAAACTCCTGGCATTAAAATACGAAATGGCAGGCGGAGGAAATTCTGCCGACTCTAAAGCCATGGCACTTATAAATGGATCAGTTCAATTTATATTAGATAAAAACGGAATGCCAGAAATGACTAAAGAAAGAATGGCTGAGATTGATTATAAAGGGCATTTCGCAGCAAGTTATGAAGACACTGTTTCAAAACACATGCTCTATAGAGACACTAGAAACTTTTATTTATCAATGTATGAAAAAGCCAAGTCTGAAAAAGACAGCAAATTAAAAAATTATGCTTGGAATATGTCCGAACATAACAGAAAATTAATGGAACAGACATATAAGGAATTAAAAGAACATCACTCCGAAGAAGCTGAAATTTTTAATCTTAAAAGAATTACTGAAGGCAAAACCCCCGCCGAGATTGAAGGCAAAAATCTTTATATCACCCAACCAATTAGCAATTATATTGAAACAAGAGAGAGAAATCTCAATGAGTTCTACAATCAAATTGCTAACAACAGAGTTAAATTCTTGGAAAATACTAATTTAAAGTGGTCTGATTTGAATAACCAGGAACAAAGCGTATTTATGGCTCTTAATAATGGAAAGACAATTAATCAAGCCAAAAAAGAATTAGCAATTGACAAAGAATTTTTTAAAGGATTGGTTGATATAAATTCAATTAAGAAAACATCTAATAATATTAAATTAGTAAAAGATTTATTATATGAATAATTTTATTAAAAATGCCTACAATTCAGTAAAAGAATATTTATCTCAACCAAAGGCCGTTTCAGAAAATCTATTAACTGAACAAAATAAAAATATTCTAGAAGCAACCGATCTAGCAAGACAATATTGGTTTGCAGCTAAAGCAGCCGGAGTTAATGTCCCAGAAGATAGATCACACTTTCAAAAAAAAGAAGTAGAAAGAATTATTGCTGCCGGACAAATTGCTATCGATTCAATGAAAAAATCAATTAAATTCTTTGAATACCAGTCAACGGCTATTAATTCTTACAACGCAGAAATGGCTCAATATAAAAAACTAGTTAATTTATATCAGAAAAAAGTTGGTGAATATGTTGAGTCATCAAATATGTCTCCAGAAGAAAAAATAAAATTTTTAGAAAAAGCTAGAAACATGAATGAAAACACATCCTTTATTATTGGCCTCACTAAAAATCCAGAATTTCAAAAATTAAAATATTCTACATTAGGTATAAGTGTCGCTAAACAAGGAATATTAAACAGAGCAGAAGCTAAAGATGCTGCAGATTATAATATTAAATCTTATTCTGAATCATTATCTCCAGATAAAGTTGTAGATGGTTGGCATAAAATACAAGGAGTCGGAACATCGGCCCCAATTCAAGGCAAGCTATTAGTAGTCGATCGTAATGGGAAGGGAATATATCTGAATGAAGAAGATAAAGATACTTATAGCCAAGCAAGTTCTTTGTTTAATGCTGATGAATTAATCAAAAAACAAGAGGAAATAATTTCAGAAAATAAAACAAAAGAAGCAGAGGCATCTTTATACTCTGGGCCAACCACTAATTCCAGTAAAAAAATTAGAGAAGCTTATGAAGAATATAAGAAAAATAATTATCGAATCGTTGAAATGAAAGATAATGTGCTAACCATGCAAGATGATTCAACCGTTGTGTCAGTAACTAGCACAAACGGAGTTGATTATATCCTCCAGACAAATAAAAAAACTGGCACTCAAGAGCTTACTTCTTCAAATTCTGACGGAAGCGGTGAAACAGTTAGCGTTTTAGTCGGCCAAGACAATCAATCTGTTGTAGATTCTGTATTCTCCGGGGCCAAAAATACGATAGAAATGGCTAAAAATAGCAAAATTAAAGACAAAACACCAGAGGAAGCGGCGGTGATAGAAAAAGAAATCATAAATCCTTCTCCTGAAAATAAGCCACAGAATGCCCCAGGAGAGGCGCAAGAACAAAAGATGAATACTTCATCGGGAAGTAAAGGAATCGCTCAACCTGGCCAGCCTATCAAGCCAGAGCAAAAGGAAATCTATAGGATCAAGTCCCCAAATGGACTACCAGATAAAATCTTTGATGCCAAAACTGGACAACAAATACCTGGCAACAAAGAACTTTTGGCTAATTATAGCGGAGCCAAAGAAGTTTCAGTCCCAGATAACGTGAAAACTATTTATCGTGATGAACAAAAAATCTTCGATGGAAAAACTGGTAAGCAAATTATTAATGAGCAAGAGCTTGCAAATTACAAAGGCGCCATTGAAATAGCGAAGCCTAAAACAGATGAAGAATATCTGTCTGAAATGAAAGCGGAGATGTCTGGCAAGACTAGAGCTGATGGACAACCCATGTATTCAGATGATCAGATTAAATCCATGGCCGAGGAATATAAAAATGGTAATTATAAAAATGCGGCAGAAGCTTTCGCGGCCGGTAAAGACAAAGTAGGAAAAGCAAACGTTGAAAGCGGCGACACTGAAAAGCGTAAATTTAGTAAAATCGCAAAGAACGCTGACGGCTCTATTAAATTAGATTCTAACGGCAAACCAGTTAGTGAAGATTTTTATTTATCAGTTTACACAAAAGATGAGCTAGACTCGATGTCTGACGAAAATAAAAATAAAGTTAGAGACGAGTCAAAAAAACAATTCTTAGCGAAAGGCGGGACTGAAGAAGAATGGTCATCTAGTAAAGAATTTCAAGCAGTTGAAGACGTCCTAACTAACGCCGCCAGTGCAGATGAATTGCAAAGAAGTGCTGATCTCGGAGCTAGAAAAAAATTGATGCCAGGGAAAATAAAGGAGGAGGCATCTAGTAGGGCTCAAAAATTAGCAGGAGATTCTTGGTCAAAATTAACACCAGAGGAACAATCTGCTAAAATAAAAGAAGAAGAAGACAAGCTTTCTGTTGAATATAAAAATAATCAAGGCAAGACAGAATATAATATTTCCGAAGATGTTAACATTACCCCAGCAGACAAAACAATTCTCCCCAAAAAAACAACCGACGAAACAGATAAAAAGAAAGAAACAGATAACGAAAACCCCTGGGCAACAAATTCCAATAAAAAGAAAATTAAAGAATTAAGATTTGTTGAAGAACAAAAAAATGACTTGTCTCAAAAAGGAGTGTCATACAGGAAAAGAATAAAAGAAGGCCGCTTAGGTGGCATTGAATAAAAATATGCCAAATAACATTTTACAAAATGGAGAAAAAAGCACTAACAGCATCATCGCCGCTTTTAGTCCTATGACCGTAGAAGGGAAAGACCAAAAAAAAGTAGAAACTCAGCAAGTTAACTCTAGCGAATTACTTTTGAATAAAGATTATACTCTCCCTCAAACAATGCTTCAAAACAATAAGCTGTTAGTATTAAAAGAAAATTCAAAAGCTAAAAAGATTTATGAAAAAACTTTATACGATGCACAGAATATAAATTATGAGCAACGAAAAATTAATTCATTTGATGGCATAGGCATTGATTTTGGATCTCCATTGTTAGATGTGGTAGATATGATTGTTTCTTTATCTGAACGAGTTGATGAAAATGGAATTGCGTTAATAGATGATCATGGCCGGACATTTGAACTTCTTGTTTCGATAGCACCGGATATATCAGAATATAAAAAAACAGGAAAAATATCTGACGTGCTTGCATCATCCGCTAATAAATTAAAAAATGCTTTTTATACAGAATTAAAAACTGCAAAAGACAAATACTATTTTTCAGACCCGGAGTCTGCCGGTAATACTATTTTAATGGATAGCATGGAGAAAATGCTTGCAGATTTATCTGGGCTATCTGAGATTGCGTTAAAAGGTCCAGAGGAAAGCGTTGAATACATGCAACAAAAATTAGTATCTGCTAGTAATTCGGTGTATAATTATGTTAAGGCTGATGATATTTTAACTAGCAGTAAAACATCTAAAAATGCCAAGACCAGATTAATTAACAATCCTTGGTATCTAGGGTACGTGGAAGCCATAAAAGATTCTTCCCCAGATTTAGTTGACTCTTTATCAGCCTCTGCTGAAGTTCCATATATTACTGACATAGAAGAAAAAACAATTAGGGCTATAATGCAGAATGCGTCAGAAGTAAACAGACAAAAACAAATTTTAGAAGACGAGTTCGGTTGGAAGAAAATGAATGAAATATTTTCAGCACCGCAATCTAATGGGGCATCATTTAATGATTTGCTTCAGATGCAATGGGATTTGAAGAAAACCGCTTTAGACGATGAAATTGAAGACTCCATAGGATCTTTAGGGAAATTAAGCATAGGCTATGATTCATATCTTGAATCAAATGTCCCAATAACAAGCAGCGGAAACACATCTGCGACAGGCTCAACACTTCCCGCGACCAGCGCATTGTCTGAGAAAAAAACAAACTATCAGTTTAAAAACGAAAACTACGAGCAAGACAAGAAAAAAACCAAGATGTTAGGGTTAGAAATTACAAGAGAACAATACGAAAATGCTTTAGCCGGTCAATACTCTGATATAAAAAAGAATAATTTAAACAGGCTTTTATATGATCAACTCCCCGAAAGTAATCAACAGTAAAGAAAAAGAAATAATCGATGCATCGGTTGATACCGATCCCAAAGAAATAGCAAGGGAGCTTGGTATATCAATCTCTGAAGTATTCGATGTTTTATCTAAACCAGAGGCTCAAAGAGTGAGAGATTTAAAAATTAGAGAAGTTAATGCCAGAGTCCAATTTAAAAGATTAAATAAAGCAAGCGGAATTATTGATGATTTACTAAACGGGATAGAAAAATTATCCAAACTTAATCCAGAAAAATGGAAAATGCAGCATGTTCTTAGTTTTAAAATGTTACTCGAATCAATACCAGACCAGATTAAAAGCATTCAACAAATAAATAATTTTAATCAAATTAACGTAAACCCAGATGAAGCAAAAGTTGAATCATCATTAGAAGAAAAAATGTCTAAACTTCCAGCATCTTTAAAAATGGAATTTTGGGCAGAGGTCGAAAAGCTCGCTGGGGATTATGTAAAACGATATGGCGATCAAAAAATACAAAACGACCATAGAGTTGTTAACGGATCTATCATTGAGCCAAATTGATGTAGATTTTATATTTGACTATATCATTAGGTTCGGCCCAGTAGCTTTTGATCCAAAAACAAGAGTATTAATAATTAATTCAAAGATTTTAAACCTTCGAGAAGACATAATCTTTGGGGGTAAATTATTCAAAATCAGGCTAGAATATGACTCAAGGACTAAGCATACATCAACAACGGCTTAAACACGATTTCAAATATTACGTTGAACATCGTATTTTTATTCCATATTCAAAAGAAAGATACATAATGACCGATCTTCATGTTTCATCTATCAAGGGGATTATGGATCATTATTTTACCGTGATAGAAGCATATAGAAGTTGGGGAAAATCTGAGCTTGTAACGTATGCTTTTGTATTATGGAGAGCCGAGATGTGGAATGAGTCATCTTTAATTTTATCAGCAAACGAGAATCTGGCGAACATGAAATTAGATCTTATTCGCAACGCTATCGAAACAGACAACCCGGATTTACATTATATGTATTCTGGTGATATGAATAATTATTCTTGGAATAGAGGAGAGATTCATTTGATTGATAGAAAGAATCCTCGAATGGCCAGAATTATTAATCCTAAAAATGGAATTTTAGAAGAAGCCCCTGTTTATAATATTAAAGCTAAAATATTTGCCAGATCAATGTTTTCCACGTCTCGCGGTATTCACGTTGATAATATTATAGGTGACGATATAGTTGTAGAACAAAATTCAGAATCGTTGGAATTGATTGAAAAGACAAAAACATTATTTAATGAATCAATTATTCCTATTAGAAAACCAAAAGCCAGAATGATTGTTGTAGGCACACCTCAAAGCGATGTAGACTTATTGGCTGCCTTATGCAAAAATCCTCTATTTCACAAAATTTTAATACCAGCATTTAAAGAAGATGGAGAACCTTCTTGTCCAGATCTTCACAATAAAGAGTTTTTAAATCAACAGAGAATGCTTTTAGGAGAAAGAAGCTTTCAACAAGAGTATATGTTGAAACCTACTGTTGAATTAAACACTGACTTTACTTATGAAATTTTAAATAAAACCAGACGCTTCGATAAAAAAATGGTTCAATATTTTGAAAAGAGCGATAAGGAAATTGTAATGATCGGCACCGACTATTCTATCAAAGCCAATAAAGAAGACGCGGAGAGAACGGACTCCGACTATTTCGCTATAGTTGCTGCCGTCATGAATTTAGAAACGAAAGAAAAACGAATCTTAAATGCCTATCGAGAAAGAGGTATTAGGTTTTCCGATCAAATATCGTTCGCCATATCTTGGTATTATAAATATCAAGCTGACGGACTATGTACAGAGGCTCATGCGTTCTTGGACATATTCAATCAAATAATTGACCAAGTTGCTAAAGATATTAAAATTATTGACACCGGGAACAATGCCGGGAAATTTGATAAAGTTAAGGGCATTCCATCAATGAAGTGGGAATGGGAAAAGGGACTATGGATTACGCCAGTTGGAGATGAAAAGTCTATGCTTATTGCAAATAGATTATTCCAGGAACTAAATCAAGGTGAGCGCGCTGATCACGATGACTTGGCCGATGCTTTATTCAGAACGCAAAAAGGCTTCCTTAAAGTGGAAACCCCTGCGACCATTGAATATGTGCCAAGAAAGATAGAACAAGCCATTAATTACCAGAATCTTCTTCGAATTTGGTAGAATGTCTTTCAATATATTCTTTCAAATCTATGTGTTTAAATTTCCTTTGTGCGAAGCCACATACAGTATAAAACATATCTTTGATTTCCCGGTAAGTAAATCCTAGTTTTAATCCAACCTGGTAGAATGGCATCATATATGGATAAAGTCCTTCCACTAAATCCTCTTCCATTGGTTCAGTATAATTAAACAACAGAGCTGTAAGCTTTTCTCTTATTCTAGGTGCCTTATTTAAAGGCACTCTTTTCATTCCTGTTATATTTCCGCGATTATCACAAGAATTTTCATCAACCAATATCTTCGGACCCAGATCATAGCTCCCGGGAGTAACGCATTGATCAACATAGATATAAGGGAATTTATAAAATACAGTTAAATCAGTGTCTTTTCTTACCATCGTCTTTGGAGCATGCATTAAATTCTTATCATTCGGACTAAGTTTTTTTAAAACCTGATAGATGATATTAGACTGTATTAAACTCGGATCTATGATATGGAGATGCATTATTAATGGATGACGGTAAAAAAACGCCCACATATATAAAATATATAAAGCAATTAATCTTGTCTGATCATAGGACATAAAAGTGAGATTTGTATAAACATACTCCCAAACCTCTTGATAAACTTCTTTGATGTCTACAGACTTTGGTATTTTAGAAAGGTCTTGCGGTAAAGACCATGCACTGGATAAAAAATAAAAATCAGTTCCCTCGTAAGTAAATTTTCTATTACCCTCTCCTATTTTTTTGCTGGCATATTTTTTACCGGTGCTATCTATCAAAAATCCATTAAACTTATACATTACAAAAACCTTATTATCAAGAATAAAGGGAAGCTTCGTGAAGTTTTCATACGCTTCCTTGTTATCTATTGGCCTCAATTCGGGAAGAGTTTTGTGCATCGAAAGATAAACAGGCAAATCTTTTATGTCATAAGAATTCATTGGAGTCATTACTCCATCAACTATATCATCGTCCGAGTCAACTAAGTTTATCGTTTTATAAAATCTTATATAAGGCATTTCATCTCGATCTGTCATAACAGCCACAGAGTCTATCCCTTGCTGCCATAAAAGCATTAAATCTATAATATTCTTTGCTATTGTGATCGTATTTGTTTTTGAATACGGAGCACCGACAAACCCATTACAAGAATAATTATAAATGCCTCCGTTTCTTTCAATCTCAAAAATAGTCAAAGTCCCAACTATTCTATTTTTGTGAGTCATAATTGGCATTATCACATTACCATTATCATCCATGCCAACAAGCAACAATCTTAAAGTTTCTACGTTTATTCCGTATGAATTAAAGAAGCTTAACATTGATTGATTTTCTATAAGACTTTTATTCGCCTCTCTAAAATCATTTTCTAATAATTTTGACATAAGATTTCTTTCCCCATTTCTGGGTGTTAACACAAGCATATTTAGTTCCCTGCTTGTTAAGTGGGACTATTTTAAACGTGAGTTGAACATTAGGCCTTATAAAATGAGGGACTAAAGTAAAATTTTTATTGACATAAACATGACAATATAAAAATTTATCTGTCTGCTTTAGTCTCACTGCGTGTCCACACATTTCCAGATTTCGATCTTTTTTCGTAGTACTCTTTAATTTCCTTAAAAGCCCGAATTTTCGCACTGTAATGGCCTTGTTTCTCTCTGCTAAAAACTTCGTATTTTCTGTTAAGCCCATAAAATGTTTGTCTAGTTATTGAAAAGGCTGCCAAGATTTCAGCGAGAGGAAGCGTAATTTTTTTATTATCTCCCATATGGTTTAATTTCTATCTCGATATAATCCTTCTTGGATTTATATTTTTCAAGAACGAGCCTTTTAATATATCGATCATCATTTATAAATTGATTTTGAACAAGAATATCAGTAAGCTGTTTTTCAAGATTTCCAGTATCAGTCATTGAATAGTTTACTAGATAAAATTTATAAGTCACTTCTAATTCGGTTTTATCTAGTGGCATTTTAAATGAATTAAATTTCTTTAATGCTAAACTAAGCTCCATTTCATAATCTTGGTAAGCTTCAGATTTAAATCTTCGGCCGCCCCAGGCCCTATTGACTGATAATGGTTTTATATTTAATCTGAACATTTATTTTAACTCATCAAAAGAAATAACTTGATCAAAGAAGCAATAAGTTAGTGGGATAATAGCATTGTCTTTGTCTTTTAATTTCTTTAAATCTTGTTTATTTACTAATTTTACAGAAGAAATAATTAAACAAGGCGCAGAATTCATACCATCGCCCGCCTGGCCAATGCCTTCTACAAGTCCCTTTGAAATAAAATAAGACCTCTTATACCTTTCCTCTTTCTTCATACATCTTTTTTGTTCCAGTAATTCATCAGCCTCATACTTGTCAGTCATGGCAAAGAAAGCCTTATAATAAACTACTTTACCGATTAGATTGTTGTTCATATTTTTTTTGTAAATTAGCCGCATTTATTTCGCGGCCGTTAGGTTTATAAGTATCGCAAATTTCTCCGCATTTTAAACATTTATGGAAAGACCCGCACACCCCCTTTACTTCTTCTGTATAAAACTCGCAACAAGAAGAAAATAATAATGTGATTTTTTTACCCATATCATTTAGCAAAAAACCCTTCATTATCCTCATCTTCTTTAGAAGTCTTTACATACTTCACAGAAAACTTAGGTTGATAAATAAATCCCTTATGCTTAATTTCTATATTCTTCCCGGAGACAATATCGGCTAACGCCTTATCTGACAATAATTGTTTCTCAGATTTTAAATTAATAGAAAGCTCATCGATCAAGGAAATTAAATTAATATTATCTGACTTAATTTTACTTTTTACAGCAGACAAATTTAAAGCTATTTCCTTCTTCTTTTTATTTAATGATTCAAATTCATCATTACTTACCATGATTTCTTTTAAATCATTTTTAGCTACTTTGAGTTTATTTTTGATATTGTCTAGCTCTGAAAAGACAAAACCTAATTGAACTGCCATAAAATTAATATTTTAAAATAGTAAAAAGTTTTTCATATTTCTATATATTAATTACTAATAAGTAATAGTGGAGTTTTTAGAGAACTCCTTAACTCATTGTCGTGGTTTGGGTAAAAACCTGCCCACTTCATCACTAATTTTTTTTAGCCTTACAAAGCAAATCTTTGTTAAGGCATTCTTCAGGACGATTATCACATGCTGGGAGATTTATTCTACAATAGTTATAACAACCTATACAGCAATATTCTCGTAAAACCTTACCTCCTTCTAGCAATATTCTTCCTCGTAACCAATTTGCACTTAAATGGTGTTTTTGCTTTGCGAACTTAGCCGCTTGTTTCGCCTTTCCCTTTTTACCTCTACTCATTAAATACCTCCTTGATAAAGAAAAATAATTTTGTGAGTGATTGTGTGCCAGAGTAATCTTTCATTGCCCTTTGCCCAAATCTCGCATTCACCGTAAACACTTTTTTTGTGCCACCCATAGGTGATTAATTATTTTTGAAGAACGATTTGACCTTTTTTCATCTTGCACCTCGCGTGTTTTTAGTTTGATATTTTATACCAACTTAGATGGTATACTTTATTTGACACATTTATCTTCATAATATTTTAATAGTTTATTATTATCGAAATTACTAGAACAATCACACCAAGCATTACAAACAATATCTTTTATCCAACGTTTATTATTTTTTCTATTTGCTTCAGATTGTCTATTTATATTAAAGAACATATTTTCTATAGTAGCAGCTATTAAATTAAATGATCCTTGTTGATTAAAATCTTTAATAAATGAAAAATTTTTGTTATATTTCGCCTCGCATTTGTCTGAACAAAATTGTTTTGGTGATTTATTAGATATAGACATATTACAATTTTTACAACGCATATGCTTAAATCTTATACTTTTTCTCTTTATTTTGTTTTAATTTCTTTAACCCCAATACTGGTAAATAATTCACTAACAACAGTCCATAGTAAATTATACATAGCCACCTTTGTTCCAAATTCTTTTTGTTGTTTTTCAAAGAATCGAACACTTTTTTTATCTAATAATTTCATATTATTAGTGTTAGTCTTTCTGAATTTCCTCACACTCTTCACAAAATAAATCACCAAAGGAGTTTAAATAAGCCCAAGACCCTCTAGGTAGTTCATTACCGCAACCAGCACATACCTCATCTTTTTGACAAATAATTTTATTCATACATTTATATAATTATCTCCGCTAGAGGAGAGGAGTTACCAAACTTCTTTTAGATATTTATATTCTGTCGTTATGCTAATTTTATTTAAAGCTTTATTAACATCTTCTAAGGCAAATTCGTAATAAATATATTTATTGCTAAACATTTTTATATACCATTTAGGATGTCTTAGTTTTTCTCTTAAATCAAGTAAAACACTGAGTGGGATATCAGCTACTTCTAAATCGGATTTAAAATTAAATTTCTTTCCATCTAACAAAATCTCAATATTACATTTTTGTTTGTATGGTTTAATTTTCATATACTTTTTAATTATTAGCCGATAATGTGGAGTCGAACCACGCACGTTCCCGCTGTTAAGGCGGAGCTCTCCCGATGAGCTATCTATCGGTTGCCAATTAAGGCGGGGAACGCTTTAAAGTGTCGTTCTATCATTTTTGGAAATAGGTATTACACCCTAGGCCATTATTATTCCCTCAGCCGAGAGCAATAATTAAATTGTTTAGCATCTCCACTCTGCAGAGTGTTAATGAGATATAATGCTACTTAATCTCGGCTAAGGAAACACCTCAATTAAGAGATGAATTCATATTTTTAAATTTCCTCTATGCTACTAAAACGTTTATCTATTTGCTATCTGATTTTTTAGCATTGTTTTTGATATCGGACTTAGTAGCAATATCTTCACTCACTTTTTCATCTTCTTTGTCTAAAGACATTTCTAGCTCTGGATATAATTCGACAACTTTTTCATCAATATCATCAGCAAGTTTTAGGTTATATTCACCATCAACTTCCAACTTGAAAGCAAATGGAGTCCAAAATCTAATAAAGAAATTTGCAGTTGAAGGACGAGCTAAATCTATAGCCGGATAAATTTCTGAATTAATCTTAAAAATATTAACATTCATGTGGTTAGAAAAAGCTTTAGCCTCTTCTTTAGTTAAAGATTTTGGATCTTTAGCACCAAGATAATCTTTAGCAATTTGATTATATTTTTCAGACGTTTCATTCAAGGCTTTATTAATCGCTTTAATGAACGGGCGGATTGATCGCTTAATTGCGATTGGAGCTTCTGTTCTGTCATAACAAATCTTCATCGTAACGCATTCATTAAGATTAAAAGTCTTGGTCTCATTGTTCATTTTTGGTTTTCTCATAAAAATATTATGATTAATTTATAAATCGTCTTGGAGGGGGAAATAAGCTTAGAAATTATTTCCCCATCCACAGACGTATATTAGTAATTATACACTAAGACAGGAAAGCTGTCAAACATTATTTAACCTTTGTTTTTATTGGCCTTTTTACAGATTTTACAACTGATTTTTTTGTTAATTTAATCGAAGCTCTTGCTTTTTCAACAGGTTTTTCTTGATCATAAGAATCAATCTTCATATCAGAATCAGTGGCGCTTAAACAAATTAATTGTTTATCAGATAAATCTGCAGGGATCTGCCCGGTATAAGCTTCGTAATTATCAATAGCAATAAATTTGCCATTAAACAATTTTAACAAGTGCAAATCAGCCAGCATCTTCATACCAGTGGACAACCATGGATATGATATGCTTCCCATAATAACATTGAATACCGGCTTATATCCATCTGTTGTTTTATTTTCTCTCATAAACTCTATGGTCATGTTTTCTGGCAGCTTTGCGTTGACTTTATTTTGTTGAGATAATAGCTCTTGGAATTTAATTCCTTTTGGACCAAAAGCCTTCATGATATTCTCAAGCTCAGAAGTATCAGTTTCTTTAATTTTACTTACTATAATATTAATCTTTGTTTCCAAGCTATCAATATTTTGAATAGCAGAGTCAATACGGATCTTGGCTGTATCATAACTTTGCTGCAAGACTGAAAGTTTATCTAATTCAGTTCGAAGTACCTGGACATCTACATTCCATTTACCAAGCGATTGAGAATACTTATCATCAAATTCTGACTGAAGCATGTCAACAGACATTAAAAGTTCTTGTTTATTAGCTTCCAATGAAACCTTTTTCCCAATTAAGTCTGCGCGATTTTCATTATATGCTTTGACTTCAGAGTCAAGATTTGCTTTTAATTGTTTCCAATTCTCGAAGTTAGACTTCATTGTTGTTTCTAATTCAACAAGCTTAGCGTTAATATAAGAGAGGTTGTCATATGGACGATTACAAGTTGGACATACCTTTGAACCTTGTAAATTAGTATATTCTTCTTTAAGTTGTTTGAGCCTCATCTCCAGTGATAATATTGCCGGGTTAGTGGGCATTATTAAATTCATTATCTCTGCAGTAATTTTAGCAATAGCTCTATCTATTTCAGTTGTATTTTGTTTCTCTACTATAAAAAAAGATTTGTCTGGTTTAGCTAAAATTATTTCGTCTAATTTAATTTTAAGATTTGTAATCTGCCCAGAATAATCCTGCGTGGCCGAAGATTTAAGTGTCGCCAATTCATCTTTAAGCCTGAATAAATCAGCGTTTAAAGTTTCTTTCTGGCTAGACAATAAAAATCTATCGTTCTCTTTTGTTTTAAGCTGTGATTTGATTCTTTTTTCTGTGCCATCAAGATCGTTTAAATCAACAGCTCCGACAGGATCAAGGCCAGTTAATCTTTTATACAATGTTACTCTATCTATCGGCTCAAACATATTAAGAAGTAATTGTCTGCGTTCCGCTTCACTATATTTCATAAACTCCCCAATGAAGTTTCCGCAAACAAAATAATCATATATGCCGAACATAGCCTGAATGTCTGCCTGATCCGATGGCCTACCATTTATTTCTATGAAAGAACCTTTAATAGTCCTAGTTCTAGAAATAATTAAATCTTTATCTGCAATGTTTACAACCATGGTGACCTTAGCTTCTTTTTCGCCAATTCGAATGGCCTCGTCAATTCTATCTGTGTTATTTATTTTGCCATAAAGAACAAAAGTAATGGCCTCTTTAATAGTAGACTTGCCTACTCCGTTTCTGCCATAGATAAAGTTTTTATGTTTGAAATCTATTGTAATTGAATCGATAGATTTCAAATTATGAATTATTAATTTTTTAATCATATAGATAAGACTAAAGATTTAGCCTGTTTAATTTCTAAGATCTCTTCTAATGAGCAATAAACTAAAAGCTTCATGCTAACTATCGGAGGAGATGCATCTCTATCCGGGAAGATTAAACTTATTGGTGTCCCACCTTGGTTTAAGACGCAACTAATTGTTTTACCAGAGAGTAATATATTAAATGATCTGTCATGTATCATGGAAACCATTTCATAAAATGTTTCATCAAATGGAAATTCAACCATTACTTTGGCTCCATCTCCTACGTGATCTGGCCATTTAGGATTATTTGACCCTGGTGTTAATTGAACATTAATGGTCATATTATTCTAATTGAGCCGCCATCAAATCTGTTTCTAACTCCGTAAAGTTAGGATAATATTCTGATTGTGGCCACAATAACTTAAATTTATCTAAGCATTCGATAAACAAGAAAAAGTAAGACTGAATTTCTGGTGCAATATCTATAATTTCTATTTCACCTAATCCAGTTTTTCTAGCATCAGTAAATGGAACAATCACTAATTGTTCTATTTTATTTTCTAGATGCTTAAAGTTCCACATAGCAGCATAAGCAGCAAGTTGAATCCAATACTTAAATAATAAATCTGATGAAATTCTAGCAGATGAAGATGTCTTCCAGTCAAGGATTGATAATTTATTTCTAAAATATCCAACCAAGTCTGGTTTACCAGCAAATCCAAGTTCTTGATGAACAAGCGATTCTTCAACAGAAACCGGCACGACATCTTCTTGTGCCACAAACTTATTAAATCCTAATAAGAAAGTTGAAACTTTAGCATCGTATTCTGGCAACCCATACCGCTCTTTATATTTAGCCAATGAATCACCGTCATAATTTAATTGACTCTTTGTGTAATAATCAGATGCAACTAAATGGACATAAGATCCGCGCCGTTTAGCATTATCCATTATTTTATCTACTTCACTTGGATCCTCGGCTTTCTCTTTCCAGGTTCTAATGTATGACGGGTCCTCCAAAACATCTAATATAGATGTCACTGATGGCAAGTTTTGATAAGCTCTCGGTTGTCTTGTTAATTTCTGTCTGAATATTAATTCCATATATTTTGTTATAATAAATCAAAAAGTTAATATCTTTTTCAGTCAAAATATAATGGCTAATCTTTAACATAAACATTGTTTTTTTGAAGAAACGTTTAGCTGTTTCATCATTTTGTACTGCGGCATCATGACAAGTTTTACAAAGAATAATGCCATTAAGGGGAGAGGAATGTAAATCATTCCACCTCCCCTTTATATGGTGTAATTCGATAGGCCTGTCAGTCCTTCCACAATTCATACAATATCTTGGGAAAAGACATCTATCTTGTTTGCTGAAATTATATAACATTAGAATGGAATGTCCTCAATACGAAAGCTAGAATCATCATTTGATTTTCTAAAATCAATAGGCTCATCCTCGATTTGTATGGTCGGTAATTCTTCCTTATCTTCGGTCGGGACTCTATCCGTTAAAGACTTTTTCTCCTGTTGATCAATCATCGCCGGATTATTATCAGACATTTTAAGCTTTAATACGCCAAACATTTGATTCATTGCATCACAATATTTTTCAACTTCACGTTTAATATTAAACATGGCAACAATTTTTTCAGAAGGAACGTCAGTAAGATAAGAAAATTTAAGCTGTCTCCACGGGATAGAGCCTTCTCCACGCACATTAGTTAGGCGGACAACATAAGTATAAGGGGCAACACCAGTTTTCTTTTTACGAAGATCCTCCAATGATAATGGCTCTGGATCTTTAAACATATATCCTCCGTTTGGATCAACACCGACAGAAGATGAAAGATTTACAAACAATCTTACAATCCCTCCGTTATTTTCTTTCTCAAACGGGATATAAACATAAAGTAATGTTTTCTGTTTGAGCAAAGACTTTTGATATTGAGCGCCAATACTTTTGGGATCAATCCATAATGATTTTTTAGCCTCAATAAATTGTTCATAAGTGCCGCTAAACACCACATTGCCATCATTATCCTTGATAACAACGGGATGCAAATAGGGAACCTTGCCATTTGCTACATCCATTTCATTGCTAAACAATTCTAATTTCTTAGTTTGTTCGTTGTAATAACTTAAAGTCTTTTTCTCTTTCATAATTACAATGTCCAACTGTTTGCCCATTAGTTTTCGGCCACCACGATCTTCTGGATAATCAATATAAAACTGACCAACAGTTTCATCATCAGAAGATATGCCGATTGTTGGGGCCATCGGTATTCTTTCTTGAGAATACTGAGCGCCATCAGCCATAATCTCGCGCTTAATATCCTCTGGTAAACCTTCAAGATTTACCAAAGCTTTTTCGTTTTCCATATTTTTATAAGGTTACTGTCTAGCTAAACACTAGATTTCAGCTCACCTTTTAATTACTATTATTATATCAAATTGTCAGCCTGGCTGTCAAATCTGTAATTGCTTACGAAACGACTTCTCTGGGAACTCGATCAGCAAGCTTATTTCTCTTAATCTATCCTTACTTTTTTCAGCAAAAGGAAGGAGATCTATTGCCTTATTGCTGGTGAAGAATGTCGGCTTTAATAAATTATATCTATAATCTAAAAGCTCTTTAAAAATTTCTTCTAACCAATTAGACATAACCTCACTGCCAATATCATCTATAGCTAAGACATCCTTTTCTTTAAGAGTTTGTAGAAAAACTTGATTGTCTGATTTAAACTCAGCCTTCAAACTATTCTTAATTTCAATAAATGAATCACAATAAATCCGATAACCTTTCTTCATTAACTCTTTTAATACTATAGCCATGATGGTTGTCTTGCCGCTCCCCGGAGTTTGGGAATGCATGTAAAGACCGATACCTCCAGAGAACATTGCATCAAAGTTATCAACATAATTAATAACTTTTAATTTTAATTCTTTAGGAAGCTTTGCTTTAAGCATGTCAAATTTATTAAAGCGAGGAGACTTTAATATGGTTCCTTTTGACATGTCATAATCATACGACTCTTGATTAAACTTTTGTGTAATCATAAACAAATGAGAGATTGAAAACTTGGTATTTAAAACCAGGTTTCAGATGCTCTGATAAAATATTAGTGTAAGTTACATTTTTACCATAGAGCAAAATAGAAAGCCATAAGGAGAAAATATTTACAACAATCACTTTATCCTCAAGCTCTAGACTATCTTTACGAGTGAAGGCAAAAGCCCTTCTAAATAAGCGTTTTTTGTTTCTTGTCATAATTTTTTATTTATGCTATTATT
>Ga0172375_10001495_pt1 | contig 37621 bp, 30 predicted proteins | sample LakKiv1m_FD_114537 | JGI IMG/M metagenome (GOLD analysis project Ga0172375, IMG submission 114537) | Freshwater microbial communities from Kabuno Bay, South-Kivu, Congo - kab_092012_11.1m | ecosystem: Environmental > Aquatic > Freshwater > Lake | place: Democratic Republic of the Congo... | reverse complement strand
TGGACCCCCGCACCACGGAGGAAATACGGACTTCATCCTGCGCACCATCGAGGGGATAGCTGCCCACCTCCCGCCCCAGGTAGAGTGGAGACGAGTTGGCCTGCATGGCGGGGATGACGGATGTGTCGCGGGTCTTCCGCCTGCCGTTGACATAGATCTCGCGGACATCACCGACCGTGTCGATAACACCCACGATATGATACCACCCTCCCAGGTTCAGTCCGAAATCGATTTCGGGATACAGGTGGTACCAACCTCCGGACAGGTAAGACACCAGGACGTCGTCATAAGCGTTCCCCCTGTAGAACAACCGGTAGTTGTAGTAGGAACCACCATCTGTCTTGGTCATCAGGTTCTGCCACTCGCCCGGCCCGTCAGTGTCTGCGTACATCCAGGTTTCCATCGTGATCGCATCGGTGATATCCAGGACCGAGGTGTCGGCACAGGTCAGGTAGTCGTTCTGGTCGAAATTGCGGCACCCCGAAATCCTCCCGACACGGTTGTCTGTCCCGTTGTTGGTCAGCAGGATCCGGTTCGTCGTTGAGTCACGCAACGCCGATGCATTGGTCGGGAAATGCCAGACGGCTCGGAACGAAGTCCCCCACGTGGCGCCGTTGGTGACATAAGCCGGCGTGGTGGCACCGGCCTTGTTCCAATACCCGTATATATAGTCATTCGTGGTGGTGATAAGAGGGACCCGCACCCAGACAAAGGACTGTCCGTTCGTATTCCAGTAGTCAATGTCGTACGCGAGTTCCGTGGTGCCGTTGGACGCCGAGAAGCGGAGATCGGCAGCACTCGCCGGAGCGCTGAACTGGCCGTAGGAGAAGGAGCCGATGTTGGTGCCGAACTGAACAAGCGCCGGAAAGTTTGTCAGGGCGCCAACCGGGGCAACACCAAACCGGAACTTGGCGCGGTAGAGCCAGCTGTCGAACGGGCCCGCGTCGGTGTCATACACGGAAAGCAGCGACACAAGAAGTGCGCACAGCACCCAAGTTCGCATCCCGCGCTTTCTCCGTGAATATGTTTCCCGCTCCGGCACGGCAAACCACCCCTTTCGCCTGTTTGCGCATCGGGGCGCCAACAGGACGAACTACACCATCTACTATTTTACCAAGAATACCTTCTTGAGTAGTTGCCTGAAATGTGCGAATATCAACCCCTATATGCGGAAACATAGCGCATTCGACCTGATGGGCCTGGTCTGCAAGGGCGCTCACTACTTTCATGCGCCTTCTCAGCGCGTCTTCAGTCGCCGGATGGAGGCCGACGCCCAGCTCATAGTAATCCTCGCCGGAACCTACGAGGCCATCTATGAGGTCGGAACAACGAAAAAGACAATGCGAACGGCGGCAGGTGACATCGTCTACTGGCCGCCCGGCAAGCCCCGGACGGAGGCCAACGACCCGACGCAACCGACACGCTGCATCTCAGTATACTTTGAATGGCCTGGGGCGCCGACCGAACCACCCTATGCCGTAAGGGACTATCACCGGGTCATCACCCACCTCGGCAACGAATTGCTTGCCGTCAAGAACGTGCCCGCACCCCAGGGTCCCGCCCATGCTCTTTCTGATGCGTACCTCGGCGCCATGATGGCAGAGTATGTCAGGCTGGCGCAGCTCGCCCAGGACAACATTGCTTCCCGCGTTGTCCGCTACATCGAGGAACACATGTCTGACCCGGTCCGTCTCACCGACATCGCGCGCCATGTCGGCCTGGAAGTCCACCATTTCGGTCGGAAATACAAGGCTCTCACGGGTGTCACGCCCATGCAGGAAGTGAGGCGACGGAAGGCACAACATGCCCGCGGCATGCTCATGAGCATTGCTTCGCCGACTCTACGTGCGATCGCACCCCGGGTCGGCATACGGAGCGAATCTCAGCTCAGCCGCCTGTTGTCTCGTTACGCCGGCACGACCGCCAGGGAACTGAAGAAGATGCTCGTCCTGACAAGGGTGCCCGAAAGGGCACAAGCGCGCGGCAGGAAGAAACGATGAAATAAGAAGGGGCGCATCCCCATACGGGAACGCGCCCCTTCTTCAATCCGATATCCTGCTATCCTGTCAACAACTCCCGACGTTCCGTCAGAGTTCTATGTCCACTTTCACGTCATCTTCGGCGGTCACGTTCCCGGCATTGCCGTAATCGATCTCTTTCGGCGCCTTGAACGTTGGCAGGTAGCGGTAGTAGACCTCAAGCATGAGCGTGCAGAGCGCTGTGTTGTAGACAAGGCCCAGTGATTTCTCAGTCTCGTTCGGCGGCTCCCAGTAACCTATGTCCTTGCCGTCAATACCGGCTCCCTTGAGAACTATCTGGTTGTTTGCAACGGTGAGCGCGAACTGGCTGTTCCACTTCTTCCATGTCTCGCCGCCTTCGTGGAACTTGCACTGTGTGCCGTAGTACCAGTAGTAGATGGGCCGGCCCAGCCATGGATTCTTCCAATCGCATGTCATCTGTTCAAGGTAGACAAGCCCTTTCTTGCACTCGTCTTCCTTGGCAGCGCCCAGGAGCTGCATGCACAGAACGCCGACGGCCGTCAGTCCGCCCTGGCCGGGCCCCGTATAACCGAACCCGCCGGCAGGATGCGCGTTCTTCTTGAAGCCCAGTATGGCCTTCTTCATGGCGCCCTTCAGCTCCGGATGCGCCAGCCCGGCCGCGTACCCGGCTTTCAGGGCCTGCGCGCACCAGCCCATGTAGGATGTATCGTCGCGCTCGCCGGGACCGCAGTTGTAGTCCCACCCGCCGCTGACATGCTGGCCCTTTATGATTACGTCAATGGCCTTCTCCGCTGCTTCCTGCAGCATCGGGACCTGCGTCAGGCCGTATGCTTCGCAGATCGCATAGGCAGCGATCGGAATATCGTAGTTCCCGGGGAACCTGCCGTTGGACTGCTGCTGGCCCAGGAGGAACTTGATGGCTTTTTCCACTGTCGGACCGAACTCTTCGGATGCCGGCGTTTCCCCATGCGCAAGGTAGCACAGCAGCCCGAATCCGGTCATGGCCACGGGCGGGCTCACCCAGGAACCGTCAGGCTTCTGTTCCTTCTTCAGCCATCGCAACGCTCTCAACACCGCGGCTTCGGTCAAACCGCCCATGCCCCCACCGTATTCCGACAGGGCGCTGCCTCGTGAACCGGGACTGCGGTTACCAAGGATGCCTTTCAGGATAACCGGACTCTTCACCACGGCCACTGAATCGAACGACGCTGGCTTCGGCGCAAACGGTGTGGACGAAGCAGCTACCGGCGACGGTGCCTGCACATCGCTTACGCTGGGCGCATCCGGCGTGAACTCCATCTCGATCGGCTCGGGTGGCTCAATGGGCTCGTCCTTGAGATCCTCGATCTCGTCCAGTTGTTCGACGGTCTCCGCTTCAACAATCTGGACCTCTATCTTGGCAGGCGGCGCATTCCCACCGATCGCACCGAATACAGCCATCAACATCAATGAGAAGACGGGCAGCAGTATCGCAGTCGCCGGGGCAGCCAGGCGGTATACCTGAAGTATGGCGAACTTGTACTCACCACTGTCTTTGGGCTGCTTGAGCCCATGCATAACCTTCTTGCAGTACTCCTTTAGGCTCAACTCGTCAAAGAGCGACATCAACGTCGGCGGCTGGCTTGGTAGCCCCTCAACCGGCACGTCCGTCGCAGGCTCAACAGGCTGGATCTCTTGTTCGTCACTCATCGTATGTACCTCCAGACGCAACCCTTGACTACTTACCCATCCCCAATCCTACAAACGCCTGAACCCACGGCCCCATTAGGCAAAAAGAACACTTGGTCAGACCCCGCAGGCCCCCCCCGACCATGGTTATTAACCACGGACAACCGAAGTGACTATATACTGAAAACCGACAGGTTCTTCAACCTGGCTTTTGCACAAACGTCAAGCAGCTTGACCAGGCTGGCGTGCGGTGAATCCGGCGTGCACTTGATGATCACGGAAACGTCCGGATTGTAGCGGCCAAGCCGGCTCAGCCTGCGGTCCAACTCGGCAACCCCGACGCGTACGCCATTCGCCATGAAACCACCGTCGTAAACCTCTATCTTCACCAGGCCCCTTGGCACCTCCACCGTGTCTTCTATGACGGACACACCCGGCCTCGATACGTCCATATGGGACAGTATGTCATCCTGTTTCAATGTCACCACAAAGAAGATGAGGAGCTGGAAGACGACATCAATCATCGGTGTCATCTCCAGTTTCACGTTGTCACCCCTGTTGCGTTCAGGCCTGTTCATCGTGCACCTCCCCGGGGGCGTCTGCGCCTGTTCGTGCCCTCAACATATCAAACGCCGGCAGACGAACTCATATTAGTCCCCTTATTGCACGAGGACTCGTGCAACATGCGGGTTAGGACAAGTAGCCGACGTAAAGTCGGCTCTACCAGATCCTTCATATGTGAAGAAGCAGGGGGGGGATGCACTATGCGGCCAGACATGTCACCGCATTGGTGGCAGGACGTACCTGGCAAGAGGGACTCGGAAGTGAAGCCAGACCCTACAAACTGAAAACCGACAGGTTCTTCAGCCCGGCTTTGGCGCATACGTTCAGGAGCTGGACAAGGTTGGCGTGGGGCGAATCCGGCGTACACTTGATGATGACGGACACGTTCTTGCTGTAGGTGGCAAGACGGGTCAACTGCCGATCAAGTTCACTGATCCCGACGCGCCGGCCTTTCATGACAAACCCGCGTTCATACACTTCAATCTGGAGCAGGTCCTTTATCTGTTCTTCGGGCTTGGCATTCGGGTCAGGGGCCGGGCGGGATACGTCAAGGTGGGACAGGATATCCTCCTGCTTAAGCGTAACGATGAAGAAGATGAGGAGCTGGAAGACGACGTCAATCATCGGCGTCATTTCCAGTTTTACACTCTCGCCCTTGTTACGCTCACGCTTTGCCACGGTGCACCTCCGCTACCCGAAACGCCACAACCTACTTCCGCATCTCGGTGGCATACTCCTTGATGGCGGCAAACTGGATCTTCCAGATACCGACACTGGAACATATATCCATGACTTTCCGGATGTCCTTGTGCCTGGCTCTCTTGTCGCCACGGACCAGGACGGTGAAGTTCTGTCCTATGCGGGCCACTCGCGCCCGCATGATCTGCTTGAAAGTACCCGAATCCATGCGCGCGTTGTGGATTGAAATGGTTCCTCGTCGGTCCACTTCAACCACCAACATACGCGGGTCCTCACCCTTGACAATAGGTCCATTCTTCCCCGGCTCAAGTATGATGTCTTTGTTAACATCCGCTTCCATCTTGATGGTAACAATGAAGAAGATCATCAACTGGAACACGACGTCGATCATCGGCGTCATATCGAGATCGGACCCTTCATGCGGCAAGTTGCGTTTTGCCATGGTCTGCTCCGCAAAACCGCTCGGTTACTCCTGGACAACTTCGACGTTGCGCAGATCCTTGATGAGCTCCATCGTCAACGCTTCCATGCGGAGGATCAGGCGGTTGGCGTGGTTACGCAACGCATAGTAGAATGTTACGCACGGAATAGCCACGCAGAGGCCTCCTGCCGTTGTATAGAGGGCCTGGGCAATCGAAAGGGCCAATGCGCCCACGTCCGGTGCGCCTGTGGCGATCGTGGCGAATGCCATAATCATACCTTGGACGGTACCGAGAAGTCCAAGCATCGGCGCCAGGTTTGCGCACACAGAAATCCAGGTGAGCTTCTGGATGATCTTTTCAGACTCAATCGCGGCAGACGTGCCAATGGCTTCCTGGATGACGTCAAACCCCTCTTCAACATGACTGAATCCCGCCGTGAGGATGTTTGCAAGCGGGCCCGGGTTTTTCTCGCAGCACTCCAGCGCTTTCATCACGTCACCTTCGGCCATCGCCTGGGTCACGGAATCCACCAGGACCTGCGGCATAACTCGCTGGATTTTCAGCGTGATACCACTGTCCACGATGAAGTATGCACCCGCGCCGCCGGAAGCGAACAGAGCGCACCACAGGACAACACCCAGCCAGCCTGAACTGAACATAACCGTGATAAATCCGGTCCCGCCGGACTTCTTCTCGGTCTGCGCACCTTCTTCTCCGTCGCCCGAATCATCAGCGGCAGCCGCATCCGGCGCAGCAGCAGGTGCCGCAGCAGGTGCGGCAGCTGGCGCGGCATCCTGAGCATAGACTGACACCACAGCCCCGCAGACACCTGCAAGCATCAGCACCACCAGCCACAGTTTCAGCATCTTCATGGTCTACCCCCACCCTTTCGTTGCACAATATCAGCCAACCGAAAATCCACCATTATTTTCCTGATTGAAGCTTCGCAGTATAAGGGTCCTTCGGGAATTCCGCCAGCAATCTTTTTCTGAACTTGTCGGCGTATGAAGCCTGCTGGAGCTGCTCGAAACATTTCACGGCGTTGTAGAGGGCCTCCGGCTGCACCTCCTTGATATCCGCAAAGAGTATCACCGTCCGCAGGTACCCGTCCACAAGCGCCGCCTTGGAATCACCCTTCTTCTGATCGAGGTCACCGCGCTTGATCTGGGCCAGCGCTGCTGTCATCCGATCCCCGCTGGCAATGGCATCCTGCAGGATCTTCCTGGCCTTTGCCTCTTTCTTGTTGGCGATAAGCGTCTCCACGTACACGCTAAAGAAATCCCCCGACGGTATGTTCCCGCCGTTGGCGGCAATAACCTTGTCTCCCATTTCCTCGGCCTTTACCGACTCGTTCTTGACGAGATAGCACGCCATCAGCCACCGGGCGGCAACAATGTCCCACTCCATCATCTGGTAGTCAGTCATGACCTTCTCAAGTATGGGCATCGCCGTGGCGGCCTGTCCGCGCTGGGCCGCAGCGACCGCTGCATCAAGCTCCGCCGGCTTCTTGACAATCACCCTCACCACATCGGCGAGCGGAATCTTCGTCACGACGTTGCCTGCTTGCACCGAAAACACTTTGGATGCCGGCTGGTACCGTATCACACCTGTGACTTCGCCTTTTTTCGTAATGATCTTGCCCGGCACGTCGGCAAGGACCGCGGGAACCAGGACCACTATCGCCAGCGCGACACAGACTCCCCTCGTCACGCGGGATACCCTGTTTTGATTGCATGTTTTCATACTACCCTCCCGAAATCCCCTTACGTCCCGTCCGCCTTCTTTTCCGTATCAACCGGAGCAGGTGTGCTGGCGGCAGGTTTGACGGCCGGTTTTGCCGCTGGTGCCGGAGCTGCCGGACTCTCGCTCTTCACCGCGGGCTTCGTCGCCGGCGCTGTTGCCGGCTTGGGTGCCGCCGCCGGCTTTGTGGTTGCGGCTGCTGCCGGTTTCTTCACCGCCGGTGCGGCTGGTTTCTTGACTTCAGCCGGAGGTGTTGCCGGGGCAGCTGCCTCAGCGGCAGGAGCATTCGTCCCGGCTGCGGGAGCATTGGTGGCCGCCGGCTCAGTGTCCGTGTCTGCGTCAGTGGGATCCCCGAGGTCCTCTTCCTCAACCGTATCAACAGCGTTCGTGCTGGCCGTAGCCACGCCGCCGCTCGACGCAAGTTTCACTTTCGCACTGCTCCGCCAGCCGCGGATATCGTTCACATACTTCCCGCGCGGGAATGTCTCAAGGTACTTGCCACAATCGTCAAATACGTCCTGGTACAGCTCAAGCTGCATCATCAGTGGCAGGCACTCGAAGAACGCCTGCTCAAGGAACGGCCGCACCTCCTGGTTGTTAAGGTCCGACATCATCAGGAGAGTCTGGTACGCGGCTATCGCATCGCCGCGGTACTTCCGGATACTCTCAGCATCGCCGCCGAACTGTTCCTCGGCTTTCGCCTTGCGCTCGCTGATACGCGCGACCTCGACACCGGACTTTGCCGCCCCGGCTTCCGTCTGGTCGTACTTGCGAACCTTGTTGAGGGCCTTCACCGCCAGGTTGAACAGGTCAAACCGCTTGTCCTTGTCGGTCTCTGTCACCGCAAGCTCGGAGTATGAGCTCCCGAGCAGGTAACAGGATTCCACGGTGAAACCGGAGTTCGGATACTTCTTGAGCGCTTCCTCCAGAGTCTTTGTCGCTTCGGCGTACTTCTTTAGGTAAACCTCCACCTTCCCCTTGCCGATCATCGCCGGCTCAAGTATGGCCCTGTCTTCCCCGCCCATCGCCAGCGCGCGGTCGAATGCCTCTCCAGCTATCTCGTATTCCTTCGCCTTCAACAACTCGTTGCCCGCCGTCAGGATCTGCGATGGTTTGTAGTTGCCGCCACCGCTAAACATCTCCTTGAATCGCGGTATCGCCTCCTGGCGCTTGCCGAGCGATAGCAGGTTCATGGCCAGCACGAAGGACACGTTCTGCGCTTCCGCCGAATCAGGATGCTGGCTCTTCAACTTGAGAAACGCCGCCTCCGCCTCCTTTGGCTTTTCAAACATCGTGTAGAGCGTGCCGATCTGGCTGAGGGCGGATGCCGCGTAGCGGGACTTGGGAAAACGGGCTACAAGATCCTCGAAAACTTTGACGGCGGACTGTTTGTAGCCCTGCATCTTCGCTTCGTCTTTGTCCTTGAGCAGGCAGTAACACATGCCCTGGAAATACATCGACGCTTCCAGCATATCTTCGTTGGCCTTGGCCTCTTCCGGCGTATTCTGGTATGGGTTGTCCTTGTTACTCAGGAGCTTTATCAGGTCACTGAACCTGTTGAACGCGCTCGGCAGGTACTTCGAGTCCAACGACTTATACGCCAGGGCGAGACGGAACTTGGCATTGGGAAGTGCGTGTCCCGGCCGGTCTTTCTTTTCAAGCAGAGGGGCGTACTCCTCAAGCACCTTGATCTCCTTGAGGGTGTCGCTCTTCTTGTTGTAACACATCGCCACGCGGTTCATCGCATCCAGGTACAAAGGTGACTCCTTGTACTTGTCGACGATCTGCTGGAAGTAGCTGAGCGACGCATCGTAATCCTCGGCCTTGTACGCATCTTCACCGAACCTGAACAGCGTCCCGGCCATCCGCGGGTGCGTCGTGAAAAGGTCAAAGAACAGCTTGTAGAGCTGGTCCTTCTTGTCGGGCATCTTACGCTCGCCAAGCAGTTCCGCAATCCGCAGCACCGCGTCGCCGGCAGCAGACACCGTCTCCGGCTTCTTGCAGAAGCGTTCCGCAATGTACCGGGCGACAACTTCGGCGTAGAGTTCATCCGGAATTTCTACGTAGCAGTGCGCTAGTTCCTCAAGCGCCGCCAAGCCCATTTCCCCCTCGGGATACATGGAAAGGACTGTCAGGTATGCGTCAGCCGACTGCTGGTACTGCCCGAGGTTGTAAAGGTTGTGCGCCTCCATGAACTGGTTCTTCTTGGCCTTCTCCATATCCTCTTCGCTGATCTGAGGCTTGAGCTTCACGCCGTACTCCGTTGCAAGGACTTCCTCAATCTGCTTGGTCCGTTTCCCGCAATCCGGGGCCCACTGTGTATTGGGGTATTTGATGAATACGTTGATGAAGTGCTGGTACGCGCCGGTCGTAGACTTGTTGGTAGCCTTGTCCTTCTTCCCGACAAGCAGTTCGATAACCTTGTCCTTGTTCTTCTTTGCGTCTTCGGCCAGCAGCTTGTCGGCCTGGCTGTGCATAATGACGGCCAGCAGATACCGGCATTGGGCCATCGGACTCAGCTTGGTAAGATCCTCGCCGGACTTCTCGCTCTCTTCCTTAAGGCTCTCGTCTATCGCCACCAGCTTGTCCCGGTAGTTCTCCACGATCTTCTGGGCGCCTTCGACATCACCCTGGAGCATCTTCATATGTGCGAGGTACACAACCGCCTTGCCGAACCACACGTCCTGGATCCAGAGGATCTCGTCGCAGATCTTCTTTATCTCGTCGAAATAGGGCTGGCGCTTGTCGGCCGGCGCGGCTTCCGCAACCTTGATAAGCAGTTCCGCCATCTCGGTCTTCACCTGCCGCGCAACGTACTTCTCCGGATTGGCCTTGATGAGATTACGATATGCCTCCACTGCCCCCTCTGTCTTGTTCATCAGGAGCAGCATCTGGGCGTACTTGTAGCAGGACTCAATGAAGAAGGATCTCAGCCCCTCGGGCGGTCCGCTGGGATACTTCTTGAAGAGACTTTCGTAGATGCCCTGCGCCTCACCGTACTTGCCCCACGCGTAGTAGGCATCTGCAAGAGCCATCTTCATTGCCCAGGTGGGCTGGCTGTCCGCATCCGGCCGGTTGCCGATCAGCTTCTTGACGTCGTCGAACTTGCCCATCGAGAGCATGCCCTGGAGCTTGAGCACTTCCGCCCAGGTCTTCGCGGCGGGATCGTTGATGCGGCTGATGACAAGCTCAGCGTAATCAGGCATGCCAAGACGCTGGAGAGCTTCCGCGTACTGGAGCTCAAGCTGGATCTTCGGATCCAAACCCTGGGTAAGAGGCGCCTTGTCCTGGGCAATGGAAACCTGGAGACAGACCAGGAGGAGCAATCCGAGGGAGAATCCGGGGACAACCCCTGCCCTTATCCCCCTTCGATGCGGTGTCATGTCGGCTCCTATAGCCCAATTTCACGTGAAGGGTCAAAACTTTTTTCTCTCCGCCCATGGTTAATCGTAGCAAGCAAACGTCCACAACTCTAAACGAGGGGATTCGCCGGTTTCTTAGCCCGCTTGTTACATGAGCCGCCCATCGATCATGCGATAAGCGTTTCGCCGAGTCTCGCCATGAACAGCGGTCCGGAGACCATGGGGTCGGGCATTCCGCAAGGCTATCGGATCGTGACTTCGCGATTCAGCTCAGCGGAGCGATAGATGCCGTCGAGCATCTGCTGGACGACGAGTCCATCCTCGCCGGGCGCTTTGCACTTCTTCCCGTCCCGGACGCACTCGACAAAGTGTCTCATCTTGTACTCAAAGCAGTCACCCGACCCCGCGAACGCGGGCGTCTGGTTCCACATGTATCCGCCGTCATCGGTAAAGACCTGCAGTGGATCATATGTTGCCCCTGCCTTAGTGCCCATGATCTGGATCGTGAACACGTCTTTGTCGATATGGGCGGCGAAACTTGACTCTATCACCAGGCTAGCTCCGTCGGCGAACTTGATGAAACCGACCGCGAGGTCTTCAACAGTGTAAGTCTTGTGGTCCCACGCGCCCCACGAGCAGGCTACGTCGGGCTTGCGGTCGCCGATGTACGTGTAGCACGAACCCCGTGCGGCCGTGGCCTTGGGGGCGCCCATGACGAAGTGGGCCATTTCCAGGATGTGGACACCGATATCGATCATGGGGCCGCCGCCCTGCAGTTCCTTGCGTCCGAACACACCCCAGCTGGGTATGCCGCGCCTGCGAAGTGCCTGGGCGCGCACGTAGAGGATCTTGCCGAAATCGCCGGCTGCAACGCGCTTGTGCAGCAGCTGCGCAGCCGGGGTGAAACGCCACTGGAACCCGATCTGGAGGAGGCGCTTCGCCTTCTTCCCGGCGGCAACCATCGCCTTCGCCTCGTCGGCGTTCATAGCCATCGGCTTCTCGACCAGGACGTGTTTCCCGGCTTTCAAAGCGGCAATCGTAGGTTCGCAGTGAAGCTTGTTCGGCGTGCAGACGCTGACCGCCTCGATTTCCTTCATGGCCAGCAGTTGTTTCCAGTCCTTCAGCGTGGTCTTGACCGGAATCTGCTTCTTGAACTGTTCGATAGCCGCGTCGTTGACATCGGCCACGGCCACGACTTCGGCCCCCGGTACCTTCTTGAGCTGTTCGCCCTGCCACCGTGCAATACCGCCCGCGCCGATGAAACCGATCTTCACTGTTCTGCTCATTGTCCTCCCCTTGCGGATGTATGGAAACTCGGCGCGGAACCATAGAAGAAACACCCCACCCGTGCAAAGCAGAAGTTGAACCCGCCCCCTCCGGTGGGGTCAGCCCTGAACTTAGGCCTTAGCGGACTTGCCAAGTTCACGGTCCACGGCGCGGAGCAGCGCAGAAAGGATTGTGTCCGTCGATGACTGTTTCAGGCGCGCCAACTGCTTGCTTACTGCCTTGCCGCTCCCCACGCCCAGCACTTCACCCGTCTCGCGCTGCGTCAAACCGCCATACCTGGTCAAGGCATACGCCGCCACCGCACGTACCCAGCTGTCACGGCGCCTCGTTCGCAGCTCCCTGACATCGACCCCCATCTGCCTCGCGACAACAGCCAGCACCTGATCAACCCCCACATACCGCGCGCGGCGTCTCAACGAAACATCCTCGGGGCGGCGGCGTCTGCTTACCGCCGACATGTACAGGTCCGACACCTTGTCGCGAAATTCATCCCCTCCGATACACAGCCGCGAAACCTGCATTGCCTCCTTGAGCTCGTCGTCGCTTCTGGCCAACCCGGACTCGACGAAGCGCCGGAACGCCGCCCGCTGACGCCTTCCCCGCCCCGGAACCATGGCCATGAGCGGTCGTTCATCCACAAATCCCCATTCATTCCTGCCTGTATACCTGCCCAGACTGCTCCACTTGTAGCCGCGCAGGTATCGCATCCTTTCCCGGAGTGGCTTCTTCTCCATGCCAGCCACAAACACCGGGTTCAGATGGACGTACCGGCACAGTTTGAGAAGGTACTCATCACCCTCCACGACCCGCGCGCGGAACCGCCCTTCCGTCAGGTGCCCGGTTTCCCGATTGCGCCTGTTGAAGTATATGGTGTACCCCGTCTGGAGCCTGTGCATGAACCGGCTCAGGTTGGCCCCGGGCGTTTCCAGCACCAGGTGCACATGATTGGTCATCAGGCAGAATACATAGAGTCGCACATCGTATTCCTTGACGCAGTCTGACAGGTACTCCAGGAAACGTTCCCTGTCGTGGTCGTCGGTAAACAATCGACGGCGATTGTTCCCACGCACTGTCACGTGGTATATCGCCCCCTCATACTCAAGCCGTGCCATCCTTGCCATAGTTATTTCCCATCCTACCCCAGCGCCATTTCCCAGTCAATCACTAAGGCCTAAGTTCAGGGCTGACCCCATTCTCCCCACGATGTCCGGAGACCTGCCGAATGCCTCGGCGTCCGGTTTCTCGGCGGGCAACACCTGGATAACCGGCGTGACCGGTTGTTCCACGCTCGACGGTTCCTCGCGCTGCTCGCATTCAACCACCAGGCGGGCGAGATCCGCCTCGATGGTCTCGGGCATCTCTTCAAAGATCCGGCATAGATCCTGTTCCAGGATCCGCCGCGACCGGGCAGAGTACAGGTCCAGCGTGTCAACGTGGAGCTTCCCCGCATGCTCCACGCGGATGGTGACCTTGAGTTTCCGGCAGGATTTCTCAAGACCCCGAACCTCATACCGGCGAAGTCCATAGGTCACGCTGAACCCGCCCGGCACAAGATTGCGGGCGGAGTCGTCAGCCTGGCCCTTGCCCTCGCCAGGCGGTTCTGCCTGCGCGCTCGCGGTATTCTCCTGTATGAATTTCCCGAGTTTCTCCGCTCCATACTCCACAAGGTAACTGTTCGGGTCGTGATCACCGGGCAGAGTCACAACCTGGCAGGTAAACTGAATCGCTTTTTCTTTTAGCCGTTCCGCAGCTTTCCTGCCCGGTTCGTCGCCATCCAGGAGAAGGATCAACTTGCGGACCCCGAAGTCCTTGAAGAGCTGCAGATCGGCGTCTCCAACTCCGTTGGTGCTCTGGATCGAAACGACATTCGCATACCCGGCCACCTCAACACTGAGGGCGTCTATAACCGACTCAACAAGGATGATCTCCGGGTAGGTCTTGATGATGGCCGCATTCCAGAGCCCTGTCTGTCGGCCCGACAGGTAAACGTGTCGCTTTCCGCCAGAGACGGCGGACAGGCCTCCAGTGTAGCGGCCGTAAACAGTGACGATGTTGCCGTCCACGTCGAAGACCGGCGCCGTGACGCAACCGGTAAAGCGCTCCTGCCCGTTCCTGAGCAGCACGCCGACTTGCCTCAGTTCATCCCATACCTGGCCGGTCGTCGGAAGTATCTCCTTCAGCCGCCCGTTGCAGTAGCCGATCCGATGCCGGGTGAGAAGACCGGCATCCTCGAGGCCCCGCCGTGCGAGATAGTCCCGGCCTTCCGGCACGTCCGGAAAAGTCTTCTCGTAGACGGCAATGACCTTCTCAAGAAGCTGCTGTATCTTCTCTTCGGGTAAGATGTCCGGCGAAGCCGCCGGGTCGGGCAGATCGGAAGCGCGTTGAATGAAGCCATGACCGCGCAGGAGCTTGTTGACGGCCGCCGGGAAGTCCAGGCCGTCGAGCTTCATGACCAGGTCAATGACGCTCCCGCCGGCGTCACAACCCAGGCAGTGGAACAGGTTCTTGTCCGGCGTGACCACGAAGGACGGGTTCGTGTCCTCGTGGAAGGGGCACTTGCCGACGAGATCCCTCGAACCGTGTTTCTGCAACTCGATCCCGTGCGCCCGGCACACCGATTCGATGGTGACTTGTTTCTTTAGCCGGTCAAGATCGCCATTGTCGAACCGTGTCCGCCGCGATGGATTCCGGGCCATGGCCGCTCTCCTTGTCTTGTCTCGGCATAGCCCGAAGGGCGACGCCGGGCGCTTGTTCCCTTGCCCTCCGTAGCTCTCCTTGAGCGAAGGAGGGTTGAGTCGAGGCCCGGGCTGTGGTAGGTATTCCATCAGCAACAGGGCTTCGGCTCTGTTTGTCAGGCCAGTCGCTCCGGTCCGCCAAGATTGGGCGACTGGCCGCTTCCTTCTAAAACCCCGTCAAGTCCACGATGAAACTTTTTGACATGCCCGGATGTTAGCAGTATTGTTTCTAACCATGCAAGCACTTTCTCTAACGGAAACACCCGTGCCCTATACTGACGGCATGCAAACAGGCAGACCGTCAAAAAAAGACCGCCCCCCGTTCGGCGAACGCCTCCACGCACTGCGCGAACAGGCCGGACTTTCCCAGGAACAACTGGCCGCGCGCCTCGGACTGACCCAGCGCGCCTATGCGTACTGGGAGCGCAACCCGGTCGCGTTGCGGCCGGATCAGCTCATGAGGCTGGCGGAGGCGCTGGGTGTCACCGCCGAAAACCTGCTCGGCGCGAACGGCTCAAGGAAGCGCGGGCCCGGCCCGGTCGGCAAGATGCGCCAACTCTTTAATGCCGCTTCGCGGCTCCCGCGAAGCCAGCAGCAGAAGATCACCGCCGTCCTGGAACCGTTCATCCTGCAGCACGGTCAGGCGAGGGAAGCATGACCACCAGTCCCCTCGTTGTCCGATCGCCCGACCAGTGCATTACCCGCGCCCGCGGTCATGCGGTGATTCTCGACACCGACCTGGCCGCGCTCTACGGCGTGGCGGTCAAGCGGCTGAATGAGCAGGTCCGCCGCAACAAGGACCGGTTCCCCGAGGACTTCGTCTTCCAACTGACCGGGCAGGAGTGGCGTTCTGTAAGGCTGCAAAATGCGACCGCATCCACCCGGCGTATCCGGTCGCAAAATGCGACCGCATCAAAAAGAAACATCCGGTACAGGCCCTATGCGTTCACGGAACATGGCGCGATCATGGCCGCGAACGTGCTCAACAGCGCCCAGGCGGTTCAGATGAGTGTGGCCGTGGTCCGCGCCTTCATCCGTCTGCGGCGCATGGCCCTTTCCGTCGCGGGCCTCGCCCGCAAGGTGGACGAGCTGGAGAAGAAGTACGACGCGAGTTTCCGCGTCGTCTTCGACGCCGTCCGTCGCCTCATGGGCGCGCCACCGGCCTCCCGCCTGGTCGAAGGCTTCCGAACCGGCAAAGAATAGCACCCTTTCAGCCGTTCCAGCGCGCTTTGCCGGATTTGCAATCTGCCGGGTAGTTTCCTGGGCATGCAAAACTACTTCCAGTTCCTATTCGCCATGGTCCTGCTGGCCGTCGTTCTGAAGTTGGCGCGTCGGTAAGGGCAACACTTTGCTTCCGAAGCCCCCGCTTCCTCCGGGCTTCGGAAGCAAAGGCTGTGCGAAGCATTCTGCCGGGCGAACGCTCTTGAGCAAGGCGCGTGACAGCCGGAGTCCGCGACGGATGGCGGGCGCCTTGCAGGAGTGAGCCCGTCTGCCGGCGTTGCAGGCCGGGGCGGCGGTTCACGCGTAGGCCGGTTGCCGGACTCAGCGTGAGAGCCGCGCCGGACAAGACGCGCGTGGTACGCGAAAGCAAGGCAGCGGCCTGAACAGACGTAGAGGCCTCCCGGCCCTCAGTCTGTGAAGGGCGCTGCGTTGCGAAGCGTTCTTTGCCGTGCTTTCCTGTGCTTCCCCGTGAATCGGCGTTCGTTTATGTGCTGACAGGATTTCGATTCGGGAGACTCAGAGAGTCTTTCCACGGAGGACCGGCTCCGAGTCTACGAGGAGGCGGGACGACCGCCAGCCCTGAGCTTTGCGAAGGGCGGCCGTCGTGAGCGCAAAAAGGCGCGAACGGCGGGGCATATAGGGCAAAAGGGGAAGTGCAGCGGTGGGCGTGGCCGAACCCTGAGCAAGTGAGTCTGCGAACGCGTCGAAGGGAAGGCCACGGGTTGCGGCGTGCTGGCGGCCTCCTGAGCGGCGACGAGGGCAGGAGCCGCGTGCCGCCAGCGGAACAGAAGGCCACGTTATGCGATCCCTGCGGGCGCAGGGTGTGACGAGGCCCGATTCCGAGTCCGCGAGGACATCGGGACGAGGAACGCACGCATAACGTGACCTTCTGTTTCAGCCGCAAACATCCCGCCGGAGTCAGTGCGGCCTGCAAGGCCGCCTGCGCAGGCGGGCTCCCGCCGCGTTCCATCCCACGGATCGCGCGGAGCACCTGAATAGAAAAAACCGCCGCCGCTCACACGGTCGCATTCAAGGCAGCACTTTACCGGCGGCGCACCGCAGTAGCGACCTGTCCGCCGAAGCCCCGACCTCTGGAGAGTCGGGGCGAAGGCGGAAGCCTTGGCGCGAGACGTGCCCGGCCGAGTCTGCGAGGCCGATGCACGGCTCGTGACAAGGCGTAGCGGCAGGAACACGGAGCGGACAGGGAGGAATACCAGGACGTAGCGAGAGCTACGGACGTGAGGATACGGGTGGATTGGTGGGGGGCGGCGTGGGAGATTGGGGGCCCGGGACGGAGTGGGCAGACCCTTCTTGCCAGTTCTTTGTCCTACGGGCTTCAGTCTCCTCTTTCACCAACTCAGCTATTCGTTCCTCCAGACCCTTCCTGACACGGTCACCGCCCACCGCATCAATGGTTTCGCCAATGGCCCCATCCCAATTGTTCGCGTCATCCGCCGCCAACTGCGCACGATGGAAGCCTTTGATCTCTCGCCATGCAAATGCCCGTGCTAAACCCTCTTCTAGGCTTTCCCTCGCGTGCGGTAACATCAACGGTCGCATCTTCCGCAAACGGATTCCAGCAATCAGATGTGCATTAATAACTGCAGCCAGCCTTTTTTCGGCTATGTCGGCCTGCCCCCTCTGTATCCACGTCATGACCCCCACAGGGGCAATCAGGCCAGAAACACAGAGGGAATTCGCTGCTGTATTTACGTAGGCAATTGCGTAGCCTGTGCAAAACACAACCACGCAAATCACCAGGATCAGAGCGGTCTGCACAAGGGTTCTCGGGTTTACTTGCATGGCACAAATTTCAACCCGGGACTACAGTACGACTCGTCAGTGGGCCATGCCTTCCAGTCGGTCATTCCGTCGATGATCTTGGCAACTTGCTCGGCGGCCCATTCATCGATGATGAGCCCCGCCCAAGTCTTCATGTCGGGAAGGACTTTGTCAGGATAACCACCAGCAATACGACGGAGTCCTTGCAGGATTACATTCAAGAACGATGGCATTGTTCCAGGCGCCGGTAGCGGTTGCATGGGCTGATCGGGTCGGATGATTCCGTAGTCCGTTCCCCCGGGAGAAAACGTGTTTTGCTTCTTACAGGTGGTTTTTACCATGTCGATCGTTTTGCAGCAATCCAAGTAGCTCACGGTCATCTTGACTTCGAAAACTATCAACAGGCTCCAGGTCGCGGCCGTGCCACCACCAACTTTGTTAACAGGTTTGATATCAAGGGTAGCTTCGTCTCTGTATTTCTTAATCATGCTCCCTTCTATGTCCTTCGACAGCAACCCAATCAGATCAAGCAGATTGATGCTGTCGTTATGAACAAGAGCATAGACGTTCAGGCCCCCCATCTCCTCAATCGGATCCCGATTAAGCCAGCGCCCATCCTGCAGCCAGCGATATCCCCAATATCCCAGCCCGGTCTCGATATCCCAGTACTTGGTGCTAAACCGGATCGCATTCACATCGGCCAGGGGACCAGTGGCTACGATTGCCTCCCCGAACGGTGAGTATTCGTAGTGGGCGAGAACATTCGTGCCCGTCGCATCTACCAGCTCGGAAACATTTCCGTTCGCACAGTACGTGTAGAACACGGCTGTTGCGCCGTTCGTCCCGCCGAACGTGGCGGAAAGTAGTCCACCTATGCCACCGGCTCCTTGAAGTGAACCGCTCAGGTCCAATCCGAACACGTAGAAATTCGTCGTGTTTTGCGCTCCGGCGTCGGAAAGTTCCGCCACCATGTTCCAGCCGTCGTACGAGAACGTTCGGACTTCGTTTGTCTGCCAGAGGGAGCCGTTCCACTGCAGGACATCTTTCCGCACGCGGCGTCCCATGTAGTCGTAGCGGGACAACAGCTTCTTCGCGCCGTTCGTAACCGAGAGCGGCGTGACGCCGATGAGCCGGTTCTCACCATCCCAGGTATTGGTCCATTTACCGTCGGTCAACAGATTCCCATCGAGATCATAAGTCAGGTTGTTTGTCACGCCATTCGCGATCTGCGTGTACTGGTTGAGCTGATTCGCCAGGTATGTGAGCTCTGTGCCGTTGGTCTTCGACCACTCGCGGTTTCCGATATTGTTGCACGGCCCCGAGTTAATGAGACCAAGATTCACGTTTAATAGGGTTACACTTTTTGTTGTTTAGCACGGTCACAAGGCCGCGACGGATGGGGTCAGCCCTGAACTTAGGCCTTAGCAGACTTGCCCAGTTCTTGGTCCACGGCGCGGATCTCTCCCTCATCATAGATAGTCAGTCTCCGACCCCGTGGATTATGCGGGCACGGGGTAGTAACACCCCAAGTCTTGGGGGCAAGCATAATGACAACAGGCATCCTGAGCAATGCATTTCCAGCCCAATTGCACTTCCAACCTTGACAGGGGGACGGGTGGGGTCGCGTAATGTCACGCATGACTCGATACAAGTGGCTCATTGCAGCGGGATGCATTGCCATCTGCGCCGGTTGTTCGCCGAAGCAGGAACCGGCAAAGGAAACGGCTGTCGTCCGCGTGGTGTCCCTGGCGCCCAGTCTCACAGAGATGGTCTGTGCCATCGCAGGGCCGGAAGTTCTCGTCGGCCGCACCAGCGCTTGCGACTACCCGCCGGAAGCAGTCAAGAACGTCCCCGTCATAGGCGGCTTCGGCGCACCGTCCCTGGAAACACTCCTCAAGCTTGAACCCACCGTGATCCTCGAAACTGATCTTGCCGACGAGACGCTGGGAAGCCAGATGGATGCGCTCGGCCTCCACAGGGAACCCATCAGGTGCCGCACCCTCGACGATATCCCGCCGGCAATCGAGCGGGTGGGTCTCCTGATCGGCTACGAACCGCAGGCGCACAAGCTGGCCTCTGAACTGCGCGAAGGCCTCGCGCAACTGCGCGCAGAATCGGCCGCGATGACCACCCGCCCGAGGGTCTATGCCGAAATATGGAATGACCCGATGATGACTGCCGGCAAAACCACGTTCCTGTCCGAGGTCGTTTCCCTGGCCGGCGGCGAGAATATCGGCAACGAGGTCGAGAAGGATTTCTTCCAGGTCGACCCCGAATGGGTCCTCGCACGCAACCCGGACATAATATTCTGTTTCTACATGGGCCGACAGGGCTCGGCAAGGGATACGGTGCTGAAGCGGCCGGGCTGGCAGCAGGTCAAGGCAGTGACAAACGGGGCGGTATACGACGGCCTTGAGAACAACGTGATCCTGCGACCGGGGCCCAGGATGCTGGACGGCATCCGGTTGCTTCGCCAGAAGATATCACCCGCCTTCCCGAAATGAAGAACCGCAACATCGCCATCCTGCTCATGTGCCTGGCCACCCCACTGGTGGTTGCCGTGTGCCTGCTCGCCGGCGCGTCAGGGCTGGGCCTGCCGGACCTCTCTACCGGCATAGGTAACGCGATCTTCTCGCTCCGCAAGAGCCGCGTACTGGGCGGGTTCCTTGTCGGCGCATCGCTCTCGTGTTCCGGCGTGGTCTTCCAGGCGCTGCTGCGCAATCCGCTCGCGGAACCATACGTACTCGGCGTCAGCAGCGGGGCCGGCCTGGGCGCTGCAATCGCGATACTGTCGGGCATAACCGCCGCGGGGGCATTCGTGCTGCCGGTTATTGCATTCGTTGCGGCGGCACTGACTCTCATGCTGGTGTTCACCCTGGCCTCCGACGGCGAAGGCACGCCATCGGTGTACAGCCTCATACTGAGCGGAGTAATCATCAGCTCGGTCTGTTCCAGCCTGCTCATGTTCCTCATCGCCATCGCGCCCGTCGAAGGCCTGCACAGCGTTGTCTGGTGGATGCTGGGCAATCTCCAGCCCGCCGACTCAACGCTGCTGAAGGCGTGTTCGGGGTTCATGATTGCCGGCGGCGTCGCCCTCTGGTTCCTCAGCCCGGAACTCAACGCCATGACGCTCGGTTCAGAGACGGCGCATCACCTCGGCATACGGACCGGCCTTGTCCTATGCGCCGGACTGGGCCTGGCGACGCTGGTCACGGCCGCGGCGGTGGGACTTGCCGGACTGATAGGATTTGTCGGCCTCATCATCCCCCACGTGGTACGCAGCCTGGTCGGCCCTGACCATCGCCGGCTCATCCCGGCCTCCGCGCTCGCCGGCGGCATGTTCCTCGCCGTCTGCGACGCGATCGCCCGGACCGTCCTGTCGCCGCGTGAAATACCCGTGGGCGTGATAACGGCCATCTGCGGTGGACCCTTCTTCCTTTTCATACTGCGGTCGCGCCGGAAACGGGGATGGATTGAATGACCCCCGCCATTGAATTCGAAAAGGTTACTGCCGGTTACCGCGATACGGTGATAGTCGATAACGTCTCGCTCTCCATCCCCGAGGGGGAAATGGCCGGCATAATCGGTCCCAACGGCGCGGGTAAGACCACGCTGCTGCGCGTGATCACAGGTCTGATCAAACCGTGCGCCGGTTCCGTCCGACTGTTCGGCAGGCCGATTGCGGAGCTCGGCGCCTCCGAACGCGCCAGGCTGGTCGGTGTCGTCCCCGCGACCATGGAAACCCCGATGGCTTTCACCGTCGAGGAAATCGTCATGACCGGCCGCGTCCGCCTCATGTCCCGGTGGCGTCCACCGGCAGCGGAAGACCGGCGCGCGGCTGACCGCGCGATGGCCTACACCGCCGTGTCCGACCTGAAGCATCGCGCCTACTCCGAGCTGAGCGCCGGGGAGAAGCAGCGCGTGGTGATAGCGATGGTACTGGCCCAGCAACCGCGCCTTATCCTTATGGACGAGGCCACCTCGCACCTCGATATCAACCACCGGCTCGAAGTGATGAGCATCGTGGAGCGCCTGAACCGGGAACAACGCGCAACCGTGCTCATGGTAAGCCATGACCTCAACCTGTCCGCAGACTATTGCCGCAAACTGCTGCTGATGAACCACGGGGCACTGGTGGCACAGGGGACACCGCGGGAGGTGCTCACCGAAGCGACGTTGAGGGAAGTCTATCACTGCGACGTGCATGTTCAGGCAAACCAGGCGACGGGATCCGTGACGGTGACGCCCGCGCGCCGCTGGATGCCCGACCGTTCCGGCGAAGGGCTGCGGGTACACGTCATCGGCGGTGGCGGCTGCGCGGGGGAAATCCTGCGGTGGCTCTCGCTGTGCGGGTACACCGTCACCTGCGGTGTTTTGAACGCCGGCGATACGGATACCGAGCTGGCAACTGCGCTCGGGATGGAAGTCGCCCTCGAGAAACCTTTTTCACCCGTCGGCCCGGTAGCACTGGCCGCCGCGCGCGCACTGATCGCAAAGGCAGACGCGGTGATCGTTGCGGGCGTGCCTTTCGGACCGGGTAACGTCGCAAACCTGGAACTCGCCGCGGAAGCGGGCAAGCCCGTATTAATGATGCGCGGGGTCGAGGCGCGCGACTACACGCCGGACCGCGCAGCCGCGCGGCTGGCCCAGCGACTGCTTGAGACCGGCGCCGTCCAGTGGGAGAATACGGCCGACCTTTTCCCGCGGTTACCGTCAAAGCCGGTGGAGAATCGAGCAACATGAAGCAGAAACGTGTTCTACTGATCACCGGCGGGACACGCAGCGGCAAGAGCCGCTACGCACTCGAGCGCGCCCTTGCCTGGGAAGAGCGGGTGTTCCTCGCCACGGCCGTGCCGTTCGACGAAGAGATGCGGCGGCGTATAGCGGGGCACCAGGCCGAGCGGGCCGACACGTTCGCGACGGTCGAGGAACCGTATGATATCGCCTCCGCGCTCAGGTCGCTTCCCCCGGAAACGGAAGTGGTGCTGCTTGACTGCCTGACAGTCTGGCTCGGGAACCTGATGCACCGCCACGGTGCAGAGAAAGAGTCGTATCCGGAAATGGAAAGCTTCATCGATTATCTGCGCGAGCCTTCGTGTAACCTCGTGCTGGTGACCAACGAAGTCGGCATGGGCATAGTCCCCGAAAACGCCATGGCACGCCACTACCGTGACATCGCCGGCGCGCTCAATCGCCGCGTGGCCGAACTTGCCGATGAAGTCGTCATGACCGTCTGCGGCCTACCGCTGACACTGAAGAAACCCGACGGATCCGGCACCGGTGTGGCACCGCCGCCCCCGCACCAGTGTGCGTGAGGGGTTACCGCCAACGAAGTTTTGACACGGCACCCCTCCTTTGGGAAACTTATGTTGCGGTTGCTGCCGTCGGTTACAGAGAGGCCGCGGCATGATCTCAGAGAGAAACATCTGCAGGGCAGCAGGTTGCGTATTGCTGGGCGCGTGGTTCCTTTGCCCCGGCATGCAGGCATCCCAATGGTACGTGGCAACCAACGGTAACAACACTACCGGCAACAGCTGGCCCACGGCATTCCGCGATCTGCAGGCCACCATCAACAGCGCCGGCGTGAACGATACCATCTTCCTTGCCGGCCACACTTTCAAGTTCACGAACCAGGTGGAATGGAAGAAGTCGGGTATGACCATTGAAGGCGGCTATGCCGCCACCAATGCCGTTGGTCCGGGCACAAACGATCCGTCACGGTGGCCCACCGTGTTGACAAAGAGCGCCGGCAACATACGCATCCTTTATATTCACCATCTCACCAATTCCGTCCTGCGCAAGGTGACGGTAACCGGCGGCTACATCATTCCGCCCAGCGGAAATGGCGGCGACCGGGGCGGCGGCATCCTTGTCTGTGCCGCGGTGAACCTGAAAATAGACAACTGCGTCGTGACAAACAACCGGATCCAGGGTGGCTTCTTCACCTACTGCTACGGCGCGGGGATGTACCTGAGCAATTCGACAGTGTCGGTGACAAACACCATGATCCTTGCCAACAACGCGCGCCAGACATACTTTGACAGCGTGGGCGGCGGGCACGGCGCGGGAATCTACGTCTACAATGGCGCAAGCGACATCCGGCGATGCGTCATCCGCGGTAATGTCTCGTATACGGCGGGCTATGGCTACGCCTATGGCGGCGGCATATACCTCTCCGGAGGATCGCACCAGATACGGAATTGCGTCATCGTATCCAACGACGCATCGTACAAACCCCTGGGCGGAGGCGGTATATGCGCCGCCGCAAATGCGAATATTGTCAACTGCACCGTCGTCAACAACATCGGCGAGGGTATCCGCCGCGTCAGCGGGACCGTGACTGTCACCAACTGCATCATCTGGAACAACGGCGACGATGTTTTCGGCTCGATGGGTCTTTACTACTGCTGCATCAAGGACGGCACCGACGAGGGCCGCAACGGGTGCATAACCAACGACCCGCAGTTCGTGAGCTCTGCCTGGTACCACCTGCGGTCGGCCTACGGATACTACAAGGGCGGCTACTTCTCGGGCGGGTCATGGACCAACGACACGGTAACCAGCCCGCTTGTTGACGCGTGCGCACCCCTGATCCTGCCAAGAGCAGAGCCCCACCCCAACGGCTGCTTCGTCAACATGGGCGCCTACGGAAACACGGAGGTAGCATCTAAGTCCCATCCCCTCGATGTTACGAACCATGCCGCATCCGCCGTCGGGCCCACCTACGCGCAGCTGAACGCTGAACTCCTCCACCTGGGCAGCTCGAACGTCCACGTGCGGTTCTACTGGGGTGATGGCTTCAATGGAGGAACGAATCCCGCGGCGTGGCAGACCAATGTCTACGTCGGGAAGCTGACCGGACCGACGCCGTTCCACGCGAATCTCACCGGGTTGCTGAACGGTCATACCTATTACTACACCGCTTTCGCTTCGAACGCGGGACTTGCGAAGGCGTGGGGCGGCACGTCACGCAGTTTCACTGCGCAGAATTCAGGGCCTGAAGTGCAAAATACCGGCGTGGACAACGACGGGCAGGCGGTGGTCACGCTGAAAGGCGCGGTGACCAGTACAGGAGGCGATCCGCCGTACGTCTACGTATGCTGGGGTCCCGAGCGCGCCGCGAACGACACGGGCGCATGGGCCAACGTTATCCTGAAGAACATACAGACTGGCACGTTTTCCGCTGGTGTCGTAACCGAACCGGGCTCGAACTACTGGTACAACACATATGCCAGGAACGACTTCGGCTCCTGCTGGGGCACCCCCATGCCCTTCGGCGCCTACAAGCTCATCTTCGTGGCCACCAGCGCCGCCGGCGCACAGGACGGCCAGCGTTGGGAAGACGCGTTCGGCCGGCTGTCGGACGCCATGAGCGATTGCACGACATTGAAGACCAACTGGATATGCGTCCAGGGCGGCACGTTCACACTTCCCGACCAGATCCAGTGGACAAATTCAAACGTCGTCATCCAGGGCGGATACGAAGGTACCGGCTATCCCGGCAGGAAAAGTACGGAGTACTGGCCCACCATGATTCGGAATACGAAAAACCAGATTCGCCTCGTGGCAATCCAGAAGGTGCGTAACGCGACATTGCGCGACGTGATACTCACCGGCGGCAACCTGCCCGCACATGGCGGCGCAGTGTGGATATCCGGAGCGACGAACGTCACGCTGGACAACTGCAAGGTCTTCTGGAATGTGGCCGGCGGCAACCCCGGCCATGGTGGCGGGTTGTACACATCGAACTCATCGGTGACGGTCAGGAACAGCATCTTCTGGGGAAACCGCACCCTGTCGAACGGCAAGGGCGGCGCCATCTACGCATGGGGCGGAACGCTCCTCGTTCGCAACAGCCTGGTGACACAAAACGACGCGCCTTCACAGGGAGACGGGCTCTATGCCGAAACCGGCGCGGGCATGACAATCGAAAACTGCACCGTGGCAGGGAACAAGGGCGACGGTGTGCGCGGACCGGCAACGGTCACGGTTCGCAATTCCATCCTGTGGAAGAACACTGACGATGTGGCCGGCACCCCGGTCCTGCAGTACAACGATATCAGCGACGGAGACAGCCTCGGTGTAAACGGCTGCTTCTCGTCCGACCCGCTCTTCAGCCACGGCTTCTATCTTTCGATCGGCAGCCCGTGCACGAACCGCGGGGACCGTACCGCGGCAGCAGCCGGGGTGAGCGACCGCACGGTATTCACCAACGGCACGCTGGACTCCGGAACGGTCGATCTCGGATACCATGCCCCATCCGGCCTGATCGGCTGGCGACTCGCCGACCTCTACGTATCACCGGGCGGTAACGACCTCGCCGCCGGTACAAACTGGGCCACGGCTTTCCGTACCGTCACGCGCGCGCTGGCAGTTTCGGAGGTCGGCACAAGGACCCGAGTTGCCGCCGGCACGTATGCCACCAACACCACGGAAACGTTCCCGCTCGTGATCGAGAAGCCGGGCATCAGCCTGCAGGGCGCAGGCGCCCTGTCAACCATCCTGCTCGCGGGCGGCAACAAAAGAGTGGTGACGGTAACCAACGCGTCTTTCGTGCAGGTGGGAGACCTGACGCTCACCGGGGGCTACTTCGCCAGCCCGAGCGGAGGGTATGGCTACGGCGGCGGCATCTTCCTGTTCGATGTAACCCAGGCGAGGATCTCATCCTGCATCATAACCAACAACCGCGTGGAAGGCGGGTGGCTGACCTACAATTACGGTGGCGGGGTATACGGCAACAACAGCAGCGCCATCCTTACGAACTGTATCGTAAACAACAACCGGGTAAGACAGACCTACTTTGACAGTGTCGGCATCGGCTATGGCGGCGGCCTCTACGTCAACAACGGCGCCTGGACCATACGCGACTGCGTATTTGCCCACAACCTGGCGTACTGCAACGGGTACGGGACGGCACGCGGTGGCGGCATGTACCTCAACGGCGGCATTCACGAGGTACGCAACTGCGTTGTCGTCAGTAACGACGCAACCTGGAAGCCGGGCGGCGGCTGCGGGATCTACGCCAACGCCACCATCCGGTTCTGGAATTGCACCGTTGTCACGAACACCGGCGGGGATGGCTTCAAGCGCGAGTCCGGGTTCGTTTCCATCACCAACTCCATATTCTGGGCAAATGGTGATGACCTGGTGAACGTGGCCAGCAACGTGGGTTTCTCCTGCATCGAAGACGGCGACTTCTCCGGCGTCAACGGGAACGTCAGCATCGACCCGCTCTTTGTTGACCGAAAGTACTGCCACCTCGCCTCACAATCCGGTGACTACCGGAACGGATATTCTTGGGGAGGCACGTGGCAGAAGTCCGTCATCAACAGCCCCCTGATAGACAAGGGCAACCCGAAGGACAGTGTCGGGAAGGAACCTCTTCAGAACGGCAGACGCATAAACATCGGCGCCTACGGCGGCACCGTGGTTGCCTCAAAGACCTACTCCAGCGCAACAATCCTGATGATAAAGTAACCGGGGGGCAGTTCATCACAGCCCCCCCTTTCCCCTGGCAAAGCAGCGCTTGACTTCACATTGTTATCATATATGATAAGCAATCATGAATGCTGTTGGCACACTTTCCGGCTCACTGCGGCGCATTCGCCTGCAGAACCATATGTCACTGACGGAAGTCGCACGCCGTGCGGACACGTCGGTGGCATCGTTGTCCCGGTATGAACACGGGTGGACCCGTTTTGAAGTCTACACGCTGGGCAAGCTGGCCTCAGCGCTCAGGTGCGAGCTGCGCATCACCCTGCGGCCACTGAACCGGACGCGGGGCGGGAATATGCGCTCGGCTGCAGTACGGCGACTGAAGCGGCTGTTCTGGGATGTTCACCTCACCAATCAGGTTATGGACCAGCATCCCGTGTGGGTGGTCGAACGCGTGATCGACTATGGCACTCTCGAAGATGTGCGGAGTCTGTTGACGCTGTTCGGGCGCGATGCATTCCTGAGATACGTGGCCCACGCAGCGCGCGTGTCGCCCAGGACCAAAGCGTTCTGGGACCACATTTCGAGAAAGGAAGGCCTGCCATGCACGAGAAAGTCCTCCCGAAACACAGCCTGGAACTCCTGAAAGAGCTGGAGAAAGACCCCGACCGCAGCCTCGAGGGTTGGACATTGGCCGGGGGCACGGGCCTGGCCCTGCAGATCGGCCACAGGGTATCTGATGACCTCGACTTCTTCCGCACAGATATGCAGGACGTGAGGGTTCTCCATGAGCCGCTCGGTCGCCATGGTCCGTACGAGACACTTCAGGAAGCCGAACATACCCTGACCGTTCTGCTCCGCAAGACCAAGCTGTCCTTCTTCAATGTCAGGGATCCGTTCCTCTTCAAAGGCACACCTTTTCGTTTCTTTACCCTCGCCGATATCCGGGACATAACCCTGATGAAACTCGCGGCCATATCAGGTCGGGGCAGCAGGAAGGACTTCATCGACCTCTACACGATGCTTCGTGAAGGCCCCAAACTCGCCGAGTACTTTGAGATGTTTGTGAGAAAATACGGGAAGAACAGGGTAAACGCCTACCATGTGTTGAAAAGCCTAACCTACTTCGCGGATGCAGAAGAGGAGCCGATGCCTCGCATGCTGGCGCCATTCAACTGGAAGGAATGCAAGGCCTTCTTCGTGCGTGAAGCCCATTCAATCGTCCTGCGGTGAGGCAGAGACGAGGACAACGCCGCCCTGTGCAAAATGCGCGGCGTCATAGCCGGGTTTTCGAACAGGTTAAGCCGGAACGACCAGTTGAAGATGGGAGGAACCGCCGATTCACGCCGACTTGTCTTGCCGAAGCCCCGACCTCTGGAGAGTCGGGGGCGGATGGACGCCGATTGTGGAGCAGAAACGGAATCTTCTTTCCGACTCAGCAAACGATGAGTCGGAAAGAAGAATTCTGCAGTTCTCATCATCTGCATGCCACCGCGTTTATCTGCGGTTAAATCTCTTTCTGAATTGCATCGTTCCGTCCAAGTAAGGAGAGTTCTATGCCAACGCTTATAACGAGGTGACAACCATGCATGGCGCAGAAATATCTCTGTCCCGTTCCGTTCGAATCCAGCTCACCGTCCTGCTGACAGGTGTCCTCTCCATGGCCGGCAACAGGGCTCCTGCCGCCAGCCCGGATATCGCACTGCTTGCCGACAAGGGCAAGGCCCTGATGCCGGTTGTTATTGGCACCAACCCGACGCCCCGCATCCGCGCTGCCGCAACAAACCTGGCTGCGTACCTCGGCCGGATCGGCAGCACGACTTTCGAAGTAAGGACCGGCGGCGTTGCCGGCGTCCTGGTCGGTGTTCCGTCCGATTTCCCGCAGCTCCCCGAGAAGATCGCATTTCCCGGTGGTTCGTTTGGCCGCGAAGACTACGTCCTGCGTTCGCGCAAGGACGGCGTGTACGCCATCGGGGCAACGGAAGTCGGCGTCGAGCACGCGACGTGGGACCTGCTCTACCGCCTGGGTCATCGCCAGTTCTTTCCCGGCAAGACCTGGGAAGTGGTTCCGGCTTTGAAGAAGATGTCCGTGGCAGTTGACGTCAACGAGCGCCCCGCAATCTACTCCCGCCGCATCTGGTACAACTGGGGTTTCTGGGGCTATAACGCCGAGCCGTACCGCGAATGGTGCGCCCGGAACCGCCATGGACAGGGATTCCAACTGAACAGCGGTCACTCCTACGAAGGCATCATCGGGGCCAACAGGGCCGAGTTCGACGCCCACCCCGAGTACCTTTCGTTGGTCAACGGGCAGCGCATGAAAGGTGGCGACGCCAAGTTCTGCATCTCGAACCCAGGCCTGCGACAGCTCGTGGTCGACCATGCAGTGCGCACCTTCAAGGCACATCCGGAACTGGACTCCATTTCCATGGATCCCAGCGACGGCGACAACTGGTGCACGTGCGAGGCATGCGCGAAAATGGGCAGCATCAGCGATCGCGCCGCGACCCTCGCCAACACCGTGGCCGAGGCAATCAACAAGCTCGGGCTCGGCACGAAGTACGTCGGCATGTACGCCTACAACCGCCACTGCGGTCCCCCGTCAATCGCCGTTCACTCGAACGTCATAATCAGCGCCACCACGGCATTCATCACCGGTGGCTACACACTGGACCAGATCATAACCGGCTGGCAGGCGCGCGGGGCAACCATAGGGATTTACGACTACTACAGCGTCATCGACTGGGACTGGAACCTGCCCGGCCGCGCCCGAGCGGCGCGACCTGTCGGCGTCGCCGCGGGCATCGTCGACTTCTATCGAAAAGGAGCCCGCTTCTACGACTGCGAGTCCGGTGACGCATGGGGACCGTACGGGCTCGCCTACTACGTGGCCGCGCGGACCATGTGGGATACGAACGAGGCTGCCCGCGTTGAAGCCCTCACGGAAGATTTTCTCACGCTGGCTTTCGGCCCCGCGAAAGAACCTATGCGCGGGTTCTACAAGTTGATCAACTTCGACGACACGCGCCGCTCCTCCGCTGACCTGGTCGGGCGCATGTACCGGTTCCTCGCCGATGCACGCAAAGCGGCCGCGGGCAGGCCGGATGTCCTCGAGAGGCTCGACCACCTCGTCCTCTACACGCGCTATGTCGAACTGTACAACGCCCTTGCAGCAGCCACCGGCGATGCGCAGGCAAAGATCCATGACCCGCTGGTCACCTATGTCTACCGGATGCGCAAGACCATGATGATCCACGCATACGGATTCTGGGCGCGCACCGTGGGGCAGAACGCCGCACTCCAGGCAGGTCATCCCCTGAAAAACGAGGACCCGATCACCCCGCAGGAAATACAGTCATTCCTCGACAACGGCATTGCCGCAAATCAACCCGTGGACATTGACTTCACGCCGGTAAGCTTCGGCGACGACCTCGTGCCTTCCGACCCGCTGAAGCTGCCGGACGTTCCGGTCGGGTCTTTCCCGCCCGTGCCGCAGGACAGCCAGACCTACTTCATATGGGTACCGAAAGCGCCGGCCGACGTGACCCTGAAGGTCACGGTACAGCGGGTATGGGCGCTGCGGCCGCATCATGTGAGACTGTTCTCTCCGCTCGAGGTCACGGGAAATGCCGTTGTTGACAACGACACCGTGAAGCCGGACGGGAAGACCTATGATGTTGTCTTCCACACTCCCCACGATGGCAGGCACCGGGTGGAGATAGTGGACGGCGGCGACTATACCCGCATCGCCTGGCCCGAGGGAATGCCGGTGACCCTCCCGAGTGGCATCGACACGCCAGGCGTGTTCAACCACTTCCGCGGCGGATGGACCCTCTACTGCTACGTCCCGAAGGGGACGAAGTCGGTGAGCGGCTGGGCCGCGCGCATCGCCCAGTGGGCGCCACGTATTTCCGGTACCCTGTGCGACGCCGACGGTAAGGTCGTGCACGACTTCGGAAAGATGGAGGGGGACGGGTGGTTCAACGTGCCGGTGGCAGAGGGGCAGGACGGCAAGCTGTGGAAGTTCGAGAACAGCCAGGGCGTGCGCCAGCTCATGACAGTGCCACCTTACCTCGCGCGCAGCGGGAAGGAACTACTCCTGCCGCGCGAAGTTGTGGAGAAGGACTCAAAAGAATAACCCGCTTTCATCTGCGGTTACATTTCTTCCCGGTTTGAAAGGGAGGCCATAAATGACGACAAAACACCCACTGGTGGTACGCAGGAACAAAAGCAACTACGACCTCTTCACGCTCGCCGACGTACGCAAGGCGGAAGAGGCCCCGGTGCATTTCCGCGACGTGACATGCAATGATTTCGAACTCGTACCGGGCGGCAGCTTCGCCCCCCCAGATCCACGACGATAAGCTGGAGGTGGTCACGCCCGTTCCCCTCGGCCAGACCACGGGCCCCGTCGTGCGCTACAGCGCACCCGACGGGAGCTACACGCTGGAACTGGACGGCTACGACAGCATCGTTATCCCGCGCGGCACCTGGCACCAGGCGCAGAATATCTGCAAACCACATGTGATACTGATCATCACGAACTTCAGCTACGAGTGAGCAGTGGCAATCCCATCCACCCGGACAGGCGCGGGCGGGGCCGGAAATGCCGCAGTGGACTGCGGCCACTACACCCGGTTGTAGCGGCGCCAGTCCACTGGCGCATCCTGCGCTACCCTCTGACACGCGCATCGGCAACGTCAGATGTTGATTCCGTCCAGCGTATTCCGTTACCTTCCACGGCAACCAACGGAGGAGACCCATGTCAGGAACCGACTACAAGTCCGCTTACAAAACCATAATGGATGACCATTTCCCTTCCACGATGGAAATCACTTTCAGCGAGGGTGGCAGCAAGTCCACGCTCCATTACGAAAAGGTATCGTGGCTGATCGATGGCGTGAAGAAGGGGCTTCGCTACGGCGAGAATCCCGGCCAGGAAGCAGCCCTTTTCAAACTGGTGAACGGCAATCTCGTGCTCGGGGAAGTGAAGACAATCCAACCTGGCCGCAGCCTGGCATCGGACGCTGAGCTTCTGCAGTCCGGCAAGCACCCCGGCAAGATCAACATCACCGACGTGGACAGCGGGCTCAACATCCTCCGTTACCTCCACGGCACGCCCTGCTGCGTGATCATCAAGCACAACAATCCCTGCGGCGTGGCAAAAGGAAAGACTCTGGCTGAAGCCTACCAGCGCGCCAACATGGCCGACCGGCTTGCAGCGTTCGGCGGCGCAATCGAGCTCAACCGCGAGGTCGACATGGAGACCGCCAAACTCGTCTGCGAGAACTACGCCGAGGTCGTCGCGGCGCCGGAATTCGCTCCGGGCGTGATGGACCTGTTCGCAAAGAAGAAGAACCTGCGCGTGATGCGCATCGGCAACATCGCCCGTCTCCAGCAGTACGCCAACGATGTGGTCGTGGATTTCAAATCCCTGATGGACGGCGGCATGGTCGTCCAGACCTCCTTCGTCCCCAAGGCCCGGCGCAAGGAGGACCTGCATCCCGCGGTCGCGACCTGGAAGGACAAGACATACCGCGTCAACCGCCAGCCCACCGAAAAGGAATACGAGGACCTGATATTCGGTTGGCTCGTCGAGGCCGGCGTCACGAGCAACTCGGTGCTGTACGTGAAGGACGGGGTCACCGTCGGCATCGGCACGGGCGAGCAGGATCGCGTGGGCGTGGCCGAGATTGCCCGCGACAAGGCTTACCGCAAGCTCGCGGACCGCATCGCCTGGGAACACCACAAGACGCCTTACAATAGCCTCACCGACAAGAAGGCTCGCGCCGACATCGACAAGGAAGTCGCATCGCGCAAGGGGGGACTAGTGGGGTGCTGCATGGTATCCGACGCGTTCTTCCCGTTCCGTGACGGCATTGAGGTGGGGATCCGCGAGGGCATCACCGCTGTGATCCAGCCGGGCGGATCCGACCGTGACTTCGAGAGTATCGAGGCCTGCAACGAGGCCAATGTGGCCATGGTCTACACCGGCCAGCGCAGCTTCAGGCATTAGCGGCGTACCATCTCGTGCACCGTATCGTAGGCGTAGGTCAGTTCGTCGATGGTGCAGTGATCCTGCACGAAGTGGCTGGTGCAAAAGAGAAGCCCGCCGTCGGCGAACGTGCGCAACACGCGTTCTATTTCCTGCCTGAGTCTCGGCAGGTTGCCGAACCCGATCGTGGTCTGGACATCGAGCCCGCCCATGATCACGAAGGCGTTTGAATACCGCGCCTTGTATGTGGGGTAATCCATCCCCGCGGATTCCTGGTAGGGATGCACAACCTGGTAGCCCAGCTCGCAGATACCGTCCAGCACCTGTATCACATTCCCGTCGCTGTGAAGACTCAGGTACGCGCCGCGCTTGCGAACCGCCTCACACGTGACCTTGTGGTGGGGATACATCAGCCGCCACCAGACCTCCGGGCTGAACATGAGGTTGTTCTGTGCGCCCCAGTCGTCGGACACATGGACCATGTCGACCCCGAGATCCAGGCAGTTCATGGCGAAGGCCCGGTTCCATTCGGCCTGCCTGCGGTATACCTCGAACAGGTCGGACTCGTAGAGCGCCAGGTACATGAGGTGGTTCTCAATCCCGAAGGGGTAGTTCAGGCACTCAAAGATCCCCGGTGTCTGGACATACACGAACCGGCCGCGCTGTGTCTTGTGGTGGGCAACGGCCTGTCGGATTCCATCGTAGGCGGCGGACTGGTTGGGGTTGGACAGGCCGACTTCCAGCAGATGCGCCGGCTCGATCACACCGCCGTGCTTTGCCTGCAGCGACTTGACCGACTCTTCGGAATATGGCCCCGGCCCTCCGAACAAGTGCGCGAAGTCGAACTCATACTTGTCCTCGAATGCCTCCACGGAACCGAATCTCTCGTTTATCTGCTTTTCGAGGTTTGCCCTCACCCACCCGTAGACCGGGGTGCGGTCCGGCTTCCTGTGCTCAATCACTTCTATGACCCGTTCACGCGAAAGCATTGGTATCCCTCCCCGGCGCCCGTCATCCGACCAACCGGAGAATACATGAACCGACCTGGTATACAACAGTTGTCAGCACCCATGCCACGAGCGTGAGCCCGGCAAACTGGAACAGCGCCCATTTCCACCGGCCGGTTTCCGCCCGGACTGCAGCCACGGTCGCCGCGCACGGGAACCCTATGAGACAGAAGAGAATCAGGCAGAACCCGGTGAGCGGAGAGTACTCGCGCCGCAATGCCACCCGTACGGATTCCGAGTGTTCGTCCACGTCGCCAAGGGCAAGAACTACCCCCAACTGCGCCACGACGACCTCCTTCGCTGCCACCGCGCCCAGGAGCGCCGTTCCGATGCGCCAGTCGAACCCCATCGGCCGCAACACCGGCTCCATCCAGTGCCCCATCCTGCCGGCCATGGAATACGCCATCTGTTCCGCCCGTTGCTGCTCAATGGTCGCGCCATCGGTGAAGTCAGTCTTCCGCGGGTACGTCGTCAACGCCCACATGATTGCCGCCACCGCAAGGATTATCGTGCCGGCCTTCCGCAGGTAGAGCCATGTTCTCTCCCACATGTGCAGGAATACGGACTGCATTGTAGGCAGCCGGTAGGGCGGCAACTCGATGACAAGCCCCGGCGTTTCACCGCGGAATACCGTGGAGCCCAGCAGCTTCACGCCGATCACCGCCAACCCTATGCCTATCAGGTATACCAACCAGAGCATTGGCGTGTACAGGGCCGGCGGGAAAAAGGCCGGGATCAACAACGCGTAGATTGTCAGCCTCGCCCCGCAGCTCATCAGGGGAAGGACGAGGATGGTCAGGAGCCTGTTCCGTTCGGAATCAAGCGTTCGCGTGGCCAGGATGCCCGGCACCGTGCAGCCGAATCCCATCAACATGGGTATGAAGCTCTTTCCATGCAGGCCGATCCTGTGCATCAGCCGGTCCAGCACGAATGCCGCACGTGCCATGTAGCCGGAGTATTCAAGGACCGCGATACCGAGAAACAGGAGCATGATATTGGGAAAGAATACGAGCACGCCCCCTACCCCGGCGATCACACCATCAACAAGCAATGACCGCAGGTCCAGCCATCTGCCAGCAGGCCAGGCGACGGCGACCCAGTGTCCCAGCGCATGGAACAGGTGTTCCAGCCCGCGCATCATCGGTTCGCCCAGCTTGAAAGTGAGGTAGAACACCCCGTACATGAGAGCGAGGAATATCACCATGCCGAAAAGCCGGTGGGTAACGACGGTATCCACCTTGTCTGAAATCGTGTGCCGTATTTCGGCTGTATTGCGCACCGCCTCCTGGCATGCGCCGGAGATGTAGCCGTAGCGCTGGTCCGCTATCAACAGCGCCGGCGATTCGCCGTGCCTGGCTTGGATGCGCGAAACAGCCTGCTCCACGGCCCTTGCCAGTTCCGGCCGCGTAACTTCCGCAGCCACGCCGGTGTCCTGCTCCAACAGCTTCAGCGCAAGCCAGCGGGACGGCGGTTCCGCACCCGAACCCAGCCTGAAAGCCGCTCGCAAGGCCTCGTCGCGGACAACCTGCGCCTCGATCGGCTCAAGCTCCGCCTCGAGTTCAGGAGCATATCGCAGCAGCTTTTCGCGCGGGGCCCCTGCCCGTCCCGCGACGGCGGTAACCGCCGCCACGAGCTCTTCCGTGCCTTCATTGCGATGTCCTACCATGCGGACAATCGGCGCGCCGAAGTAGCGGGACAGGCACTGCGTATCAAACACTATCCCGTGGGCATCGGCCACGTCGCTCATGTTGAATGCCAGTACGAGGGGCAGATCCAGTTCCATCAGCTGCACCGTCAGGTAGAGATTCCTCTCAAGGTTCGATGCGTCGAGGACATTGACCACCACGTCGGGGTCTTCCCGGAGGATAACGTCCCGCGTGATCTTCTCATCCAGCGAATACGCGGTGAGACCGTATGTCCCGGGCAGGTCCACGATCTCGAAGGTCAGGTCACCGCGCCGGCAGGTGCCGGTCTTCTTCTCGACCGTGACGCCGGGGTAGTTTGCCACCTTCTGCCGGCTGCCGGTAAGGCTGTTGAAAATAGTGCTCTTGCCGCAGTTCGGGTTCCCGGCAAGCGCGACGCGAATTGTCTGTTTCATGCTACCCGGATCTGCGAGGCCATTCCACGGCCGAGCGCAACACGCGCCCGGCCCATGGCCACCACCACTGGTCCCCTCCCGTCATTGCGCCTTACTTCCAGCGTGACTCCCGGCCTTATGCCCAGGCCGATCAATCGTGACTGGATCCCGTGCCCGCCGGCCAGCCCGGTCACCTTGCCGCTGGCACCCGTCGCCAGTTCCGCCAGCCACCGGTCGGCAACAGGCTCTGTCTTCTTCTCCGAAGCCGTCATGCAGATTCCTCCCGTCGAAAGTTCTTCAGGAAGGCAGCAAGCCGTTTGAGGATCACCGGCGACACGGCGTGTTCCATGGCGCACGCTGCCTTTGTCGCCTCGGGCTCGTCCACCTTCAGGACCGTTGCGAAGAACTCGCTAAGCGCCTCGTGCCGGTGCAGGACGCCCTCGGCCGTGCGCGCCCCTTTCTCGCTGAGCGTTACCGAGTCGTACGGTTCATAGTGAACCAGTCCCTCACCGTTGAGGGCGTGCAGCGCCCCGGTGACCGATGGCCGCGTCACCTTGAGACGATCGGCAATCTCCCTCGCGCGGACCACCCCTTTCTCCTTCTGTATCTGGAGGATCGTCTCGAGATAGTCTTCCTGGCTGGCACTTAGCTCGTTCTTTTCCATGGTCCAGACCTGATGTTTGCCTCGCCTAATAAAATAAGGCCAGCCTAACTTTCATGTCAAGGACAGAAACGCATCGTCGAAGTCCCCCTATGGCGGGGCGCATTGGGCCCGCGCGTCACGCTTTGACTCCCAAACTCACGCAACTCCGCGTTGACGCAGGCACCGCATTCCGATAGCATCACCGACAGTAGTCTCCTTCGATATGCAGCACTGCACTTGGGCCAGGGAATAAGGGTCGCCCGGGAAAGGATGGGGCAATGATCTATCCAAGACGGCCCGGTGGTACAGTGCATGTTCCTTCTTGCAGTGCTCCAAACGCTTGCCCAGCAGTTCTCTCCGTTGCCGCCGTAGTCCTACTTACGACAGTGCTGATGTCGTCAGGCCAGGCACCCGTTGTCCACAGTATAACGAAGCCCTTCACGACCATATTCCAGGCGCCGGTATACGGGCCGTACTGTTCGCCTTGGCTGAACCCTGAGAATGTCCTCCAGCCTGATGGGCAGTATGCGATCACCTACCTGAGTCAAGCATGGGAAGTAAGCTATACAAGGACCCTAAGGGACAAAAGGACCCTAAGGGACGGCCCTAGACAATAGACAAATGGGCTTGCGCGTGGGTCGATGAGGGTCTATTGTTGTTTCATGGCGCGACATCTGAGGCGGCGATTCGAGGGAGCGAAGTACCACGTCACCAATCGGGGAAACGGCCGACAGGCTGTCTTCTCCGGGCCCGATGACTACCGCCGGTTCCTGGCGCAATTGAAAGAGGCCATGGATAAGGACGGTGTGCGCCTGTACGCCTACTGCCTGATGCCGTGTGCCGAGGGGGACGTGTGCCGAGGGGGACGCCCATCAAAGAGTAGGAGTCAATAGATAGATTTGTCCCGCCCCGCTTCTTGGGGCGGGTGTTTTCGTTCTTCATGTTGTACTCCGTTATACGTTGGCCCGTTTGTTCGCTTCGTTT